>Ga0074193_1002420_pt1 | contig 16980 bp, 13 predicted proteins | sample EPASupsiteHSE605_FD_64523 | JGI IMG/M metagenome (GOLD analysis project Ga0074193, IMG submission 64523) | Bioremediated contaminated groundwater from EPA Superfund site, New Mexico - Sample HSE6-05 | ecosystem: Environmental > Aquatic > Deep subsurface > Groundwater > Contaminated ... | reverse complement strand
CCGGCTAAAATCACTACTGCTGTGGCATGCTGGTCATCATGCATCACCGGGATAGCCATCTCTCTCTTGAGACGCTCCTCAATTTCAAAACATCTGGGCGCCGAGATGTCTTCCAAATTCACTCCGCCAAATGTCGGTTCCAAACTCTTAACTATTTTTATGATCTCTTCCGTGTCCTGTGTCGCGAGAACAATTGGGTACGCATCTACTCCGCCTAGTTCTTTAAACAACAATGATTTTCCCTCCATGACTGGAAGAGCCGCTTCTGGTCCGATATTCCCTAGTCCCAAAACCGCGCTGCCATCAGAAATAATCGCGATGGTGTTTTTTCGAATAGTCAATTTATGGGAAAGTTTTTTGTCCTTGGCCACCGCGCGCGAAACTTCCGCCACGCCCGGAGTATACAAAACCTTGAGATTATCTCTTGTCAACTTTACCTTACTTTTAATCTCGACTTTTCCTCCCAATTTTTTAGATAATTCAATCGGATTCATTATTTTAATTTCAATGATTTATACGCGCTTGACGCGGCAATCGAACCTTCCGCGCAAGCCGTCAAGACTTGGCGGAACTTATTAGATCCGGTAGTAATATCTCCAGCCGCGAACACGCCTGGAATATTAGTACTCATGTCTTCTTTGACTTTAATGTAATTTCCGTCGTCCGTCTCGATTCCGATTTTTCTCGCCAGTTGAATTCCAGGCTCGGTTCCAACTTCGATAAAAACCCCATCTGTCTCCAGGAAAGTTTTATCATTATGCGCCTTGTCCAGAACGATTTTTTCCACTTTTTTATCCCCCTTGATCTCAATTACGCCCGTTTCTTTTATGACTTCTATTTTAGGATTGGCGTAAATCTTATCCAGCCAAACTGGTTCAGCCGATAATTTTAGCTCGCGATGTATCAGATAAACTTTTGAAGCATAATCAGCCATTTCCAAAGCCACCACTGCCGCTGAATTTCCTCCACCGATGACACCCACGGCTTTCTCCCGGAAAAAAGGCGCGTCACAAGTAGCGCAATAGCTTACACCTTTGCCCAAATATTCCGTTTCCCCGGGAATGTTCATTTTCTTATACTCCGCTCCCATAGCCAGGATTATGGCCTTCGCTTCATATTTTCCGCGTGAAGTTTCCAATTCAAAAAATCCGTTGTCCTGTTTTTCTATCTTGGCCACGGATTCATGTTTAACTGCCACTCCAAAACTTTCTATGTGGTCCAAAAACTTTTGGATTAGTTCTTTCCCGGTTGTCTTAGTCATTCCAGGATAATTCTCAATATCATAAATTTCATTCATCTGTCCACCCGGTTCCGCGCCAAAAATCAAAAAGTTCAATTTATATCTAGCCGCGTATATGGAAGCGGAAAGCCCGGCTGGTCCCGAACCAATGATTATAAGATCATAAATATTTTCCATTCCGGTTTGATATTTACCAGTTACAAATAAAGCCTATCCTTTACTCCTCCCCGCGCTCCTTAGCTATATTTTTCCCAACTCGTCCTTGAGAGTTTCGCCAGATTGCACTCCCACAAGCTGCTTAACAACATTGCCGCCCTTGAAGATTATAACCGTAGGAATTGACATGATTTGGTATTTTTCCGCCACGCCCGAGTTCTCATCCACATTCAGCTTTCCAATCTTTACCTTGTCTCCCATTTCTTTGGCCAACTCTGAAACAATCGGCTCCATCATTTGGCAAGGACCGCACCAAGGCGCCCAAAAATCCACCAGCACCGGCTTGTCGCTTTTTATGACTTCGGCTTCAAAATTTTGATCAGTAAACACCACTTCCATAGCTCTGTTATTGGCGATTAATAAATCGTCTGGATGAACCAGACCAATTACTAAGCGCTAATTAATTTATTAAAACGTTACAAGCTTTATACAAACTTCTTTGAATTTTATTGCTTATCATTTTCCGAATCTCCTCTGTCTCCTGGCATAATCTTCCAGCGCTTCACCGTATTTTATATCGTCAAAATCAGGAAATAACACCTCTGAAAAGTAATATTGGGCGTCAGAGAGATCCCACATCATAAAACCCGTGCTATTATGCGGTTCTCCTCCTGTCCGCACCAAAAAATCAACGGGAGGAAGCTCCTTGGTCATAAGATTTTCCTTTATGATTTCAGCCGTGATTTTCGCGCCCTTCTCATATTTATCATTGATTTTTTTTATTGCCTCTATCATTTCATCCGTTCCGGAATAGGCTAGAAGAAGATTGAGTATTCTTTTTTTGTAATGCTTGGTTTTGTCCATTGCTTCATAGATGAGTCCCTTGAGAGATTCCGGAAACTGCTCTTCCCATTTGCCGTTCACGCTTATTTTAACTTCGTTTTCATGAATTTCTTTGCTTTCCAAAAGACGCTTAAAATAACGCTGATAAATGTCCAGCAGCGCTTTTTTTTCTTCCATGGGACGCTTAGCTAAATTATCCGTAGAAGATCCCCAAATGGAAAGGCATTGGATGCCTTTTTCCAAAGAATACTTTATTATTTTTTCAAAATTTTTAGCCCCCTCTTCATGCCCCTTCCAGGGGTCGAGCCCCTTCTTCCTGGACCATCGCCGATTGCCATCAGGAATAACCGCCACATGAAGCGGCATATTGGGCAAATTATTTTCCATTTTGATTTATATAAAATGAGAGAATTATAGCCACTGAGCTAAAACTTCCACCTAAGCGCCGAAGTGAATAAGTCCATATTAGCCTAAAAAGAAAAATTAATCAATTCTCATTCTACTTAGTTTTTCCCTGCATTTTTCAATTTGGACGACTTGAAAATCTTTGGTTTATAAGCCCTGAGCCTCTTTACTTCAACATTTTTTAGCCCGCTAGAAAAAAGAAACTGAGTCAGGTTATCCACAAATGATGCCTGGTCATATCCTAGTCAAATAACATCTGGATGGTAGTTCTCTATCACATGGCACTAGGTTCCCAGCCTTCCCAATATCACCTCGTCCGCTAGCCCAGAATCCCTGACTCTTTGTTGGCGATATTTTTCACTGTATCGCGAAGATTTTCCCTTGACTATTTCAACTGTACGGTCTCGGGCGATGACCGCGATCAGATAATCGCCATATCTTTTGGCTTGCCTTAAAAAATTTTCATGGCCCTTATGAAAAATGTCAAACGTGCCAAACACCATGACTTTCCTATGGTTCATATTATTTTTCTCTTTCGACTATATAGCTAGCGACTCCCCTTAGGAACTCCTTCGCCTCTTCGTTTTTAAAATCAATTTTAGAAAGAGCTTCCAGCGCTTCCCCGACCAGTTTTTTTGCCGATTCTCGCGCATATTCCAAAGCCCCCGATTCTCGGACAGCTTGCCTAAAAAGCTCCAATTCATCTTTGCCAAGATTTCTTTTTCCCAAATATTTCTTAACGATTTCTTTTTGCCCGTTAGCGCCTTTTTCCATGATCCTTGCGACAAGAACAGTCTGCTTTCCTTCAATCACATCTGATCCGACCGGCTTTCCAAGTTTTTGCTCATCTCCAAAAACGCCTAGTATGTCATCCTGGATCTGAAAAGCTTTGCCCAAAGGGATGGCATAATCCGAAAAAGATCTTAATTGTTTATCATTTGCTCCGGACAAAATAGCGCCCAAATGAAGAGGGCCCTCAAAAGTATACCGGGAGGTCTTGCCTTCGTACATCCGCATGATTTCTTCTTCTTTGGCGCCTCCTTTCATTTCCAAAACCACATCCAGCATCTCCCCAGGAATTGTGACATAAACTATGTTTTGCAATTTATCCAACGCTCTTATGATAATCTCCGGCGGAAATTTCGCGTTGAACATTATCTCATTTGCCATCGCCGCCGCCATATCTCCCGCAATCATAGCCATAGAATTTCCAAAGTGATGATTGTCTTTTCGAGGAGCTATTTTTTGCCCTATTTTTTTGTATTGCTCGTGAAGGGTCGCTACTCCATGCCGCGTTTCATCTCGATCAATTATGTCGTCGTGAATTAGAAAAAAAGAATGGGTCAATTCAATTCCCATTGAAGCTTCGATGATTTCAAATCCCGGCTTCCCGCCAAGAGCCAAATAGCCATAATAAACTAAGGCCGGCCGGATTCTTTTCCCGCCCGAAAGCGTAAAGTCGGCTATCATTTTTACCGCCTCCCCTGCCAATGGATCCGCTTTATCAGCTTGTTTGATTTTCAGCTCAAAATAACTTTTCAAACACTGATCCACTGTTTTTTTGTATTTTTCAAGAAGTTCGATTGCTTCCATGGATAGATTTTAAGATTAAAGCCGTACCGCGTATGGGATTTGAACCCATGATTTCCAGGATGAGAACCTGGCGTCCTGGACCGGACTAGACGAACGCGGCAAATTGACTCCGACATAATACACTCTACCTGCTTTATTCCATTTTATCAAGAAGTTTGCTATAATATGCACAAATAACGCCATGGCAAAGAAAGGATCAGATAAAAAAATATCATATCTCGAGCCTTCTTTTAACGATATATTGGTTTGCAAAAAAAACGAGCAGCGCCCTTTTCTTGAGATATTTGTCCATTCTCCTGAAAATGTGGCGCAAGAAGGGCTAGGAACCATCTTGGGAATCTTTGAAATAACTGACGATTCCGAAGACTCTTCCTATATTGCAAATTATCTTATTTCCGTAGTAAAGAAGGAATATTTCTCCAAGAGCAAAAGAGGTCCGATTGAAAGCTTTGAAGCGGCTTTGCGCAAGGCTAATTTAGCCTTGGCTAATTTAGCCGAGCATGAAACCATCGGTTGGATTGGAAATTTCAACGCTATTTGCGCCGTCATTGAAAAGGGCAACATCCACCTTTCGTCTTCCGGAACCGCCAAGGCCTATCTTTTTCGGGGAAAAACCCTGACTGACATCAGCGAGAGAGAAGATTCGCTTTCTCCGCCCAATCCAATCAAAACATTTGAAGATGTCCTTTCTGGAAGACTGCAGGAAAATGATAAAATTATCATAACAACCGAAAGCATTTTCAATATTTTTTCTTTCGAAGAGATCAAAAGAAGCGCCATGAAATTTTCCCGTGAAGAGTTCATAAGATTTCTGAAAACCGCGCTGATCAATGAATTGGAAAAAGCTGCAGTCCTAATTGTTGACATGCAAAAAAGGGAAGAGGAGGCAATTATCATTCCCGCTCCGAAAGAAAAAGAAGTAAACGCTTGGAGCCAAAACGCCTTTTCCAAAAGACCCCAAAAACAACCAAGAGACATGCCCCCGGCAACCATTGATAAGTCCAAGGAAACGGTTATCGAGAAATTGCAGGAAGAAGTCAAAAGAAAAGATGGAAATTATACTGATAAAAAAACTGGGCATATTTACATCAAAGAAGATCAATTTTTAAAAGAAGACGATCCTGGTTTACCATCAAAATATCTGGAAATTTCCAAGGATAAGGCCAGTAAGTTGGGCAGCTCCTTTCTTTTTATTTTGAAAAGTATCGCGCTAAAAACATCTTTGTCTATAAAATCATTTTTTATAGTTTCTGCTGCCACCATTGGCAACGCCACTAAAAAACTTAAAGAAAAAAGGGCATTAAGAGCATCCCTCAAAGAACAAGAGCAAAGAGAACGAGCGTTAAAAGAAACATCTGACATCCCAAAACCGAAAGAAGAGAAGCACCCGTTCAAAAATTTACTTTTATCCTTGAATTATCTAAAGGATAACCTCCGCTTCAAAAAAAGAGAAAGAGTTGAACGGGCCCCAGTTTCCTTTAAAGAATCAGGAGATAAAGTTGCTGCCTGGATGAAGAGTCCGTCCTCCATTGCTTCAAGGAATGTTTATCAAAAAACCGCCACGATTGGAAAATCTATCCTGCCCAATCTAGGCAGAATAAAAGAGCTTCTTTCCCGTTTCAGCTATCAACAAAAAATCTACGCCGCGCTTACAGTCATTGCCATAATTGTTATCCCCTATTTCATTGTAAAGATAGAAAACGGCGCGGATGAAAAGGCTCAGCCGGCCGAAACAGAAACGCCTACCCTGACGGATCCTCTGGCAGAAGATAAAAATGTGACCCGCGTTGCAGATGTAGCCAGTGTTTATTCCGGAAGCGATATAACCAAAGTCATAAACATCAACGGACGTATTTTAATCATAAAAAAATCTGAAATAATCGACGCCCAAAACAATAAAAACTTTGAAATTCCGGTTGACTTTCAAGAACCAGATCTAATTTCTTCCATGGATGACTTGAATTTAGTTCTTTTCATCAAAGCCGGAAAGGTCCTTTCCTTCAGTCCTCTTTCTGGAAAATTCCAGCCCAATAGCCTCACCATTCCGGAAAATTCTAACATCGTATGCGCCAGCACTTTTCTTACCTATCTCTATCTTTTAGACATCGAGAACAGCCAAATCTATCGATATCCGCGCGCTGAAGGCGGATTTGGCGCGAAGACCGATTGGATGAGAGAAACTATCGACATGACTTTGGCTTCCAGCATGGCCATTAATGAAAATATTTTCGTTTTAGATAAGGAAAATATAATCAAGCTGTTTCAGGGCAGAAAACAAGATTTTGCCATCGAAGAAACCGCGACGCCACTGGTTTTGGATAAAATTTATGCCCAGGAAGAAAGTACCAATCTTTATGTTCTAGACAAGACTAATTCCAGAATAGTTAAATTAGACGCCAACGGTTCCATTTTGAACCAGTATTCTAATTCGGAAATTGCCAATGTTCTAGATTTCACAGTAGATGAAGAAAAAAACACGGTCTATTTTGCAACAGGTAGCGAAACAAAAAGTTTTGAAATGAAATAGTCAATTTAGCATAAGAGAAAACAGGCTCACGGCCTGTTTTTTTTAGTTCGCAAATTTTTCCTGTGTCTAATATTTTTCCCCATCTTCTTTGTTCATGCCAAAGATGTCCTTGGCCTCGTCCTCTCCATTATTTCCCGGTTCACAATATCCTTATCTCGGCCGTATTTCAAGCGAGAAAGTTCTTTAAGAGCGTTAGCGATTTCCTGTTCTCCTTTGGTCGGCGGATAAGTGGTGACATTAAACGGTTTTGTGAGAACGTTATTGACCAATATCCTAGCAAAGCCATGGTAATTATCCACATTGACCAAATCCTGCTTGTTAAAAACCGGCAGAAAATTCTTTTCTAAAAATTCCGCGTCTTCCGGGCCGACTCGAAAGGCCAACATAGAGCCGACGTTGCCAAAAACCGCTTTGGAGATTTCTTCTTTCAATTGTCCGATAAACTGATGGGCCAAGATTAGGCACAAATGATATTTTCGCGCCTCGGAAAGAATCTGAGAAATAGAATTGGTTGTCACATTTTGAAATTCATCAAGATACAGATAGAAATCAGTCCTTTGGTCCTCAGGCGTATCCACTCGAGAAAGAGCGTTCATCAATATTTTTCCGACAATAACCATCCCCAGAAGCCTGGCGTTAATTTCTCCGATCTTACCTTTGGAAAGGTTGATGAGGAGGATTTTTTTGTTATCCATCACATCACGAAAATTAATGGTAGATTTTTGCTGGGCAATGATCGGCCGCATCATATCATTGGAAATGAAAGCGGTTAGTTTGGAAGTGATGTAGGGCACCATATTTGCCAGAGCCGCTTCGCCGCCGGCTTTTTCCGCCTCCTTGGTCCAAAAATCCACTACGACCGGATTGTTGCAACGAGATATCTTCATACGCCTGAAACTCTCGTCTGAAAGAACTTTGGGTATCTCCATCAGCGTACTCCCCGAATCAGGATCTTCCATAACAAGCAACATGGCATTTCTCATATATTGTTCAAACATCGGCCCTCCAGTTTGTTTTAGATCATATAATTGGTCGAAAATACCGATCATTTCATTTATAACGAAAGTTTTTTGTTCGGGCTTGCTCGGATCATATTCCATCATATTGAGTCCGAAAGGCCGTTCCGTGTCAGACGGGTCAAATACGATCACGTCTTCCGCTCTTTCTCTGGGAATGGATGCTAGAATATCTTCTACCGCGTCTCCGTGAGGATCAATAAAACAAAACCCTCTTCCAGCTGCGGCGTCTTGCTTCGCCATTTCTTGGAGAAAATTGGATTTTCCGGTTCCGGTTTGTCCAATGGCATACAAGTGCCTTCTTCTGTCAATATCAGCGATCCGAATGGGAGTCTCGGCGCCCCGGTACTCATTAAAACCTAAAAGAATAGAGTTTTTTTCATCACTAGGGATATCCACTGGCGGAGCGGCTGAATTGGATTTCAGCCACTTTATCTTCGGAGCGTCCGTTGTTGAAATAGGAATATGAAAAACACTGGCAATTTCTTCGTTATTGAGAATCATCATTTCGGATTCTTTAAAATTTCTGAATATAAAATCGTAAGATATCTCATTTTTATTTTTTCTTCTCACTTGGAAACAATTGATGCTTCCGTTTTCAAACTGAGAAAGGCTGTTCTCCATCTGGCCGAGAATCTCTTGCGATCTTTCAAGTGTCGCCGCCGAAGCTATCAAGCGTATATTAACCTTGAAACCGGTCTTAGAAGACTTGTTTTCAATGCTTTTTACCAGTTCTTGCTCGTCAGGCGTGAGCTGAACAGGCCTAGGCTCATTAGGCAACTGCCCATTCTTGCTGTTTGAAGCCATAGTGCTGGCTAAAGCTCCACTGATGCTTTTTCCTGCTTTAAATAATATCGGGCTTTGAACATCGGATAGCCGCTTTCCTTGTTGCATTTCTTGGGCTACTTTTCTCCCTTTAAGCCTCCACTGGGTTCCGGCTGGTCTTAGAACCAATTGCATAGCCGCTCCCTCACTTACCGTCCCCAGCCTCGATAGAGCATTAGTTATTCCATTTAGCGGATCCACTTCCATGTTCTCATAAGTCCTGATGGGAAGCGTGTATTTATTCTTCAGTTTCAAGATTGAAGCTGATGTGAATGATCCCGGGAAAAAAATATTGTAATCTTTTGATTTTTCGAGAACCGCGTCCGGAAAATAACTATGAATCTGTTTTTCTATCGATTCCTTGAATTTTTTTGGCAAGGCGATAAAAAATATTATCTCTTCGCTTTTGGCGGAATTAGCAATTTCAAGGCTGATGGATGGAGAACCATACATCAAGCGGGAGAGAACTCCTCGCGCATCCTTTATGGAAGAAAGAGAAGTTAGCAGCTGTTCCATAGCGCCAATTTCTTCTTTCCAAAGTTCATGCGCCTGTTTTCCTTCGGTAGGTTCCGTCTTTTTTATTTTGGAAACTCGAATTATTTCCAAATCCAAGTTCATGGACTGATTGATCTGAGATCTGAGACCGAAAAAGCTTTGGAATACCCAAAAACCTCCGCTTACAAAACATACCAGGCTGGAAACAGCCGCTACAGAAACCAGAAGCAAATTAAGGTCTATGTTAAACATTGCTTGGCAATTTTTTTTATATTTCTTTTATCAATCCCCTTTTTACCAGCGCATCGTGAAGCTCGTCAGCCAACCTGTCATGAAATTCATCTAAAATATAGTTATCTTCCATGTGCTTCGCCACGCTGACGGCGTGAACGACCCCCTTGGCTTCGGCCAGGCCCACCAGCTTGTTAATCTTGCCATCCGCGTCTATTTCCTGGCTAGCAGCCTGAGCGTCTTTTACAACATCGTCTTGGACGGACGGATCTTGCGCGGCCACTTTCGACAAAATTTTATTATAAGTTTCATCCTTTTCCATCACCCCTTCCTTTCGTTCAATTCTTTCGGGAAAATTCAAGTCCTCCACTTTTTTCTCTGGCTGGGATTCTTGGGTTTTTTCAATCTTGGCTCCCCCTAAAAATTTATCTTTGAGATTCATGTCGCTTTCTTCGATCGGTTCAAGGTTGGGGCGTGTTTCGTCTGGCATAAAATAAATTTAAAAAATTAAGCTGGCCAAAGCTGAGATTTAAGCCGCTCTTTCCGCCATTTCAACTGGCTCGGTCTTATTCTCTGTTTTTACTTCCGCCTCTTTTTCCATAGACATAATTATGACGCGTGCTATCCACTCCTTGATCGTTTCGGATGATGCCGGACGAACATCGTCTTCTAAAACGCTCTCATGTTCATGCCGAAAAGACGCTATTTTGCTAATGATTCGTTTTCTTCCGGCTGGGTTAGCTTCGATTTCTTCTGCCGCCATATCTTTCATGCTTTCCCATTTTTTTCTTGTCACAAACATCTCTTTTATAGCACCAGCAATCTTAGCAAGGCATTCCGGATTATCGGCGATCTTTTCCTTTAGATTTTTTCCGCTCTCTTGTTTATCTCCCTTTCTTCGCGCAATCTTCTGTTCGACGTGTTTTTCCGTTTCCGACTGAACCAATGGCTTTTCCGGAACGATCTCTGGCGCCTTTTTCTTTTTGATAATTGCTTCTATCGGCATTTCTGCTTCTGGTGATTGCATTGATTTTTCCCGTAGCCGAGGCGCTGAAGAACTTTCTCCTCCGGCTGTTTCTATGAATGCAGGCTCGTTTTTTTCAAAGGATTTATCTGATTCATAGCCATCCGCCTGGACAACTTCGGAGATAGATTCCGGCGTGATTTTTCTCAGGCTCTCGGATTCAGCCGAAAAAGTTTCAATCTTTTCCATCTTTGCCGCGGATTCGTTTTCTTTCATCGCTTCCTCCCTTATGCTTGGCTCACTTTCTTTTTTCGTTTTTTCAATCGCGGCCATTTTTTGCTTAATTTCCTCCAGCTTCATTTTCAACATCTCCTCTTCCTGCACGGCATTGCCCAAATTGACGTCACGCCTTAAAACATCTTTCAGCTCTTTTATGGATTTTTGATTAGCCTTCATTCTTTTTTCATATTCTCTTGAGATCATTTCTTCCTCTTTTTTGAGCTGTTGGATTTCTCTATTGGAACCAGTGTCGATTTTTGTTTCAATAGGTTCATTTTTCACAACCACTTCCAAAACATCAGAATTTTTTTCCATTCCAACTTCCTCAGAAACTGGATTTTCTTCCTGAGCTTCGCCAGGCCGTGCGAATGTTATTCCTCCTTTAGCCATAACAAAAAATGTTTATAGTTTAAAACGATCCGCCGCATCAGGCGATAGGCAAATATTCTTCATCATCTGATCAAATTATACAATAAAAAAGTAACTAATGATACGCGCGAACTGTGGATAAAGAAAAAATATGATATAATACAATCACGCTTGGTGAAAAAGAAATAAAAAAAAATGAAAAAATATTTTCTTATCTTTCTAATAATCGCGGTGGGATTTTTTCTTCGGATCTATAACATTGACCACACTCCGCCAGGCATCTATCCCGACGAGGCAGTCAATGCCATAGATGCCATAAACGCCAACAATTCCGGCCAATACCAGTGGTTTTACACAGCTAATCAAGGGCGAGAAGGGCTTTTCATGAATCTGGTCGCTCTTTTTTTTAAATTATTCGGCATAAGCATCCTCACCCTCAAGCTTCCCGCCATACTTTCTGGAACACTCACTATAGGAGGCGTTTATCTTTTAAGCAAAGAGCTTTTTCAAAGAGAGCGGGCAGGCCTTATCACAGCCGCCCTCACCGCTTTTTCCTTTTGGGCCATCAACTTTAGCCGCATTTCTTTTCGTGCCAGCATGCTTCCGCTTGTTTTGGTATTCTCATTCTACTTTCTTTTTAAGACTGTCAGAACCAATCGGTGGTATTTTGCCGCATCTGCTGGGTTAATTTTTGGCCTAGGAGTTCATACCTATATAGCCTTCCGCATCGCCCCTGCCATTCTCGCAATTCTGCTCATTTCCTTCATGCTTTCGCGGGAAAATTTTATCAAAAATTATTGGAAAAATATTCTCGTCTTTATTTTCTTTACTGCTATCGCCTCTTTTCCGATACTTTACACTTTTTACGCCCATCCAGAATATTTTGATTCCCGCTCGGATGCCGTTTCGATTTTTTCTCCCCGGATCAATCAGGGAAATTTAGCCGGAACATTCGCTAAAACGCTTTCGCTCAGCCTGTTGAAATACAATTTTTGGGGCGACCAGAACTGGCGCCATAATTACCCGCCCTATCCCATTCTTGATCCTCTGGCAGGAATCGCCTTTCTTTTCGGTTTGATCTATGCCTTCATCAAACTTTTCCATTTTTCCTACCTTAGATTTTCCCAAAAAATACGAGATTCGGAATTAGACACCTATGTCCTGCTTCTATCGTGGTTCTTTATCATGCTCTCGCCCGAATTTTTGACTGACGAGGGATTGCCTCACGCCCTGCGTTCAATTGGCACATTGCCGGCGGTTTTTCTCATCGCGACCCTGACTTTCGAATTTTTTCTGGAAAGCGCGAAAAATCGCACCCTCATTTTCAAAAAAGTAACTGCCACGCTTATTGTTCTCATGATAGCTTCGATTGGCGCCTTCAATTCCATCAAATATCATTATTTTTGGGCACGAAAAGAAAAAGTGGCTCTTTCTTTCAATAAGAACCTGACTGACGCGGGAAGATACATAAAATCCCTTCCCACTTCTTACGAAAAATATGTCATTACAAGCTATAACACCCTGGAAAAATTGCCTATTTTTATTTTCAACACCGACACCCCCAAACTCTATTATTTTTATCCCAACGAATTGGATAAAATTAATCCCCAAAACGAAGATAGGCTCGTAATAATTTTTACCGAAAGAAACATTGAAGCTATCGATACGCTAAGAGCTAGATTTCCCCGGCTTAAATTGGAAGAAAAAAGAAATGACCCCGGATCGATTTATTATATTTTAAAATAAATGGAACAATTTTTAGAAAAGCATTATAAAAAAATTATTATTTTGATACTGTCTTTTATGCTAGTTGCTTCAGTTTTCAATGCTTGGAATGATAGCGCTATTTTTGATGAAACCGCTCACATTCCAGCCGGGTATTCCTATCTGACCAGACACGACATGCGGCTCAATCCAGAACATCCCCCTCTTATAAAAGATCTGTCCGCTTTGCCTTTATTGTTTTTCCATCCCACTTTGGATATCAGCCGGGATTTTTGGACTAAAAATGCCAACGACGCCCAATGGGAAGCGGGAAAAGTATTTTTGTGGGAATCAGGAAATGACGCGGATAAAATAATTTTTTGGTCCCGCATTCCCATAGTTCTGCTCTCATTACTTCTTGGTTTCTTTATTTTCAAGTGGACACGCGAGCTTTCCGGAATAACAGCCGGGCTTTTTGCTCTGAGCCTCTATGCTTTTGATCCCAATGTTTTGGGACACAACCATTTCGTTACTACCGACCTTGGCATCGCAGCTTTTATCACTTTTGCTTTTTATTACTTCATTAAATTTTTGAAAGATCCTACCTGGAAAAACGTCTTCGTCGCCTCTTTTTTCCTGGGACTGGTCCAACTGGCTAAGTTTTCCGCCGTTCTCGCTTTCCCCGTTATCGGGTTGGCCCTCATTGTCTATCCGCTCGCTAAATATCGGATGAGGAACGAAAAATATCCCTCCGAGCAAGCCAAGAAATTTTTGGAATATCTTGGGAAAGGCGCTATTATTTTCGCTCTCTCCTTGGTTTTAGTCTGGGTTGTTTATTATTTTAACACTTTCAACATGCCCCAGGAAGAACTGCCTAAAATAATAAACTATTATTTTAATAGCGACGACACTAACTTTAAAACCGTTTATGCCAGAAAGCTCCTTTTTTGGATGAATGACTATCCGCTACTCCAACCTATGGCCGATTATTTCTTCGGCATCGGCAGAGTTTTTCAGCGCATCGCCGGCGGCAATCAGATCTATTTTATGGGAGAGCTCAGAACCCACGGTTTTCTTTCCTATTTTCCCCTAGTCTTTCTCATGAAAGAGCCGCTTCCCACTTTGTTTTTTATGCTCTTGGCAAGCACGCTCGCTCTCTACAAAATGCTGAGGTCAACCCCAAAAATCCGGCAATTCCTGGTGAGCAATATAGCAAGTTTCTCGCTCATGTCTTTTATATTGCTCTATGCTTATTCCAGCATAACTTCAGGACTCAACATCGGATTTCGACATTTGTTTCCAATTCTTCCATTGGCATTTATTCTGTCCGCCAAATCAATTTTTGAGTTTCTCCACTATGCCGAAAAACCGACCAAGATCGTTCTTTCAACCTTAACCATAATCTTAACAGTGCTTCTTGTTTCCGAAACGATCACGACCTATCCCAGCTACATGTCATACTTCAACCAATCAGTAGGAGGCCCCAAGAATGGATACCTATATGTGACTGATTCTAACGCGGATTGGGGGCAAGACCTGAAAAGATTGGATTCCTTTATTCAAAACTATAACCGCTGCGCGAAATGCTATCTTCCCCCAAAAAATCAAGGGGAAATTTCGATGGATTATCTGGATTGCCAAGGTTTCAATCGCACGCGATGCCTCAACAGTTTCGATCCGGCCATAAAAAAAGCAAATTCCTATATTGACGATATCAGGGTTGATTACTTCGGCGGAGGAAATCCTCCCTATTATTTGGGCGATAAATACATATCCTGGTGGAGAGAGAAAAGGCCGATCGAAGAAGGATGGTACGCTATTTCCGCCACTCTCTTGGAAGAAAGTCTTCATGAACAAAATAAAAAAGACAGCGAGTCATATCGCTGGCTAAAAAATATCAAGCCTGTCTCGCAAGTCGGAACTTCAATATTTATCTACCACATCACCAAGGACGATCTGTTAAAAATTGCCAAATAACTAATAGTTACTTATTCTTTTTTTTCTTTTCTTTTTTAGGTTCTTCCGGCTTAATTTCCGGCTGTTTTTCTTCTTCCTGCTTATCCATCTCTTGTTGGGCTCCATCTTTAAATTTATAGAAAACCTTGTTGTCTATCCTGAGATCAACGTATTCCAAACCCTGCCTTTTTTGAGGATCGATCATATTTTCCAAAACTACTTTCAACATATCGACCTCTTTTTTCAGTTCTATTTCCCGGCTGAAATAAATTTCCCAGCCCTCCTTTGTTCTTACGCGGATATCCGGAGAAACAAGGCTGGATATGGTAACGTCATTGTCTATTTCCATACCCATCATCTGATTAAGCTCCTTCCTCATCCCAGTAACAAAATTAATATAATCGGCATTAAGAAGATCCTTTTCTTGAGCCACTGCTTTGGCGCTTTCATCATTGATAGTGATTAGCTCGCCAGTATTTATGTTGTCAGATGAAAAATCAGCGCTGTCAAATACCATTCCCTTTTCATCGACCAGCCAAAGAGAATCATCGCTTCGAAACAAGAGGACAAATCCTCTTTCTGTAATTTCAACCTCCAGGCCGGAGGGGAATATCTTCTTTATACCAACAGACTCTATCTTCTTAAATCTCTCCTCCAGAGAAGACCTGATTTTATCTTTTCTAATTAAAATAAAGTTATTATTCGCGACAAGGCCCAGATATTTTCCTGAGATATGGGAATTGACGTTCTCTAAAATCACATTCGGATCCAAATCCTTGGTCCCATGAACCCTGACAGAATTAACGGAAAGATAAGGAGAAAAAAATAAAATGTAAACAAGAACGCCAAAAAAAATGAAGGCGCTAAAATAATAAAAAAACCGGCTCACTTTCGATGGCTTCCGGCTAACATGCCGCTTGGTTCTCATTTTTCCTTGATTTATCATACGAATCGCAAAAATAAATTCTCAAGAGCTAACCGGGAATTAGCGTTAGTTTCTTTCAATATTTCAGCTGTATCCTCGATCACCTCGATCAACTCTAGCGATTTTTGGGGAGTTATCCAGTCTTTTTTCGACTTTCCGATAAGAGTATTCCTCAAAATAACAATCCAGGAATCCATTTTTTCCGAAAGGCTCTCAGCGTCCTTGCTCATGCTTTCTGCCAGATCGAATTTCTCCGAAGCGCTCATGGAAAAAAGATCTTCTAATTCTTTTTTCATCGCCCCTCTTTTTTCAAGTTGGCTTTTGTCTTCTAAAAATCTCGCGGCTAGCCCGGGACGCCCAAGCGACCAAAATAACATTTCCGCCTTATTTTCATGTTCGCTCGAAAGCATTCTTTCCATTTCATTTTCAGAAACCAAAGAAAGTTTTATTCTCCGGCAACGGGACCTCACTGTCACCAGAATCTTTTTTTCATTCTGAGAAACTAAAATTAAAACGCACTTTTGAGGCGGTTCCTCCAGAATTTTAAGCAAAGAATTTTGAGCGGAATGTCCCATTTTTTCCGCTCCGTCAATAATAGCGATCCGATATTTATCATTATACGCCGTCATGTTCAATTTTCGCCGGAGATCCCTTATTTGTTCCACTTTGATATCTTTCTCTTTAATAACGCCCTTTATTTCCTCACGCTCAGGAGCTAATACCGTTATCTCTGAACCGGTCTTCAAGCCCCCTCCATTCAATTTTTCCGCGAATTCCAAAGCGACTCTAAATTTTCCCGCGTGCTGAGGACCGGAGAAAAGATAAGCGTGGCTTACGGTGTTTTTCGCTATTGATCTATCCAGAAGCTTTATTATTTTTTGATGTCCAATGACTGACATAAATTACAAACTCAAAATTACAAATTACAATGGCCAAAATTCAAATATCAAAACTGTTTTGGATTTATTTTTTCTGTAATATATTCCCCGAACTCTCTCACGAATCTCTCCTTGCTAAATTCTCCCGCCCTCTGTTTTATGTATTCCCTGTCGTATTTCTTCTCATTATCCATGAACCTTCGGACTGAGTCAGCGATAATTTCCGGCACGGCTGAATCAAAATATTCTCCAGTTTTTCCCTCGACCAGAGTTTCCAAAACTCCGCCTTTTCTGATAGCTAAAACCGGAACGCCATACGACATAGCCTCAATTGGAGCAATCCCGAAGTCGTCCACCGCGGGAAAAATAAAAGCTCTTGCTTCCGAATAAAGCGCCTTAAGGCTTTCGTCGCTCTGCCAGCCTAAAAATTTAATATTTTTATTGGCGATTGACTTCAGATATTTCTGCTGCTGTCCTTCTCCTACCACTATCAAAGGAAGCTCCAATTTATTAAAAGCCTCCACGGCTTTGTCTATTTTTTTATAGGGAGAAAGGCGTGAAACAATCAAGAAGT
>Ga0074193_1002419_pt1 | contig 16982 bp, 21 predicted proteins | sample EPASupsiteHSE605_FD_64523 | JGI IMG/M metagenome (GOLD analysis project Ga0074193, IMG submission 64523) | Bioremediated contaminated groundwater from EPA Superfund site, New Mexico - Sample HSE6-05 | ecosystem: Environmental > Aquatic > Deep subsurface > Groundwater > Contaminated ... | reverse complement strand
TGTCGTCATATGTCACCTCACACGTATATAATAGATATTATATACGTATTTGTCAATAGCAAATTTGAATCAAATATATTTCGCTTACTTGTAATGATTTATTCCATTTTTAAATAGCTCTAACATTGGCTTAACCCTTAATGCCTGTTCCTGAGCGTAGCGAAGGATTGGCGTGGTTTTTGCGTAAAGAAGCGAAGCGACTCGCAAAAACCATGACAAAAGGCGTTATAGGGTTGAAGCATTTGTTAGAAATCTTCCTCTTTTCTCTCTATGTCTTTTTGTATTGTCTTTAACATAAATTCTTTTTCTTTCTTTATTTCTCTATGATCTCAATTTTTTTTATTGCTTAATAATATCTTCTATATTTTCATATTGAATATAATCTTCTCTTATTGGACTAAATACTTCTATTGCTACTGAATCTTCAAGTATTTCTGCCTTATGGTTAACATTTGATAAAATTGTCCAACTGTCTCCTGGATGTTATACGTTAGCTTTTCCATCAATAAAAAGCTTAATGTTACCTTTTACTAGATATCCAGTTTGTTCATTTATATGCTTATGTTCAGGAAGTGCAGCATCTTTTTTGAGTAAGAATTCTACAAGTAATGAATTTTCTCCATAACTAAGTGTTTTAATGCTTATACCAGGGATGATTTCTTTGTATCCATTTCTCGACGCAATACCAAACATATGCTTTTCTCCATCATATTAACTAATAATAACTACAATACACTATATATATTCTTCCTGCGCGGGAGCGTCTTTCTAACATTAGCTTAACCTTTAAATCCGCGCCTGAGCTATTGCGAAGGCTTGGCGTGGTTTGTGCATTGTTGTTCTGCACAAACCATGACAAAGGATTTATAAGGTTGAAGCATGTGTTAGGTTTCTTCTTTAATTAATAATTTTATCAATATATAATTTGCAATCTGGTACAAATTTATTCTCGTTAAGAAGTTCGAGTATCTCTTCTCCTGATGCCATTTTTGCTTCTTCTACTTCAGTCTCTTGGCATTTAATTATCTCTTTATCTATTTCTTGATTAAAGAGCCATACATCTACAAAATGCGGACTAAAGCCATTATTGCCTTTATATTTAAAAACTATCTTACCATTCTCTTGATGTAATTCAATTCCTAATTCTTCTTTTACCTCTTTTAAAGCCGTCTTAAGGCTATCATCTCCTGATACAGCAGAACCGCCTGTGCATTCCCACAAACCTGGATAAGGATATTTGTCTTTCTTTCTTTTTGATATTATAAATTGATTCTTTGAGTTCTTTATCCATACATGTACGAGGAGATGATATACATTTTCGTTGAATGTATCTCCACGAAGAATTATTTTTTCAGTTTTATTTCTATTTGAATCTAATACATCCCAATATTCCATAATTTTCCCTTACTTTTAAAAGCACATTTTCTTATTATGATGATTTCTATTTTTGCCCGAAGGGTCAACCTAACATTCGTTTAACCTGTGAGGCGTTAAGCTGGCGCGCTTTTTGCATTGTTGTTCCTGCAAAAAGCGTGACAGTAGCCGAATCAGGTTGAAACGGTTGTTCGGTGCTTTCTTCTTTTTCTTATTCTTTACAATATCTATGATTTCTAGTTCTCTTCATTATCTTCTTTTATCTATTATCTTTACTCTCTATATTGTTAATAGCTTTTGATTCTCTTTGAGTATCTTTGTAAGGCCTTCTCCCCAATATTTAATCTCTACTCCAATTTCTTCTAGTTTCTTTGATACTTTGAGTTGATCAGAACATCCTTTACATGCAGATACGGTAATTCTTATTTGAAGTAGCTCTTTTATGCCATCTTTAACTAATTCTGATTCTGCTGCTAATAATGCTGTTCTACCCCAAATTATGATTGTTACTTTTTCCCACCAGTGCTTTAATATTGAATTTCTTGCATACATTCTTACCATTTTATCAAAAGTAATCTCATCTGCATTTGTCCAAAGTATTACAAGTTCATTTTCCATAATCGACCCCTCAATAATGCTCTTAATGAATTATGATGATCGTTTTCTTTCTTTGGGCCCGAAGGGTCCACCGAACATTGGCTTAACCCTTAACGCCTGTTCCTGAACGTAGCGAAGGATTGGCGTGGTTTTTGCGTAAAGGAGCGAAGCGACTCGCAAAAACCATGACAAAAGGCGTTATAGGGTTGAAGCAGGTGTTATGCGCTTTATCTTTTTATATCAATACTTGCACCCATAGTAAAACCTAATAATTCATATGATTGAGGATGATCAGGCCATTCTCTAGGCATAATTTTTTCAGTATTAAATACTAACTTATTAAGACTACTTAAGCTATCAAAATCTATACATGATGTATTTGGTAAAATTGTACTATTTCTTGTATCAATTAAAAATATTGCTATAGGAAATACTTTTATTAATGTACCGTATATCACTCCTTCAGCTTCTGATCGTATATCTTTTGCATATACAAAGTAAGGAATAATTTTTATGTCATAAAATGGGTAATACCAATAATAAATCTTACAATTTTCGATTCTTGATGATAAGCCAAGCACAAATTGCCTATAGTCATAATATGCATATCCATTATCATTAATAGGCTTTGATAATATATCTTTAATTGTTTCATTCCCATACACATTGATAGACAAAAAATGCCCAACAATACTGCGCATTACTTTTACTGCATCAATGTTGATTTCTAAAGTTTTATTCGGTAGAGAAATATTAGACTTTTTGTAACTTAATAGCCTATCATAGAGGAGCTTAAATTCCTTATCTAAATTTGTTCCTAATAATGTATTATTACATTCAGAACAGATTGTTCTACAGTTTAGTCCATTTTGAGATATGAACATGTTTTTGCCAACTGTAATAGTCACTTTGTGGGAATTTCCACATGATTCTGGTGGTATATGATCTCTAGATAATGGCCGATATTTATTGCATATCCTGCAATACCCAATATCTGATCCATTTTTTAATTCTTGTATTTTCTCATTATAATGAGGTATTTTTTGATTTGTATTCATAGCTTTTTTCTCTTTCAGTAGAATAAACTTGCGCCCGAAGGGTCCGCATAACATTTTCGCTTAACCTTTAAATCCATCCTGAGCGATAGCGAAGGATTGGCGCGCATTTTGCATTGTTGTTCCTGCAAAATGCGTGACAACAGGATTTATAAGGTTGAAGCGGATGTTAGAGTATTTTCTTTATTAAAATTCCCAATATCTTATTATTCTCTTCCCCTTACTAAAATCATCACCTGTTCTCTTAATTTCTATCTCTTTCTTATAATTCGTATTCAACGTCCAATCATCAATTAATTCTTTATCAATATCACGATGTAGATGATGTGAATATTTCTCTAAATCACTCATCCATTCATATGGAAAACTTAATACTGCTCTTTTTGATATTCTTTTTAATTCATGAAAGGCACGAGTTTGTTTATTATCTAAGTGTTCCCATACTTGAAGTGCAATAACAAGATCGTAATATTTATTTTCTATAGGCCATGGTTTTTTTGTTATATCAAAAACTATTTTTTTACCAGACGATTGATCAGGACGTCCAAATTGATCGTCTTCTGGATTGATTAATAGATCAGCATCATTAACTATTGGCAATATTCCAGGACCTATTTCCAATATTTTATGTGCATCCAAATTTTGGATGATTGAAATAACCTCATGAAAATATTCCCATCGTCCTTGATAATATTTTGCATGTTCACCAGAAAGAAGTTTTTCAAAATCATCATATCTAATACAATTCAGCATTTTTATCCTGTCTTCAACATCAAAATACAGTATTTATCAATTTTTTTCTCGCGCGCCGAAGGCGTCACTCTAACATTTGCTTAACCTTTAAATCCGCGCCTGAACGGAGTGAAGGCTTGGCGTGGTTTGTGCATTGTTGTTCTGCACAAACCATGACAAAGGATTTATAAGGTTGAAGCATGTGTTAGATCAAATATCTCTATTTATTAAATTATCCATCCACTCTTCTTTATAATCAGATAAATCATAGTCAGTATCCATATCTAATAATAAAAATTCTTCAAAATCATCAATTTCTAGTCCACATTTTTTACATATAAAGTTTTCTGGTTCAAAATAAAGCTCAACATCTACAGGCATTCCATCTTCATCAACTTGATAATGTGCATTTGTACTTCCATTTATAATAATAGAACTCTCACATATTGGACATTCGTATGGATATTCAGAGAATGGATCACAGATAGTAACTATACTGTTATCTTTTTCAGCTTTTTTTTGCCTAGCTTGAATAATTTTTTCATGAAGTCTCTGAGCTATTGCATCTTTATATATTGTTTTAAACCTAATTATGTTTTCTAAACTTAATAGGGATTTTATCGATGGAGAGCAAATATCTTCATTTAATACTTCAAATAGTAAAATTGCTAAATAAGCAAATCTATCATAATGAATTTTATTATATTCATGAAATGAACTATGAATACAATTATTTCTAATTATTACTATATCCTTAAAGTAATTCTTAAATTCTTTATAAAATACTGGTTTATAAGTGTCAATTAATGAAATACATTTAGAGAAATCTATTGTTTCAAATTCATCAAGTTTTGAAAAGAGTGCTACTCTATTATTAATCTTCAAACTTTCTGGTGGTTTCTCACTATTTAGCAGGTATAATCGTAAATCTTCTGGTAAATTTTTGAAAAGTAATAGTGGATGAATTTTTGCAGCAAATGACTTTATAACTAATTCAACTGCTATACATATATTCCCAATAGCTACTTGAATTATATCTGGTGTCTTCATATTGCTTGCATCTTTTACAATATCGAAGCCAGTATTAAAGTATGTCACTGAATTTAATGCATATTGCATATAAATATTGCTAAACTTATTTTTTATATTCATATTGCCTCTTTGTATGCGCCGAAGGCGTCGATCTAACATTGGCGCTTAACCTTTGAGCCGTCGTGCGTTACTACGCATACGGTTAACCCATGGTTTCTCATTGCCCTTGATAAATCTATTCAACGCGAATAAGGTTGAAGCGTGTGTTAGCGCGTCTTAACTTATTATGACCTTACCTAATACAATCTTATCTCTTTATCAAGATTGTAGTTCCAGCAAGTCTTTGAATTCTTTTATTCTATATTCTGCCTGCTCTGCTTTACCAAATCCATATGATGCATATATGAATGGAATATCATTAGTAATACATGCTTTATGATCATGTTCAGTATCACCTACAAAAACAGGCTGTCTTAATGAATGATCTCTAATGATTTTCTTTATGTTGTTAGCTTTAGGCTTTCCTGTATTTCCTGATGATTCATATCCATCAATATACTTTCCAAGCTTTGTAAACTCTAAAAAGTTCTCTATATACCCTTTAAGACAATTGCTCACTATGAAAAGTCTTTTTGATTTCTTTAGTTCTTTTAGTACACGTTCAACATCATGGTATACTATACCGCCATTTATAGTCATCTCTTGATCTTCAATGTGTTCAAAAGTCTTTAGAAATATTCCTTTTTCTTCATTGGACATAAAGCCATAATGGCTTATTAGTATTTCTTCAATCTTAATACCAGTAAAAGCTTTCAACTCATTTTGGGTAATCGTACCTTCCGCATGTCCCATTTCTACTAAAGTCTTATTCCATGCTGTAGTTGCTGTTAATGATGCATCCCACAATGTCCCGTCTAGATCAAATAAAATACTATCTGCTGATGATAACTCACAAAGATGCCTCAAGTTATTTCCTCTTTATGTAACACTTTATATTTGCCCTTGGATCGCGCTAACATTGGCTTAACCGGTAATTCCGTACCCGAAGGGCTTGGCGCGGTTTGTGCATAAAGGAGCGTAGCGACTGCACAAACCGTGACAAAGGAATTATCCGGTTGAAGCATTTGTTAGTTTTCTTCAATTTTGAATAAGAAACTATATCTTTACCTTCTAATTCTAACTTTTCTAGAAAATCAGCTAGTAGCAACTACATTAAAACAATACTTACGATATATTATCATTAATTTTCCAAATATTGCCATTTTATTTGTTCATTAGGTTATTTTTCAAACTATTTATAAATTATATTTTTAATAAATCTCTTTTGATCTTTTTCATTAGAAAATCCATTTTTCCTATAAAACTGATGGGCATCTAATCTCTGAGAACCAGAATTTGCTCTTAAAAATATTAAACTATTTTCTATTGCATATTTTTCTGCAATCTTTAGTAATAGCTTACCTATTCCCTTATTTCTATAATTTTTATCAACAACTAATCCAGTTATATTTAATCCTGATGGATAATAAAGAATATCATATCTTTCAAATGAGATAAAACCAATAATCTTATCATTATATTCAGCTACAAATATTTGATGATCTTTTTTATTAAGTAAATATTTTACACGATCCTCTACTTCTTCAACTGTTGTAGGATATCCTAATTGTTCAGATAATTCATTTAATGCAACTGAATCTGATATTAATGCTTTACGTATATTGCACATCATATATTTTCCAATTTTTCCTTCCGCTGCCCGCAGGGTCAAACTAACATTGGCGCTTAACCTTTAAGCCCGACCTGAGCGAAGCGAAGGTTTGGCGCGATTCTTGCACCACTTTACGCTTCCGCTCCTACTTTACAGAATCTCGCAAGAAGCGTGACAAAGGGCTTATAAGGTTGAAGCGTGTGTTAGCTATCTTCTCTTCTTTCTCTTTTGATATGCTTTTATTACTATAATCATCATAATTATAGTTTCCTTTTGGCTTTCAAGTGCCCTAAAAATAATAAAAGACTGTTCGGTAGCCGTAACATACTCGATCAGTCAAAACATTGCTATTATGTTATATTGATATAACTTAGAAAGCAAGAAAATTGTGTTACTCCAATTATAGTAACATTTAATAGACAACTATTTATTATTATCTATCTTTTTATACTATATGTCTTTATTAATCTTCTTTTGAATTCCTTAACTTAATCTTTCAACCCTTCCAAATGATTTTAAAGGTAGGTAATTGTCTTTAAAAATGATGTCATTTGCAGTTAATAATGGAAGCCATGATTTCCTGATGATTTATATATTCAATAACTATTATATTTGTGCCACAACAATAAGGCCTGCGAACTCCTAATGGAATACACAGGCCCTATAATGATTAGAATAATGATCAACTATTTTGTAGATTAGTAACGTTATTAGGTGCAGCCAAATCCTTGATCATAGCCTTATTGCTATCGAAAAATGTAGTAATGATCTTCCTGCGCGGGAGCGTCTAGCTAACATTGGCTTAACCTTTAAATCCGCGCCTGAGCTACTGCGAAGGCTTGGCGTGGTTTTTGCGTGATCTTCTCGCAAAAACCATGACAAAGGATTTATAAGGTTGAAGCAGTTGTTAGATTTTTTCTTAAAATGGTGTTTTATCTTTATTGTTATCAAAAAATGATACTAGATATGTAATATATGATGCAACAAGGCTTAATATTAATTCTGCTTCATTACTACTCACTCTTAAGCCTTCAGAAACACCATGAACAACACCTTCTGCTGTACCTCGATATGCAAATATTTTTATCATGGAAGTAATTATAGGAGAAGGAATTTTATCGTCTTCAGTTCCACCAAGTTTTTGCATCTCTCGAGTAAAATCTTTTGATACTTTTTCTCCAGATAATATTTCAGCTGCCATTTCTAAACTAATTAATGATTCTTTTACAGAATTTTGATAATCAACATTTGTTGGACTTGAAAAGAATTCTATAGCTTTATTGAAGTGGTCTCGTACTTTCCTAAGTTCTATACGTGATAATACACTTGCTGCTCGATTGATACTCTTTTGAGTCTGGGGCCTGCCAGGTCGAGAAAATTCTCCGTCTCCGAATATATACGGAAGATTTTCTTCAGACAATAAATTATTTATCTCACGTTCATATTCATTTTTGGCATCATCATATGATACTCTCACTATCCATTCTTCATGATATCCATCATATACTTTATATTCATTGATTAAATTTAAATATACTCTTTCACATAAAGTATATACCTCATTCCATTTTAAAGAATGTAATTTGCTATCTACTAGGTCAATAGGAAGAATTCTTGGATCAATAATTTCATATGATGATTTTGAGGTCCTTAGCATTTCTATATATATTGCTGCCCAAGCTTCTTGTTTGTTTTCTGTATTTTGTATTAAATTTTCTTTTATAAGTTTTTCAAAAATATACATTAAACCATTTCTTGCTGAATCTGGGAATGTATCTACTTTAGGTGGACCTTCAACAATTCCAAATCGTTGATTGAAAGCAATTTCCATATTCTATCCTTTTAATAAATCTAACATTGGCTTAACCTTTAAATCCGCGCCTGAGCTATTGCGAAGGCTTGGCGTGGTTTGTGCATTGTTGTTCTGCACAAACCATGACAAAGGATTTACAAGGTTGAAGCAGTTGTTGGGTGTCTTTTTCTAATATTCATCAATTGCTTTTATTAATGCTTTTCTATTTTCTTCAATATATTCTTTAGCTCGATGTGAATGATTATCTGATAAGGCATCAATTACTAAATCTTCGATAATACACCGTAAGTAATCAAGAATAATTCCTTCTATTGGTTTATCAATACCTTGATGTAATACTTTTCCACGAAAAGATTCCAAATGCCCAATGTAAAAAAACTGTTCAAATTTAACTTTATCAATTTTATATTTTTCCATCATTTTCTTTTTTAATATAACTAAATTTTGACTACCATTTTTCCCAATTATTTCTAAAGCAGTCCATAGAAATACAAACCCTTCTACACCATATTCTCCTGTAGCCTTTTTATACCATCGTAATGTTGATAAAATTGTTGAATTAACTAGTTGATCCGTTGAATCAAGAGACGCTAATAAAAAACTAAATGTTTTCATTGTTATAGAATTTACAGGCAATATGTGAGCTAATTTAGGATTCTCAATTGTAGGGCCATACATTTGCATTTCTTTCTTTGGATAGGAAAAATCATTTGTAAACATTTTTGAGTATGCATAAGACTGTCCAAAAAACAATGAAAACATTCCTACAATTTCATCTTCTAAATATTTGGCTTGTTTACTTTTATTATCATATGGAATAGCTAATAATAACCAAAATCCTTCAGGTGTTTTTTTCTCTGTCATATCTACTGATTCAATTGCCATATTGACTCCAGCATCTGATGAATATGTTTTCATGACTATGCCAGGAATATAACCAATTTGACCATAAATCATGAAACAATGACATTTCCCTATTACATGATGAAATGTATTTTTAGGAGCCGAATAGGTAACAGTTGCAAAGCAAACAATACGAACAAACTTTTCTGTGGAATCAGTGTTAAAGCTTGAATCATTAATATAATCAAATAGATTCATATTTATTGTTTGATCCATTTTATTCCTTATGCGCCGAAGGCGTCCACCCAACGTTGGCTTAACCTTTAACGCTCGTTCCCGAGCAACGCGAGGGATTGGCGTGGTTTGTGCATTGTTGTTCTGCACAAACCATGACAAAGAGCGTTATAAGGTTGAAGCAGGTGTTAGACTTTTCTTACACTCTTTCTGGTATTGGCCATTCTCGTGCTTCTTTAGCTTTTGCAAGAAAAACCAACATTTTCATCGCACATTTAGCAGATAGTTTTAGCCTGTATGTTTTTTTATAAATAGTCTGTAAATCAAACTCTATGCAATCTGTTATATATGTTCCGTTAATATCTGCAATACCGTCAAGTTCCTCATAATTTTCTAATTCTGAATTCATATTTTCTGAAATAAAATCATTTGCAACTATTTGATTAATAAATTTTTTATATTCTGGTATTTCTGTACACTTTAAGCCATTTTCAATAAAGCTATTAATATTGAACCAAGCATCAATCCAATTAAACAATTTTAATATAAATTCTAAAGCATTTTTAATATCATTAATATCAATATCAAATAACTCTTTCCCATGCATTATTGGATTACGTACTTCTTTATAAAATGTTTTTGTCTCATTATATAGATCTACATTCATTACCAAAAGAGAATATTTTTCGTTAATAAGTGCCGGAAGTTTATGATAAAGATTTTCTACAGTTCCTTTACCTTTTAAAATAAATGGGTCATTTACTGCTTCTTTTACCTCATCATTTAATTTGCCATCAATTGAAGCAGAAAAATATACACAACTCGTAATTGCAGATTCAATATCCAGAATCATACTTCGTAATATTTGTGTTGCTAGAACCTCTTTTCTTCCATACCAGCTATCATACACAGTATTTATAGCATCATTTTTATATCTTGTTCGATAAAATTGTCTACAAAATTCTTCTGTTTTAAATAAACCTAAATAGTTAGCTACCTCTAGCCTGAGATTTATTAATGGTGTTTGCTGCAATTTCAAATTGAACACATAATTTCCTTTAATAAGTCTAACATTGGCTTAACCCTTAACGCCTGCTCCTGAGCGAAGCGAAGGATTGGCGTGGTTTTTGCGTCATCTTCTAGCAAAAACCATGACAAAAGGCGTTATAGGGTTGAAGCATGTGTTAGGATTCTTTTTCTTATAATTAATATATTAATTATTTCTATATCTCTTCATATTTTATGTATTTATATCATCCCCAAAAACAACAATATTTATCTTCTTCTACTGTCTTTATAAAGGTATCCAATGTTTTTACTTCTTCTTTTGGCTCATATGAGTGCCATTTTGAATCTGCTCTCATCCAATATATCTTCCATATATTTTCTTTATGAATATATGTAGTCTTTGCAATAGGAGATTCATATTTTTTCTTACTCATATTTTCTCGAATTTCAAATATTATTATACTTTGCCGTTCAATTTTATAACTAATATCTACTTTACTTCGAAGATCTTCTTTTGGACGTATTTTTTCAATATAGTCTTCAATTTTTTTTGAGTATTTCTTTACCTCTTCTTCTGTAAATGCCATATCATCCTCTTAATCTGATAAATTAATTAGATTCTTAATTGTATTTATCCTACCAATATAGTCTCTAGCCTTCAATTATTCTTGCGCCGAAGGCGTCATCCTAACATTGGCTTAACCTGTAAAAACGTGCGCGTACTCGCGCTTGGCGCGGTTTGTGCGTAAAGAGCGAAGCGATCGCACAAACCGTGACAAAGTTTTTATCAGGTTGAAGCATGTGTTAGGCGTATTTTTTAATTTATGAAATACAATTTCTCTATCTAGTAATTAATTCATTTTACAGATTTTTGTATGATATTTTCTTCAAGCTACAACTGATTTTCTTTTAACTCTAAATAATATTTTCTATATATAATACTAATTCTTTTTTCAATGCAACTTTACAGTTTTATCTAGCGACACAAAATACTAATTTACTATCATATTATTTGTTTTTATATTAAGAATATTTCTCTTTAAGCCCTAACATCATTTTTTAATTCTTCAAGTCTATCAATAAGTGTTTTAGTTTCAGTATATAATTCCATATTAAAATATGCATTTATAATTTGTATTAAATATTTTTTATTTTCTTCATATGTATACAGTTCAACTTTTTCCAATACATTAGCGGCTAATTCTAATTCATTATGAGTAATATACTCTTCGTATTCTATAATTGATTTTTTTATACTCATATTTGATGTGATTTCGATCATTTTTTTAGCGTTATTAAGAAAGTTTTCCGTTTCATTATAGGAATCAATTAAGCTGCTATTCATTTATTTTTCCTTTTTCAAGCGCGCGAAGCGCGTCCGCCTAACATTTTCGCTTAACCTTTAAGCCCGACCTGAGCGAAAGCGAAGGTTTGGCGCGATTCTTGCACCACTTTACGTTGCCGCTCCTACTTTACGGGATCTCGCAAGAAGCGTGCCAAAGGGCTTATAAGGTTGAAGCGGGTGTTAGCTCTGACTTTACTCCATACTTCTTCTTACTGTATTCAATAAAGATTTTTGTATATACGAGTGTTGCACACAAATTTACTGCTAATGAAAGTATGGAAACGATTGAAGATATATTAGAATTATATATTCCTTTTATTATTACAAACACTAATAGAACAATAAACAATAACTGTATTAGGAATGTAAGGATAATTAGTCGTATATTGTCCCTAAGTACCTTTACACTTTCTTTTACTATTTCTTTCATTTTATACTTATCACGTTTAAAAAAGATTATTTGAGTAACAAAAAACATACGGATATTCCATATTACCCATAACATGCCACATACAATAATTATAATAACACCAAAAGAACCGATTAAATCTGCTTTCAAAATGCTTTCTAACGCAATTACAGCAATAAATAAGCCTAAAGCAATAAGATTTTGTAATATAAATATTCGGATAGTATGAAAGTATCCCTTCATTCGATTAGTGAATTCATAATCTACTTTCATTAACTTCACATAAGAAGAAAAGAATGACATATATATAAAGTATTGTATGGAGATAATAATAAATGAAAATAGAGTAATAAGAATGCTCTTGGTTTGATCTGAACTATTAATTTTAATAAGATAAACACTACTAACTTTTGATAAAACAGATAATAGCATTATTCCAATTAAATATTTTATGAATATTTTATAGTCTTTTTTAATATCTTTAATTATTGAGACAACAATTTCTATCATATTAATTTCCCTCCAATGTGGCGCCGAAGGCGTCCAGCTAACATTGGCTTAACCTTTAAATCCGTGCCTGAGCGAAGCGAAGGCTTGGCGTGGTTTGTGCATGAGGGTTCTGCACAAACCATGCCAAAGGATTTATAAGGTTGAAGCAGTTGTTCGACGTCTTATCTTTATAATTATTCTATAGTCTTTACTATTTTATATTATTCGTAATGAAGTGTTTTTAATCCACTATTCTTTTTCATTAGTTCAAAATGTTTATCAAATGAAAGCAAATGCACCTTATTCTGTACTGCATTCTGAGCTATGAGTAAATCAGGAATACCTACTTTATTTATTCCATTCTTCAAATTGTATGTTTGCATTTCTATTATTTCTTTCCAATCTATTTCAATTTTCAATCTATCTATCGAATTTAAAAGCTTAACTAGATCATTTTCCTTTCTATGAAGTAATGATGGTATTAGTTCTGATAGTATTAAATCATTTATACAGATTTGATTTGAATCTATTAATGTCAAAATTACTTTAGCTTTTTCATCACCTTTAAAAAAGGATATCCATACTGAAGAATCAACAAGTACTTTGTTCATCGATTTCTCATTATATCAAGATCTATATCTAAATCAATTTTACCAAAATACTTTTTGATATCTTTAATATTTTCTTTTTGAATAAGGTTTTGTAGAGCTAACTTAATTACTTCAGTTTTAGTCTTTGTATGAGTAACTGTCATAGCTTCAGAAATAAGATTCTCAGGGAGATCAAGTGTTGTACGCATATTCACCTCAATGCATATAGTATACAAAGCTTATATGCATTTGTCAAGTATTTGTTATGCATTTTAATAAATCTATATAGCATTATACTATACAAAACTTATTCTTAATTTTGCGCGCGCAAGCGCGTCCGTCGAACATTCGTTTAACCTTTAAATCCGTGCCGGAGCGTAGCGTAGGCTTGGCATGGTTTGTGCATGGAATTTCTGCACAAACCATGCCAAAGGATTTATAAGGTTGAAACGGTTGTTATGCGATTACTTCTATTTCTATATTCAATAATCTCTTGCATTATATGACCATTCTTTAATTACACTAAGTCTTAAATCAAGATCTTCAAAACATTCATATATTTTCTTCATATTATCATATAGGATTTTTATATTAATGTGTATTATATCTTGAAGATGTAATACACCATCATTGCTAATAGGATACCTAAATGTCTCTCCTTTAGGATCAATATCTTCAAATTCCTTTATCATTTTTGATATTTCAGTAAAATCTTTATCGTCAAGTTCTAATTGACTTTCTGCTTTCATAATCGCTAATAGAGATTCCCATTTATCATATATTTTATGATTTCCTAATCTTTTTGGTTCTCCTAGTAAAATACTTGAAGCTGATAGATATAAATGCTTAATCATGAGTTCAATATATTGTCGATATAAAAATACTATTGGATATACTTTAAGGTCTATGTGATCATTATTAATGAATAGTTGTTCTGAAATATTATTTCCACTTTCATAATACCCTAGACTATAATCATAAAATGTATAGGGTCCGCCATTTCTACCAACACAAGCATTCAAATAAGTTAATCCATCTCCAGAGAACAAGCTCATTTTTATATTCCTTAATACTATCTTAGCGCGCGAATAGCGCGTCCGCATAACGTTGGCTTAAGCTGGGAGCTTCGACCGCGAAGCGGTTGGCGCACTTTTTGCGTAATCTTCTCGCAAAAAGTGTGCCAAAGAAGCGACTCAGCTTGAAGCAGTTGTTAGGTTGATTCTTTATTCATAAATTTCAAAATACTTATTTAATTCCGACTTATTAATTTTAAATTCATCTATAAACCATGTTGTAGGTTTATATCCATAAATGGCATATACAGGTATGTTTTTAATTAATTTATATTTTAATATTAATTTTTCTTCTATCCATGCTTTCCCTAATGGGCTTAATACATTATAAAATAATAGCATTTGTTCATTATTACTTAAAGTCGACCTAACCATTTTTGCATAATAATATTTTTCATTATAATCCAAAGTAGTATTCTGATCTATATATTTTATTATTTGGTATAGTTGTCGAAAATATCTTGATAATACATCATCGTATCCATTAAATATAGTTAAATCATCATTTCTAATTGGAGGGAATACATTCACTATACTTTCATTTAGATATTTTGAATATTTATCTTTAATTTGATCGTTATTGTATACTCTATTACCGAAGGTAAAATATAAGTATGACGCTATTGTAAGATCTTTTTCATCAAACTTTGAATCAGGTTCTCTATCAAGTCTAGGTTCAAGAGCTTGTTTAATTTGATCAATAAGTAAGCAAAAATATTCTATTACTCTTTGACCTTTAATAATTTTCCCATTATTTATTACCTCAAGATCTTTAACATTTTCTCTATGATATGAAAGCATAGTCAATATTTTATTTTCAATAGATAATTTTCTATCCTTAGACTCTTGATTTTTTATCTGAGCTATTTGTTGTTGATTTGCTTTAAACTGAATATAAAAAGCTGCAAATGTCAGTATCACGCCTGCAATAGCAATAAACGGGCTCATCAATCCATCAATTGTATTTCCTATTTCACCAGTATCAGAAAAATCAATATTTCCTGGTCTTGTAAATATTGATGGAGAAAAAAAGGAAAATAAAATTAATATAGATGCTACAATTATCAATATAATAACCAATATGTTGTCTTTATATTTTTCACGGTTCATTATATTTCCTTATTAATTATTCAACCTAACATTTTCGCTTAACCTTTAAGCCCGACCTGAGCGATAGCTCAGGTTTGGCGCGATTCTTGCACCACTTTACATTGCCGCTCCTACTTTACGGGATCTCGCAAGAAGCGTGACAACAGGGCTTATAAGGTTGAAGCGGATGTTAGAATTCTTCCTTTCTTCAATTCTTTAATAAATTCTTTCGCTTCTTTTGGACTCTTAAGCACGATATAAGTCTTTATCTTATATGGATTCTCTTTAATCATCTCTTTATATTGAGCCTTTCGTTTACTATAGGTATTCCATGCCCACAGTATTATGGAATCTTTATCAAAGAATGATTTCTTTAGTGTCTCTTTATTTCCTGCCCATAACTCTTCTTGTGTAATTATTCTAACAAATGTTCTCTTAATCACTCTCCACATTACAATAAATAAAGAATAATCAAGCCATATAACTGTATCAGCATTCCCCCACGTCAAATCTTTTACTTTATTGTAATTTCCATGAAGTACATAACCGCTTGTGCCTTTTATTGATTGCATTATTTTATCTCTGAAATCATCATTACTTGATTCTTGCCAATTCTCTTTCCAAAATAGTGCATCAAGTTCAATATCTTTTATTCCTAAAATATTACTTATATTTTTAGCTAATGTACTTTTACCTGATCCACTTGTACCAACAACAAGTATTTTTGAATGCTCATCAAGCTTTACATTCATTTTTTATTTCTTCCTGCGCGGGAGCGTCATTCTAACATTGGCTTAAGCTGGGAGCTTCGACCGCGAAGCGGTTGGCGCGCTTTTTGCGTGATCTTCTCGCAAAAAGCGTGACAAAGAAGCGACTCAGCTTGAAGCAGTTGTTAGAATTCCTCTTTTACCTTTGATTCAAATACTATCGGTAAATAGACATCAAATATTGGAACAAATTCCTTTGTCTTCATCATCTTAAGTATTTCTTCTTTACCTACTATCCTTGCCTCTTCTACTTCTGTTTCTTGACATACTATATCTTCAATCTTAACCTTTTTTTCGAATAACCATACATCAATAAAGTTTGGGCTAAATGTATTAGTCCCATTGTACTGATGTATCATTCTTCCTTTTTTTGGATCCAGATCTATTCCTAATTCTTCTTTTGTTTCCTTCAATGCTGTGGTAAGGCTATCGTCGCCTGCTATAGCTGATCCGCCAGTACATTCCCATAATCCAGGGAATATTGGCCTATTATACTTTCTCTTTGATATAATATATCGATTCTTTGATGTTCTTATCCAAACGTGTACAACTAAATGGAAATCACCATCTGCAAGTTTTTTCCCTCGTTGTATTGTTCTTCCAGTTTTATTCCTATTCGAATCAAGAATATCCCAATACTCATTTTCCATATTTTATCCTATGTTTTTATGTAATCTTAATAGGTAATTCTAACATTGGCTTAACCCTTAACGCCTGTTCCTGAGCGAAGCGAAGGATTGGCGTGGTTTTTGCGTGATCTTCTCGCAAAAACCATGACAAAAGGCGTTATAGGGTTGAAGCATTTGTTAGGCAATTTTGCC
>Ga0074193_1002418_pt1 | contig 16984 bp, 8 predicted proteins | sample EPASupsiteHSE605_FD_64523 | JGI IMG/M metagenome (GOLD analysis project Ga0074193, IMG submission 64523) | Bioremediated contaminated groundwater from EPA Superfund site, New Mexico - Sample HSE6-05 | ecosystem: Environmental > Aquatic > Deep subsurface > Groundwater > Contaminated ... | reverse complement strand
CTGCCTCCTTGGTTGTGGCTCTGAGCCGTAGTGGATTCCTACTCTACAGCATAACCCACGTTTACAAGGATGGCAGGTCTTTTAGCTTTTAGACTCTGCTTGGCAACTGACAACCATTATGTCTAGGGTCTTCTATTTGAACGACTACAGAAAGTCAGAAAATCTTCTGGAGAAAGATTTGATCGCCGAGCTGGAGGGGCATTTTGCGGAGGCAGGGTTGATTGAAAACTCCGGGAATATGAAAAGGGTGCCTGGTTTACAGACGGATTACGTGGATTCACTGTCCAGTCGGGTTGCTTTTCCCGAGAAGGCCGAGTAAGTATTTGATAAACACAAACAATTTGCTGTCAAGGCTCCGCGGGTTTTCATGACCAGCGGGGTCTTTTGTTTTATGGCAGCTAATTTTTCAACACCCGGTCTTTTCACCATCGCAGAAAATCCTGTAATATGTAGAAGTACTTCTGTAGCCATATTGTAAATTGGGCAAATTTTTTGCAAGCATCGTGGTATTAAAGTATTTTAAAATTATAATGGGACATGTTCCATCCCAGGCAGCAGATTGCAAGTTTATAGCATGTTCCGTGCAACGGCCAGTGACCGGAAAGCAAGGGGGATATTATGAGGAGGCTGAGAATGAGAAATATTGCCGTGATCCTTATGGGTCTGCTCATGTTTGGCTGTGCCACCGCGGTCAAACCGACGGAGAAAAACATCAACACCTTGGTTTCGGGGGTTGTTCAGACACGGTCTGTTGGTGAACCGATGTTCGAAAAGGGACTGTTGAAAGTGCTCCCGGGCTTTATCGCTACGGCAAATTATTATTTGCCGGAAATGGACAACCTGGTGTTTCCAACGGTGAAAAGGGGGGCAATCTGGATGTGCAGCGGCATGCTGGAAGGCGGGGATTATCTTTGCAGCAATCCGGAGATAACCCAGAAAGATGTGCTGACCGACACCGGGGCGCCGGTAACGGACAAACTGCCGATTTTCGTTATTAAGCCGTGGGGAGAATTCCATGGTCTGTACTATGCCGATACGCGTCGGGTTTCCGAACAACGAAACCGCCTCCACGGCCTTTTTTCAGCAATTGAGGTCCCGTTGCAGGATTCTTACAAGGAGCAACTCATCTACAACGGGAAGACCGATTCCACGATAAACCTTACCTATCAGGAATTCGTCGGCAATCAGAAACAACCTTCGGTGTCACAAGGGTTAAGTTACGAGATTACCTCCGTTAATATGCTTAATGTAAAGAACGTCATGATCGAAGTGGTAGAGGCAACGGATTCAAGCATCAAGTACATCGTCAAAAATTGATGTTATTTCCGGCAGTTGATTGTTAGTACAACAGGGGCGGATGTTATCAACCCGCCCCTGTTTCGTATTCCCCCGGCTTTACGCCATCTTTACCCGCACCATGCAACTTCCGGGATTTTATCGATCCCTTTCTGCCGGTTGACGGCGCATGCATTGCCATCATCCGTAATAATCGGAGGCAAGGTCGGTTGCTCTTCTGCCAGGCCCTACAAACTGGCGCTTTCTTTTTCGTACGGGATCACGATCTATCATAATCCATCCATCTGACCTGCAGAATGCCACAATCTCCTGCTTTTTTATCAAGTGGGCGAGTGAAGACGAATTGACAAGGTCCACACTTGCATCGCGATAGATAACCCTGATCAGCATAGTCATAACCCCCTTCGTCTGGAATAAAATCCCCACTTTCCGAATCGGAAACAACTAGTACCACGTAACACTTGATATTTCGCAACCTGCCCCCCTCCCAACCTCCCCCCGCTTGGGGGAGGAGCGCTAGTCTCCCTCCCCAGGAGGGGGAGGGCTGGGGAGGGGGTTTAGATGTTACAGTGCACTAGTTTCCATCCGGAAACGGTTCTCTCTGATTTATTCTTTCTGCTCGCTTTGTCGGCATTCTTGTCGTCCAGATATTCTTTGGCTTTGATGCTGTATTTTTCTGTTTCAAGGATGGGCAGTTCCACCTCCATTATTTTCGTGGATCTTCGTACGGGCCTGGGCTATGTGGCGCAATATTACAGAGCTTCTGTCAATAACAGTTTCCTCTCGCGGTTGAATGTTCTTGTCCGGACCATCTGCTGCCGGGCCTTTATACTTTTGAGCAAGGGGCGCCCTGATGCTTGTCAGGGAGAGGAGAATTATCCAGACAATCGAAAGAACCAGGCACTTTTTTATCATGGTTGTCTTCCCTTTCTTGTTGTTGCCATCTCCTGGCGCTCATTTTGTTCGAGCATCAGATTGATCGCGGGCACAACGGCTTCATGATGGTTTGCAGGGGATTTTTCCTTTGTTGAAGTCTGATTTCCAATACATAAAGAAACAAGCTTGTCTGCCGGATCGTAATCGTGTTAGCACTGTCTAATTCTACTGCGGAAAAAAAGTTTTTCAAGGTCTCGCGGCAAAAACGAATAATATTCGGCGTTTTGGCCTGAATAATCACGGGCTGAAAGTCACAGGACGATTTTATGATAAAGGAGCAAAGGCAGAGTCAATGGTTATAATATTGCCGGCAGGGGTTGATTAGTCAGGTGATAATTATGCAGATCCCAGGCTGGTTTCAGTAATGTTTATAATACGGGACGTGACGAGTGATGGCTCTTTGCAGGACAAAGCCGCTGCCGGAAATGGCAGCGGCTTTGCATCTTTTGCGGAAAAACTGCGGTCAGAATTTCACCCTGAACCCTACCGATGCATTGTGGCTTTCGTATTTCAGATCTGTCGTGATGTCTTTGTCTAAGCCGAACGTGGCACTGGCTGTGCCGAAGTAACGGTAACCCAGATCCAGCGAGAACTGCCGGTTGAGGGCGATCTCCAGGCCGGCGCCGGCCTGGTAGGCAAAGACGGTGTCGTCGTCTTCCTGGTAAAACGGAATCGGATCGCCGGAAACGAAGGTATCACTCAGGTGCATGGCGGCGAAACCGATGCCTCCGCCCCAGTACGGGGTGACCGGGGTGCTGTTGTGCAGGTCGAAGAAGCCGTTGAACATCATGGCCAGCACCCCGAGGTTGCCGTCCACATCGCTGAACCGGGTCCCGCTGGCCCGTTCGGTGATCGACTTCATTTCTGCATGCTTGTACGAAAGCTCTCCCTCCAGGCGGATGATGCCGAAGTCGTAACCGCCGGTCCCGCCAATATTGAGGCCGGGATCGAACGCAACCCGCTCATCGATGTCCGCGCCTATCAAAAAGTCGGTGCCGGTCACGTCGGCGTCTCTGGGGACATTCACACCGAGGAAGCCGGACACATAGGCGCCCGGGCGGGCGGGGGCCGCCGGGCAGACGGCGGGTAATGCGAGGGTTACGAGAGCGGCAATAACGATAAGGTTCCTTTTCATGGGCACTCCTCCTTTTCTTGACGGACCGTTGAAGTAGACGGCGTATTATCCATATAAACGCAGATCGCCGTTTTTGGTTTACTTCCCGCCGCCGCTGGCCGGTCTTCGGTTGGGTTTGTGATTACCATCACTGACCTATAACGATTATTATACCATTCTTTCAGACACTCTTTTGATGTTCGAGGTAACGTGAAACCCTGCCAGACAACTTGTCCATTCCCGGGATTCCAGATTTTTCAGCCATTTACATTTGAAGGAACCGTATAAATGTGATGCGCATCACATATATAACTACTTTGTTCCTGTTATGATACCATAATGTTACCAAGTGTCGTAATTCAGGTGCATCCCCCCGCATTCCTTCCTCATTTGATGCTTTTTTATCTTTGGGCAACCTTAACGCTGACAGCAAAGTGCGCATAGCATCGCCTCCCGTGCCGCAAGATAACTCATATAAAACAAAAGTTTGTAACGACTGAAAAAATTTCGGAGGTCTGTACAACCATGGATTTTTTGGTATCATTGGTTAAGAATAATTTAATTAGCGTTGTTCTCCCGTCTGCGCTTTTTTGCATATTTCAGGCAGGCACGACCTGCGCCTCACCCCTTCCGCAGGTGACGCCGCTGAGCCTCGTGACGGAAGGGGTCAGCTCTCCCATCAGGGTTGCAGTTGACCAGCAGGGGAACCTGTACCTGGCCGACCCCCGGGGGGGCGGGTTGTTGAAATACAGCAGCTCCGGCAAGCTTTTGCAGGTCATCAAGACCGCTAAATCACCCCAGGGGGTGGCCTTGACGCCGGACGGGAACCTGGTCGTAACCCAAGGTAATTATGCGGCAGTCGTCGACAAAAACGGCGTGGAAATCAGCCGCCTGGGGATCGGGGCCGGCCAGTTCAAAATGGCCAATGGTGTAACGACAGACTCTGCCGGCTTAATCTATGTGGTTGACAGTCTCGACAACTGTGTTCAGGTTTTCAACACAAAGGGCGCCCCGGTCGTCATGGCCTCCGCTGCTCTCGGCAAGCCTGCCAACAGTTTCGGTTCGTTCGGGAATCTTCCCGGCCAGTTCTCGGTTCCGGCCGGCATAACCTATGAGAAGAGTTCGAACCAGTTGGCGGTTGCCGATACCCTGAACGGCCGGGTGCAGTTTTTCAGTCTTCAAGGCGTTTATCAGAAATCACTGGGTTCTTACGGGTCAGGTCCGCTGAAATTCACGTCGCCGCAGGCGGTTGTCTTCGAATACACCAAAGACCCGGTTCCTGCGGTAAAGAGAATCTATGTGGTTGATGTCTTCCAGAGTAACCTCCAGGCGATCGACCCTCAGGGCGGCGGCGCCTTTCTTAATTTTGTCGGAAGTTATGGGGCGAACAACGGACAACTGATGGCTCCTTCGGACGCTGTTTTCGACGCCTCCAACAGCAGACTGATCGTTGCCAACGGATACGGCAATCTGACTGTATACGGAATAGGCGATGCCGCAGGAACAGGCCCGGGTGCAACCCAGCTTGTTCTGACCTTGAACCCTGTTCCCACGAGCACCAACGTACCGAATCTTACTATCGGTGGGAACGTAAGCGCGGGGGCGACCGTCACCGTGGCCGGCGACGTTGCAGCCATAGGCGGCAAGGCGACCGTTACGGGAACTACCTGGAGTTATACTGTTTCCGGTCTCGTGCCCGGAGTGAATGGTATTACTGTGACAGCTACGGATGCTTCCGGCAATGTGACAAAGAAAACAGCATCCGTTACCTTCGATGTGGCCGCACCGAAACTTGTCATCAACCCGGTAACAGCTCTGACCAATATCAACAGTCAGACCATCAGCGGCACCATCAATAATGGCGCAACGGTCAGCATCGGATCCAATACCGGCGCAGTGGCCGGGACCGTTGTCTACCCGACCGCAACTTCCTGGAAATGCGATATATCCGGGCTCGTTCCCGGTGACAACAAGATCACGGTAACAGCGGCTAAAACCGGAGGAGGGAGTACCTCGGAAAGCGTCGTCATCGTCCTGGACGATACTCCGCCGACACTTGCCGTTTCAGCCCTTGCCGATGGCATTACGACTTCTCTTCAGGTGCAGAATATTGTGGGAAGCGTTGTGGACGACCACTTTGACCGGGTAGCGGTTAATGGTCAGCCGGCAATGGTTGTAAATGGGGCATTCAGCATGCCGGTGATTCTCAACAACGGCGCCAATAGCATAACCGTTGTTGCGAAGGACCTGGCGGGCAACATGACTACCGACAGGAGAACCATTGTTTTCGATGCGACAAGGCCGCTCTTTACGGTCGCCTCGCCTGTCGACGGCTCCGTCACGAGTGCCGGTACTCTTACGGTCAGCGGTACGGCTGGCGTCAACAACACTGTGCTCGTGAACGGGGTAACTGCCCAGGTGAGCGAGGGTAACTGGAGCGCATTGGTAAACCTGGCTCCGGGCATCAATACTATCGAGATAAAGGTGACCGACTTGAGCGGCGCGAGTTCTGCCATGAAAAGAACAATCACATGCAAACCTGCCGGGCCGGAGGTAGCAGTAACGGTTCCCGGTCAGGATTTCGCCACGAGCCAGGGGAATCTGAACATAAGCGGGACCGCATCCAGCGGCGCTGCACTGACGGCCTCAATCAACGGGGTCGAGAGGCCGGTAGCTCCCAGCAACGGCGCTTACGGTTTTACGGTGGATTTTCCGACGGAAGGCGTTTACACAGTGGCTGTCAAGGCGACCGACAATGCCGGCAATGTCGCCACCACATTCCGTAACGTCATCTACGACACGACCCTGCCGCGGTTAACGATGAGTCCTGTTTCCGGTGCTATGCCGACTCATATCGGCGGGACAATGGAACCTGATGCGGTCTTGTCGGCCAAGGACAAGACCGGCAACGTCGGAACGTTGAGTGCGACGAGCGGCACGTGGAGCCTGGATCTGACCGGCGCAAGCTACGATCCGTCAACGCTCGTCATAACGGCGACCGATGCCGCCGGGAACAAGAACACGAAAACACTGGCCTCTGCGGCAAACGTCCCCGACGGCGACCTGGATGGCAACGGCAAAGTGGACATCGTAGACGCCCTCAGGGCACTGCAAATCTCTGCCGGGCTTCTGACCCAGACCGACAACGACCTTCTTCACGGAGATGTTGCACCGTTGATCGACGGTAAACCGTCGCCCGATGGAGTAATCGACGTGGGCGATGCGTTGGTGATCCTGCGCAAAACAGTCGGCCTGGTCAATTGGTAGAAATATGGCGGGGCAGGGGTGTTCCCGTAACACCCCTGCAGATCCCACTGTTTCTCTGATAAACGAGGGGGTAACTTACTCATTCAAAAGGTGACGCGCTATGAAAATTGCTAAACTTTTCGGCCTGACATTTTCTCTTATCGTCGCCTCGACGATATGGGGCTGCGGTGGCGGCGGTGGCGGAACTCCCGCCCCCCCCGCCACGGTAGTAAGCGGAGTAGCCGCAAAGGGGTTGATCAACGGTGGAACGGTGAACGTCTTTGCCGTGGACCAGAGCGGCGCAGTCGGCGCTGCACCCATAGGGACGGGATCGACCAACGCTGACGGGAGCTATAGCGTAAGTGTAGGTCCCTATTCGGGAGCCCTCCTCGTTCGGGTGACCGGAGGGACATACAAGGACGAGTCGGCTTCGCCGTCCGCTCCTCCCGTTTCCCTGCCAATGCCGCTCCGGGCGGCCGTTGCCGGTGCGAGCGGGAATGTCTCCGTATCCGTCACGCCGATCACCGAACTTGCCGTGCAGAAGGCGGGTGACACGTCCCTGCCGCCAACCGCGATCACTGATGCAAATACCCTGGTGTCGGGCCTGTTCAAGGTGGACAACATCATCTCGACAAAACCGGTAGCGCCTTCCGCAACCGACTTTGCCACCGCAAGCCAGGCCCAGAAAGACTACACCATCCTTCTGGCCGGAATTTCCCAGCTGGCAAGCCAGACGTCGGGCGGGTTGCAGACTGTGTTGGGCGCCATGAGCAGCGACATCAATAACACAGGCAAACTTTCGGTTACGACCGCCACCGGCCTGACGGGCGCATTGACCACGTTCCTGTCGGGTCCGAACAACCAGACCGGCGTAACCGACATCAACCAGACGAATCTTGCCGGCATCGGCGGCCTCAGTGCGGTCGTCAAGCTGAGCACCGTCGGCAGCCTCTCTCCCGGCACCCTCATCGGGGGGCTGGAGGCGACATTCAGCCTTCCCACCGGCGTGACATTGAGGGCCGACTTCTCCAACGGTCAACCCCTTGCCGGGGTCGTAACCGCGTCGGGTGCAGCGGCGACCGGGTCGTTTGTTGCCGCAAAATACGTACCCGCATCTGGTGCAGTCCCGGGCACGGTGACGTTGGCCCTCATCAGCTCTTCGGGTTTCGGCGTGGGTGAATTCGTGACCATAAACTGCGATGTGGCTGCCGGGGTTAACGTCCCCACTCCATCCCAATTCGTTGTGATTTCTTTCGGGCCTGTCGTTGACCAGAACGGCGCCCCCATCAGCGGTCTTACACCCGCCCTGACGGTCATGTGATGCAGGAGGAGGCATGAAAACCGGTCCGACGACGGACCAAGCTTGAGAAACTGTTGGATCGAACGTTCCCGTCATGCCCTGCGTGACGGGAACGGGTTCTTGTAATTGCCAGTCTTTACCCTGATGCAATAAATTCGAAAAGCCTGCAAAGATGGTATCGCCATTGGCCCTTCCATGCAGATAGCTGAAGTATTTGTGCTCCCGGGAGTTTGGCATGAAAAGATCAGTCGTTTACCAGCTTCTTGCCGCTATCCTCGTGGTACTCTTCCCGGTCGGGGTTTTGGCAGTCGACCCGCCCCACGATCCGAGCAACGGCTATACCTGTTCAACTTGTCATACGATTCAGGAAACCCTGGGCAGCGCGGGCCTGATTAACGTCTGCCTTACCTGCCACAGGCCGGGGATCGCCAAGGGGGGAAAGAAGCCTTTTACCCCGGTTGATGCCGCCGATCCTTTCCATACCTTTCCGACGGTACGGACCGGGGTTTTATATCAGACCTCCCATAACTGGGTCGGCTCCGACAACCTTCCCGCAGCGGGTGCGCTTCCGCCTTTGAGTCAGGCGCTGAATTCCGGCGCTTCCGGCCCCCTCATGACGGTCGGTACGATCGCCTGTTCACGCTGCCATAATCCCCATCTTCAAATCTTCCGACCGTTCCTCCGCATGGCAAATGACAGGGACCAGATGTGCCTTGACTGCCACCGGGTCAGAAACACCCTTGACCATACAGCCGGCACTCACCCGGTCAACTTCAACTACACGAGCGCCGCTTCGCTCGTGAAAATCAAGCCGGCGGAATTCAACAACCCGCCGCTCAACAGCAACCCCTCCAACCCAACCTCTGCCATGAAGCTCGCCGGCGGAACGGTCCTCTGTACAACCTGTCACGGTGTCCATTATGCCGATTCCGACAGCTCGACCTTTGACGGCTATTCCACATACAACAAGCTCAAACCTTCCGCCGGTTACCTGCTGCGCACTGATTTGCGGGGGGCAACGGCGGCTGCCCCCAACATCTGCACCAACTGCCATATCAAGCAGAATCACAATGGCAGGAGCCAGAATGTCCAGTGCGCCGACTGCCACGCCGGCCACGTGGACCTGGCAGACGGGACCGTTGCCAATACATATCTGGTCAGGCGGTATATGAACGTGTCCACCGCTTCCGGCGCAGTGAGGAACCGAAAGGTGCTGTTCCAATACACCTCGGTTACGGCCGGAAATTACAAGGATGCGAACGGTACCGGCGTCTGCCAGGCCTGCCACGCAATCCCGACCGGCGGCAGCTACCCGTCTGAGCACAGCCTAGCTACGGCAACGGCCGGCGTCTGCAACGGCTGTCATTTCCATAACAATCCGACGGGCGCTTTTTCGGCAGTAGCCGGAGGATGCACCTCATGTCACGGATATCCGCCGAAGAGCAACACGCCTGGGGGGCCTGACGGATATGCGGCGGCTTACACTGCCCGGCCGTCGTTCAGCGACGAATCGCGGACGCCACACGCAAGCCATGCCGGCGGGGCACCGAACAGTTATGCCTGCAACGAGTGTCACAAGGGGAACACCCACAACACGGGGACGTTTCAGGATGTCTTCATGGACAAGACCGGTATTGTCGCCGGACCTGGTGCCGCATATGATCCGGCCGCCAGATCGTGCAACACGGTCTACTGTCACAGCAACGGCGCGCCGCGTGGCGGCACGCTGAACTATCAGACGGTCGTCTGGCCGAACGGCAAGGGGACCATAGCCGGCGTTGTTGGAGAATGCGGCATGTGTCACGAGGCTTTACCGACCAGCAATGTGCACGGCAAGCACCTGAGCCGGGGGTACGGCTGCATCTCCTGTCATGCCGCGACCGTTGCAAGCAATACGACCATCTCCGACATGACCAGGCATGTTGATGGCGTTAAAACGGTCGTGTTCAGTACTGCCGATCCATTGACGTCCGCCACGGTCTGGAACGAGGCAGCCGCAACCTGTACCGGCGGCAAGTGTCACAGCGACGGTAGCGGTGGTGCTCCATTAACGGCCCCGAACTGGCTCAACGCCGCAAGCGGGGCCTGCGGTTCATGCCATGCCGCGGTCCCGGCTACCAATGCCCATAACGCCCACTTCACCACCCCCTACGGTCCGAATTTCGGCACGCTCTACCCCTCGGTCTGCCAGAATTGCCATGTCTATACGACCGATACCGCCCCCACCCATGTCAACGGCGCTGTCGATGCGGTTGCCGGCGCCGATTCCGCCTGCGCCAACTGCCACCCGGCGGCCATTCCTCCATGGACGATTGCAACCCGCCTTGTCTGCACCTCCTGCCATGCCGCACTCCCCTCCGTGCTTCCCAATGGCGTGGCTGCGCCTTATAAGGCGAACTTCGGCGTGACCGGTCACGGCCGGTTCCCCGCCAGCAACCAGTGCACCTCCTGCCATGACCAGGACAGTCCGCACATCTCCGGCAAGCTGGGGGATTACAAACGACTTTCACTCCCCGACGACAACAGTCTCTGCGCCTCCTGTCACAACGACGCCGGCAAAGTGCCGACACCCGCCAGACAGAAGATGGTCTCCCACGTGCTCGTCAAGGGGGGAGCCGCCGTGAGCGACTGTAAATCGTGTCACGATATCCATGGCACGACAAACCTCTCCATGGTCAAGACCTCGATCAACGGCAAAGTCATCAGTTTCACCAGCCTGTCGAGCGGATTCGTCAAAACCGTTCCCCCGTTCGACGGGCTTTGCCAGGCCTGTCACACGGCAACCAACCACTACCGGGCGGGTCAGGTGCTGGACGGCCATCCGACCGGGTTCTGCCTGTCATGCCACAACCACAAGGCTTCTTTCGCCTTCCAACCCAGCGGCGCCTGTGATACCTGTCACGGATATCCGCCGGCGTCGGTCGGTTTCGTCGGTACCCATGGGAATTACTCCAGCGCCAGGGCCGAGGATTATCCGGGAGGGGGGGGCGCCCACCTCTTCCCGCGCCACGTGAAGAAAACGGCGCGTCCATCGGAAGGATGGGCCAACTGTGCCCAATGCCACAGCCACGGCTCGTTCAGTCCCGCCACGCACACCATGGTGCTGCCGGTTACGCCGAGCAGGATCACCATCGACGTGGCGGACCATTACAAGTTCAATCCGTTGCTGCAACTGGGGCCGGGGTGGTACAGCGGCATCCTCCTCGACGGCGGGGCCAATGCGACCGGCAGCTGTACCAACGTGAAGTGCCACTTCAAGCCGTCCAAGAAATGGAGCACCGTGAAATAGTACCCTGTAACATCTAAAACCCCCTCCCCATCCCTCCCCCTCCTGGGGAGGGGGGAGGTTACGAGGTAATAGGGGGAATAATCGGTATCTGAATCAACGCCGCATGATCTGTAAACTTATACGATAAACGAACAGCACATCGTAAGGAGGCGGACATGAGAATGACATATGGCATGGGATATGTGCAGAGACCTGTTTTGACGATCTTCTTTGCCCTGGGAGCTTTGCTGGTTTCCTCGGCCCCGGCTGAGGCGGCTTCCACCTGCTCCGACTGTCACGGCATGCCACCCATTGATGCGCTCTACCGCAACGTCACCACCGGCGGTTTCAGGGGGAGCCACCAGACCCACCAGCCGGCAGTTGCCCTGCCTTCCAACTGCGAGATCTGTCACACCGGGAGCCGCACCTACACCGAGGACCACATGGACGAGGTGATCGAGCTGTCTTCCAACATCTTCAACTCGCCTGCCACAGCCACCTACAGCAAAGGGGTGTTCTTCAACCAGACCACCATCCCCGTGATGGGGACCTGTTCCAAGGTCAACTGCCATTTCGAAGCGGTCACCCCGCCGTGGGCGTCAGCGCCGCTCACGTCCCCCACCGGGTGCAGCACCTGCCACAGCGCCCCACCGGGCGACGGCAACCATCCGTCCCTGAGCGGGCCGGGCAAGAAGCATGGCGACTATTACGGGACCGGTGCAGGCTCCTGCATAAAATGCCATGCGGACCATACCGCGGAAGCCAAGCCCTTCGCCCACGCCACCAGCGTTGGTAAAAGGGGTCTCATCATCGTATTCGGCGCCCCACCCAACAGCGGCGGCAGCTATTCGGGCAACGTGACATATCCCGGCTACCTGCCGAGCCGGAATCCGCTCCGCAACGGGACCTGTTCGTCCCTGTACTGCCACAGCGACGGCATCGGCGGCGCACCCAAAACCACCGCGGTCTGGGGGAGCACGCTCCCGGCGGACTGCTCCGGCTGCCATGGCGGTAACGCCTCAGCGGCCACGGTCATTGCCAGCGGCCTGCATCCCAAACACATCAACCAGACTGCCTTCCTCGGCACCAACCTGGAGTGCGCCCGCTGCCACAGCAGCACCGTCAGCGCCGGAAACGACCGCCTGATCACCGGGATTGCCAGCCACGTGGATGGAAGCAAAACAGTGGCATTTGTCGGCGGCGGGACCTATAACGCCGGGACCAAGACCTGTTCAGCCACCACCTGTCATAGCGCAGGCAAAGCGACCGCCCCGCAACCAGTCGCGCCCGCCTGGACCGGCGCCGCCATTGGGTGCAACGGCTGCCACGGCGCTTCCACCACAACCGGCGCGCCCGACTATCCAAATGCCGGCGCTGCCGCAGTCCTGGCCAACAGCCATCCCAAGCATGTGGCATCAGCCGCCGACTGCGCCACCTGCCATATCGGCACGACCACCACCGGCGCGGCCATCGCGGCAGGCTCTGTACTCCATAACAACGGCGCCATCGACGTGACCTTCAACAGCGCCAAGGCGGGGAGCGGCGCCACCTGGGCCGCCGGGACCAAGAGCTGTTCGGCCACTTCCTGCCACGGGACCAGTGCGCCGGTATGGGGGGGGGCGCTCCCGACCGACTGCACCGGTTGCCACGGCGGCGACAGCACCAGCGCCAGTGCCATTGCAACGGGTAAACATACCGCCCATGTCAACAACCCCACAATTCTCGGGCTCGGCAACAATTTCGGCTGTGTCGAATGTCACGCCAAGACCGTGAGCGCCAACCGGACCATATCCAACCCGGCCAACCATAATAACGGATTCGTGGATTATTCCGGCGCAAAAGCCCGTGGCAGTGCGAATTACAATGCCTCCACCAAACTCTGCACCAACCTCTACTGTCATAGTAACGGCAATCCGGGCAGCCTGGTGTCCGTCAACCCGCCTGCCTGGAGCAGCACTGCGACCATGGGGTGTAACGGCTGCCACGGCACTTCCACCACAACTGGCGCACCGGACTATGCCAATGGCGGAGCCGGGTCTACGACCGCAAACAGCCATCCGAAGCACGTTGCCGGGGCAGGCATAATCGACACCAGGGGGTGCGCAAACTGCCATGCCAAGACCGTCAGCCAGACCAGAGCCGGGGCGTTCAAGGACTACACCGCCGGCAGTTACCACCTGAACAGAACGCCGAACGTGATCTTCAAGCCGATAGGGGGGAGCACCGGCAGCTGGAACGGCTCCACCTGTTCCGCCACATACTGTCACGGTGCGGCGGCCTCGGCGCCATGGGGGGCGCCGTCGCTGGCCTGCAACGCGTGCCATTCCGCCAACAACGCCCTTCCAGGCGCCCACGGCATCCACTATGCCGGCACGGCGCTGCCGACCAGATTCGTCAACTTCTCCGGCAACGTGAGCAGCGCAACCGCCTATCGCTTCACCTGTTCGTCCTGCCACGCTTCAGGCGCGGGCAAGGCCACCCATGCCGGAGGGCCTGCCAATGCGGTGGGGGCAGCCGAAGTGTTTTACGGCTTTACCACCAACATCCTCAAGGGGAGCTACACCTATGGCACTACCCAGGGTACCGACAACGGTTTCAAATGGACCAACGGCGGCGGTGGATGCAACACGACCTACTGTCACAGCAACGGCCAGGGGGGCAACGGCCTCACGGCGGTATCATGGTCAACCACCGCCGGCAGCGGCACCTGCGTACAATGCCACGACACCAAGCAGACCGGTGCGACCGCAACCCGGCTTTCCGGCAAGCACGACAAGCACATGAACCCGGCCAGCAACCCGATCATTGGACTCGGCAACGGTCTCAACTGCATCGACTGCCACGCCAGGACGGCTGCCGGCAACACCACCATCAGCGACAAAAGCAGGCATATCAATAAATTTATCGATTACACCGGCGCGAAGGCCGGGGGGAACGCAAAATACAACCGCAGCACCAGGCAGTGCTTCTCTATCTACTGCCACAGCAACGGCAATCCGGGAGCAATCGTCTACGCCAACCCGGCTGCCTGGAACTCCGCTATCACCTATGGCTGCAACGGCTGCCATGGCACCAGCTCCGCCATCGGCGCACCTGATTATGCCAACGGGGGAGCGGGCAGTGCGACCGCGAACAGCCACGCAAAACACGTCGCCGGTGCAGCCGACACCACCGTCTGCTCGAACTGCCACGTGAAGAGCGCGAGCATGACCGCCGCCGGCAAGTTCAAGGACTACTCGGCTGTTTCGTACCACCTGAACGGCACGCCGAACGTCTACTTCAACGCAGCCAAAGCCGGGACGACGGCCACGTGGGCTGCCGGGACCTGCAACAACGTCGCCTGTCACGGCGGCAATCCAGTCCAGTGGGGCGTTACAGCAGTCAACTGCCAGGATTGCCACGGCAACGCGGCAAGTGCCTCGGTGTCCGATTTCGGCGCCACCTTCTGGAACAACGGCTCCGTCTCCAAGTTCAAGATGACCGGCACCGGGTCGTGGGCGGACAACGGTCACGGCCGTCCGACCGCGTCCGGCAACTACGCCGGCTCCGGCAACCCGCCGGCCAACTTCACCGGCGTCGCCAGTTACTGCGAATGGTGTCACGACTCGACCATCGCCCATTATGTTTCCACCAACCCGTTCCGTCTGCGCAACCTGGCGGACGCCACCTGGGGTAAAAACGGCGTCTGCATGCTCTGCCACGCCTTGGGATCTGCGGGTGTGACGGTCGGCGGCGTGAGCCGGAACGCTTCCAGCGCCGGCAAGGTCGGCTCCTCCCACTTTGGCGCAAAACACACCAGCACCCTTTCCGGCGGGCAATACTGCTGGGACTGCCACGAACCGCACGGCACCGGCAATACCAACCAGCTCATGATCCGCTCTCTGGTGGCGGTGGCCTCCTCTGCGGCCACGGGCGCTCCGACGACCCAGAGCTCCCAGAGCGTAACCTTCACGCTGTCGGCGACCCCGACCGGCACCGACTACGCGGACAGTGCGGCCCCCTTCAACGGCGTCTGCAATGCCTGCCATACCACGACCAATCACTACACCCAGACGAGCGGCGACGGGCACAACGCCGGCGTCCGCTGCACCAGTTGTCATAGCCATACGGGAGGTTCGACCATCGACGCATTCAGGCCGACTGCCGATTGCGACGCGTGTCACGGATATCCGCCTGCTCCCGCCGGTTTCGTCGGTACCCATGGGAATTACTCCAGCGCCAGGGCCGAGGATTATCCGGGAGGGGGGGGCGCCCACCTCTTCCCGCGCCATGTGAAGAAAACGGCACGTCCTTCGGAAGGATGGGCCAACTGTACCCCATGCCACGGCAACGGTTCGTTCAGTCCCGCCACGCACACCATGCTGCTGCCGATTGCACCGAGCAAGATCACCATCGATTTGGCGGACCGCTACAAATTCAATCCGTTGCTGCCACTGGGACCTAACCAGTACAGCGGAGTCCTTCTCGACGGCGGGGCCAATGCGACCGGCAGCTGTTTCAACGTGAGGTGCCACTTCAAGGCGTCCAAGAAATGGAGCACGGTAAAATAAAGGGATAGAAATGCGCCCGAAGCCGGAACAAAGGATTTTTGCTTCCGGCTTCGGGCCGATTCGCAAGGAGACGCAGATGAGAGCGGCATACGGCATGGGATATGTGCAGAAACCTGTTTTGACGATCTTCTTTGTCCTGGGAGCTTTGCTGGTTTCCTCGGCCCCGGCTGAGGCGGCTTCCACCTGCTCCGACTGTCACGGCATGCCCCCCATCGATGCGCTCTACCGCAACATCACCACCGGCGGTTTCAGAGGGAGCCATAGAACCCACCAGCCGGCAGTTGCCCTGCCTTCCAACTGCGAGATCTGTCACACCGGGAGCCGCACCTACACCGAGGACCACATGAACGGCGTGATCGAGCTGTCTTCCAACATCTACAACTCGCCTGCCACAGCCACCTACAGCAAAGGGGCATTTTTCAACCAGACTTCCGTTCCCGTGATGGGGACCTGTTCCAAGGTCAACTGCCATTTCGAAGCGGTTACCACTCCGTGGGCGTCAGCACCGCTCACGTCCCCTGCCGGATGCAGCACCTGCCACAGCGCCCCACCGGGCGACGGCAACCATCCGTCCCTGAGCGGGCCGGGCAAGAAGCATGGCGACTATTACGGGACCGGTGCAGGCTCCTGCATAAAATGCCATGCGGACCATACCGCGGAAGCCAAGCCCTTCGCCCACGCCACCAGCGTGGGGAAACGTGGGCTCATCATCGTTTTCAGAGCTCCGCCCAACAGCGGCGGCAGCTATTCGGGCAACGTGACGTATCCCGGCTACTTGCCGAGCCGGAATCCGCTCCGCAACGGGATCTGTTCGTCCCTGTACTGTCACAGCGACGGCATCGGCGGCGCACCCAAAACCGCCGCGGTCTGGGGGAGCACGCTCCCGGCGGACTGCTCCGGCTGCCATGGCGGTAACGCCTCGGCGGCCACGGTCATTGCCAGCGGCCTGCATCCCAAACACATCAACCAGACTGCCTTCCTCGGCACCAACCTGGAGTGCGCCCGCTGCCACAGCAGCACCGTCAGCGTGGGGAACGACCGTCTGATCACCGGGATTGCCGGCCATGTGGACGGGGCCATAACCGTGACGTTTGCCGGCGGCGGGACCTACAACGCCGCGACCCAGACCTGTTCCGGCACCACCTGCCATAGCGCAGGCAAAGCGACCGCCCCGCAACCAGTCGCGCCCGCCTGGACCGGCGCCGCCATTGGGTGCAACGGCTGCCACGGCGCTTCCACCACAACCGGCGCGCCCGACTATCCAAATGCCGGCG
>Ga0074193_1002416_pt1 | contig 16995 bp, 21 predicted proteins | sample EPASupsiteHSE605_FD_64523 | JGI IMG/M metagenome (GOLD analysis project Ga0074193, IMG submission 64523) | Bioremediated contaminated groundwater from EPA Superfund site, New Mexico - Sample HSE6-05 | ecosystem: Environmental > Aquatic > Deep subsurface > Groundwater > Contaminated ... | reverse complement strand
TGACTTTACCGACATGCTGTTGTCCCCCAGAGGCTTTCGCATGAGGTTAGTCGGTTGTCTTACATCGCAATTGCAGGAGCGATGATTTCTATGAAATATATATGAAACGCACAACGTGCGCAATGAAAAGCGGTGATGTAGTGTATATAGCACCGGAAATTAAACATTGGCATGGAGCCGTGAAGGATGAAGCATTTGCACATTTATCTTTATCAGTTCCGACGGAAGGTTCAAGTAATGAATGGTGTGAACCGGTATCAGATGAAGAATATAATAAGCTGAAATAAATCATAATGAATAGACCACCGAGTGAAGGATTTTTGTAAGAACGTAAGTTGGCCCTGATTTTCAACTATTGAAAATCAGGGCCAATTTTTTGGGTAACGCTATTTGTTCCACCGCTTACAGAACTATTAGCTTTGTCCGCAAGCACTATCAATATTAAATCATGAAACCCAAACATATCGGGCTCTTAAACGGGTATATTGGTCATAACGAATTATCTTGTCATGCTGTAATCTACCTACGATTATTCCTGGGTGGATTTTTAACTCATCTGCAAGAGTTCTAATCGAACCTTCGCTCAATCTATTTTGCAGAAAGGATTGATAACTTCTTTGGTTAATTAAATTATGGGAAGCGAAATCTAACAACAACATTGTCTATTCATGCAAGTACCATGTAGTGTGGTGTCCAAAGTATCGTAGGAAGGTTTTGGTTGGTCAAATTGAAGTTCGCTTAAAGGAGTTGATAAGGGAGATATGCGAAGAACTTCAATCCGAACTAATAGAACTGGAGATCATGCCCGACCACGTCCATCAAGGAAGTGATTGTAGACGTATCGAGTACAACCTATCGTTTTGTTAATGAGTACTATCTGTTCTTTGGTTGGATATAGCCGAAATTTAAAGGCTTTGCGCAAGGTAATTGATGACAGGAAAATTCAACTTTTATTTGCGCAGGATACTATAGGGGAATTAGTTTAAGTTTACTTAGTTAAAAACTTTGCAAGACATAATATTACTGATGTAAATGATAGATTGGCAATGCTACAAGGCGTAATGGAATTGTTCTACTATTGTACCTCGGTAAACACTATGAATACTGCTTCTCCTATTATACTTGATAAATATGATGATATGTTTCTGAAATGTGCCATCGAAGGGAATGCAGATTATTTGGTTTTTGATGATTTTAAAAGTGGCATGCATGTAGTTGAGAATATTAATTTTAAGGTTGTTAGTTCAGATAAGTTTATAGAGCTATTTTAACAAGATCAAATTAAAAGCATCTGCTGGCAGGTGCTTTTTAATATTCGTAGATTACAAATGCTGACTAGAATTATGTTTCTATGCATGAGAAAATAGAGTAGGATTGAGCAAGGAAATATAAAATGTTAATAGCTAATTGAGCGAGGAGCAATGAGATGGACTTAAAGGAAAAATATATAAGCTATCGGAAGAGACTTGTCGAGTTACATATGAAAATTCTAAAGGAATTCGTTAGTGATGAAGATTATCTAAAGTCTGCTTCAATTATAGGAATTCTGGACAAGAATAATAAAGTTGTTATTGAATCTACTTCCGAAAACGATGCCCTTTATGACTTTAACATCTATGGAAATATTAGAAATGGCAGCAATGCATTATCTGAGTACATAAACAAATATCCACCTAGCAACAAAGCGGATGAAGAGCTATTGATAGCAATGAAAACATCCGATATAGGACTGTATCAAATAGCCGACCATGATCAAGAGAATAGAATAATCATGCTTAGAGACGTAATGAATAACTCTGAACCTATAAAGCTAATCGATATCGGTATGAGCGAAAACTTTAATCCTAATATTTTTCTTTTTACGAGATTAATCCACCTAGACGAGTTCAGTATGACGTCTGGATTAACGTTTGCATTTGCGATAGATCATAAAGATTACTTGATAAAAAAATCTCATAAAATGATAAAGAAAGTTACTGGTTTCGATGAATCTGTTGCTAGGTTTATTACCTTTTTCATGCTCAACCGATCGAATGGTTTACCCGTGTTGCTTGAAAAAGTAAAATGATATGGAAACCGAAGCTTAGTAAGGAGTAGAGCATGTGAGCCAAAACCAGATTGAATTATTAACTCTTACTCAGCTTAAACGAAAACTCAATGAGCATTCAAAAGACGAGGTCATTGAGCTTTTTGTAGAGATACTCAGAGGAGATAAAGAGGCACGGACTTTAGTTTCTGTAAAGTTTCAAGGAGAAACGGCTGTCCTAGAGTTAATCAAAGAATACAAGGAGAAAATTAGAAAAAAATTTGATCCACCCAGAGGATTTCCTAAATTAAGGGTGGCAACCTGTAAAAAAGGCAATTGCTGATATCCATAAGATTGCCAAAGGAACAGAGTGGCCCCTTGAATTAATGGTTTACTTTGCGGAAATAGCTGTTCAATTCATCCATGAATATGGAGATATTTCTGAAGATATGGGAGATTGTTTTACTGGCCGGCAGCGGCTGGACGGACCAAATCAGAGAGCACGCCAAGGTGACTCTGCTTACGGTAACCCGGGAAAACAGAGATCGGCTGCCGCGGCTGCTGGCTCATTCACTCAGTAATATTTTGGGAGACATTATATGTTTGAATTTATGACTGTTCAGGAAACAGCTGCAAAATGGGGTATTACGGCAAGGCGGGTACAGATATTATGCGTTCAGAACAGGATTCCGGGTTCGCTGAAAAAATCCGGGGCCTGGTTCATACCCCAAAATGCCCAGAAGCCTCTTGATAAAAGGAAGCGCTGAAATCGGGGCTGTCATTCTTTCCCACTGGCTATCACCACGGAATTGAATCTTAACTTGCTAAAAGAGGTCCGCTTTGCGGAGCAGTCGTATTAAATACGAGATTTCTGTGGTGGTCAAGAAAGAAAAACAGCAGGAACCCGAAATCGACAATTTGATTGACTCCTTCTTAAAAACGGTTGAAATTTAATAAAATATCTTACTACCGGGAAGTGGGTGAATTATATGGATAAGGCTATACATATAAACCACAAGGATTTTCCTGATTTGATTACAAAAAAATGTGGTTTTTCCGAAGAAAAAGCTGGTAGGGAATATCATTACTCAGTTACAGACAAATATGGTGAGGGCCGCTTTAACAGGATAATGCTGGGAAATGGTATTGAAGTAAATATGGTGGATGTTATATTCCATAATAATTTAAGATTACATTACAAGTTAAAGCAGCCGCTATTTGAAGTGGTTTACATGATATCAGGTGATTTGATGTTTTTCAATAATGAAATGAACTCTATAATGAAGATGCGGAATGGTGAGGCGAATATCACTTTTTCTAACTATGTGGAGGGATGGCTTGAATATCTAAGCAATAAACATTACAGATATATTTCTATTTGCACTTCCCAACCATTATCAAAGGTATTGTGTGCCGATGAAGATTGGGATGATGAAATAGGTGATTTTATAAATATTGATAATAAGTTAAGTAATCATTTGATGATACCTCAAAAGATAAATCCTATTTTGCAGGTTCCTTTCATCCAAATGAAAGAGAATAGTATGAGCAGCTTATTAAGATTGGTATATTTAGAAAGCAAAGCGATGGAAATAGTGGCGCTAACACTTGAAAATGAAATTATTAAACATAAAGATACTACATGTAAAATAAAGTTAAACAAAAGTGATCTCAGTAAAATGTATTTGGTTAAGAAAATAATGATTGAGAATATGGAAAATCCACCGTCCATATTAGAACTGTCAAAAATGGTAGGATTAAATACATATAAATTAAAAGTTGGGTTTAAAGAAATTTTCGGAACCACAGTTTTCGGATATCTAAGAGATATCCGAATGGAAAAAGCAAGGTTACTACTTGAAAATCATGAATTGAATATAAATGAAATAGCCAATGAAGTAGGTTATTCTAATCCCAGTCACTTTGCAACGGCATTCAGGAAAAAATATGGCGTAACCCCGGGACATTTTCGCTTTTAAATATCTTAACCCGTTCAGAGAAAAATTTCATACCTAAAAGAGGTGTGCTTGATCGTGCAAATAATCACATAAAACCAATTGAATCTATATCAGGACGAAATCATGCAATTCCTGACGGATGTACAGAATAATGCGGTTCGCCCGCCAGAAATAAATGATCCTCTTTGAGAAAAACACTGGATATACACAAGCCCTATGCTCGGGGCTTGTTCTTTTTTAGGCAAAAGTCAAACGCCCTTGACCGTGTCGGTAACGAATACAAATCGTCTCTGTCCCTATCAATTCCGGAATTACCGCAACAGGCCAAAAAAATACCTCCCGGGGGCGATGCTGTTTATCATTACTGATACCATATAAGAGTAGTGGATAATGCAGTTGATTATTTTAACGAATTAGAAAGAAGGTAACCTATGGAGCAACAAAGCACAAGATTAGGAGTAGAAAAAATATCTAATTTAATGATTAATTTATGTGTTCCAGCATTTATTACTATGTTTGCCATGTCTTTATATAACATTGTTGATACCATTTTTGTAGCGAGAGGGGTTGGTACATTAGGAGTAGCAGCTTTATCCATTGCTTTTCCTATTCAAATGATTATGGGTGCATTAGCCAGTACATTCGGTATTGGCGGAGCTTCTATTATTTCACGCTGCTTAGGAGCTATGGCGGTAGGAGAAGCAAATAGGGTTTTTAATCACGTGATTTGGCTGACCGGATTCTTTAGTATGCTTATGACTGCCACTGCATTTTTGTTATTAGATCCATTATTGAGAACATTTGGTGCTACTGATAACATTTTACCCTATGCTAAAGATTACTTATCTATCATCTTATTGGGTTCTGTATTCGCAACCTTTGCAATGGCTACTAATAACGTTGTTCGTTCAGAAGGTAATGCGAAGATTGCCATGCTGACCATGCTTATACCGGCAGTAATTAATATGATTCTTGATCCTATTTTCATCTTTGGTTTGGATATGGGAATAAAAGGATCTGCTATAGCGACTGTCATCGCACAATTAACGGCTGCAACCTGGCTTTTGAAATATTTTTTAGATGAAAAAAGCTCCCTAACATTAAAATGGATTGGGTTTTTGCCGGATTTTAAAGTTGTTCAAGAGATTATTTTAATTGGCTTACCTTCGTTTATTATGATGTCATCCTCCAGCTTGATGGTAGTTTCTGTTAACTGGATGCTGTTGATTTTTGGCGGCGAAATTCAAATTGCTGTTTTTGGTATTATTAACCGGGTTATGTCTTTTGCCTATCTGCCTATTACTGCGATTGTGCAGGGAATGCAGCCGATCGTCGGCTATAATTACGGTGCAAAATTACGGGGGAGAGTTACACAAACCGTTAAACTGGGGTTAATCGTATCAACGATTATAGCCTCCATTGTTTGGGTTGTGCTGATGGGAATTCCAGAATTATTGATGAACATTTTCTCTAATGATGATCATGTAATTGTACACGGTTCGAATGCTTTAAGATTGATTTTCTTATTAGCACCAATCATCGGCTTTCAAATGGTAACCGCAGGTCTTTATCAAGCATTAGGAAAAGCTAAAAAATCTTTAATGTTATCGATGTCAAGACAGCTTTTGTTCCTTATTCCTATCGTTTTAACACTCCCGCATTTATATGGATTGAAAGGTGTGTGGATGTCATTTCCCATTGCAGATGTATTAGCCTTTCTTTTTGCATTGATTATTTTGTTAAAAGACCGAAAAATGCTTTTTCCCAACCCATCCCGAGAAGGGTGCCAGCATTGATTCGTTTTCTCCGATGCATCCTTCAATTTGTGGATAACTACGAGGGTTTATAGTTAGCTATAATAACACATCAAGTGGAACGCTGGAGAATATTGGGCTCGAGGAGTGTGAATATCAGTTCCTCCGAAGAAATGTGCAGGGAGTCTGGCTTGAAAGAAAATTGTCTAGTTTACAGTTGACAATTTTGCTTCTGGTACATGGGAATATGTGCTCGGGAGTTCATTATGCTAGAATCACACAGAGCAGATTGGAGGTTCCGGCGATGAATAACAAAAATTCAGCAGTCGATATTCGTAATCTCATCAATTTTCAGTTTGACATCTCATGGCAACTCTTAGAGTATCAAAGGGAACGCTGACACGCGAAGAGGTTCAATGGCCTGGGAGCATAACAGCCGTAAGAGAAAAGATTAATAACTTGCGAGAAGAATGGGAAAAATCGGTAGAGGGATTATCTGAAGCCGAACTGCTTTCAAGTAAACGCACACATTGGCCGTTCGAGGATAGGCCATTTTATGAGGTTGCTGCATGGCTAAATCTTGAGCTAATGAAAAATGCTTCTGAGATTGGTTATTGTCGATTTCTTTATGCATCCCAAAATCGTTCATAAAATGGCATTATGAATCTACAATTGACATCCCTTTTGTCTCCTCAATCCACGTTGAGAGTATAGTTCTGATGACGAAATGCGGTCGGAAGGAGATTTTAGCAGCGGGCATTGATATGGGCAAAAGAGTCGTCAAAGGATTTTCCAATCAATCTTTATTTTTTCTTTATCTTTCCTTATATGATTCTTGGCCTTTTCATCGGACAATTAAGTCATACTTCATTGAAAGAAAAGTTCATATGAGCGAATATGTTTTACGCACCAGGGAAATCAGCAAAGGAGTTGATAAGCGCGATGCTTAAAATACTTGTTGTTGACGATCTATTTGCAAAAGGTGGCAGTCAATGTGGAAGACAGCGATAATGCAAAGTCTGCTCTCACAGATACGGTGATGGGCGAAGTGGTGATGCAAAGCAATAAACCGGTGGAGGACGGGGATAGAGTTCTGAAGGAGGCGGCAAATTGAAACCGGCCCAATCAGCCTATCCGGCCTATTTTATTCTGGCCCTGGGCCTGTTGGTTTTAACCTGGAGCACCGTCCTGGGGTCATCCCTGCCCGCTAAATTGGCGGATCTTGGTGGCCTGCACAAAACTGATAAAATCACCGCCACCTGGCTGAGCAGCTCCCATCAGCCGGAGGCCGCCTCTTTTTCCCTGAAAGATATGAGGCAGCTAAGCCAATACAACCTCCGGGACTGTGATCTGGCTTACGCCATGGAGGCTTCAACTTCTGCCGCCTATCAAAAGAACCAGAGCCCAGCCCAAGTGCTGGGGGTGAATGACAGGTACGATCAATTCCAGCAAATAAACCTGCGATCAGGCTGTTTTTTAACGTTCGAACAGGAAAACCAGCAGGTCGCCGTAATTGATGCAGACCTGGCTCAGGCTCTTTTTCAAAATTGCAATGTGGTGGGCCTGGAGATAGAACTATATGGCCGGAAATTCAAAATAACCGGGGTGGCCGGGGCTGACCATTCCCTGATTGGGACATTGACAGACAGGGGATACGGCACAGTGTACATACCGGTGAATTATATATTGATGACCGGCTGGTTAATGACGTGGCTGCCAAGGACCGGGATATCGCCATGGTTTTTCAAAATTATGCGCTTTATCCCCATCTATCAGTCTATGACAATATGGCTTTTGGACTTAAGTTGAGAAAGCTACCTAAGGCTGACATCAGGAAAAATGTGCAGGAAGCGGCCAGGATTCTGGGACTTGAAGATCTTCTGAAACGCAAACCCAAGGAACTTTCCGGTGGGCAAAGGCAAAGGGTGGCCCTGGGACGGGCCATTGTCAGGAAAGCCAAGGTTTTCCTGATGGATGAGCCTCTGTCCAACCTGGACGCCCAGTTGAGAACCCAGATGAGAATAGAAATTGCCAAGCTCCATAAAAATCTGCAGACAACCTTTGTTTATGTAACCCATGATCAAACTGAAGCCATGACCATGGGCACCAGAATCGTGGTGATGAAGGATGGCCTGATCCAGCAAATCGACAGCCCGCAATCCATCTATGACCACCCGGTCAATATGTTTGTGGCCGGTTTTCTCGGCAGCCCCGGGATGAACTTTCTGGAAGTTTTAATTATCGAGCAAAACGGCTGTATTTTTGCCAAACTGGCCGACGCCCTGCTGCCTGTTCCCCCTGCCGGGGGACAAAGGTTAAAAGAGCAGAGGTATCTGGACCGGAAAGTGGTTCTGGGGATAAGAGCGGAGCATCTCTGCGGAAGCGGAGATTTTTTGTACTTATCAGAAAGTATAACTTCGTTGCATACTGCAAGAAGGCCTAATGCGTGCGAAGACAGTGTCTTCGTCTGTAGCATAAGTGCAACCAACGGTTTCGACTTCGCAAGGCTCGGCGAAGCCGGGTTTTCTTTAGACCGCCATCCCGAGTGTGCTTTACGCGGGAGGCTGGAGTTTAGCGAATTGAGAGGGGCTGAAACTTACCATTATGTGAGGATAGCCGGCAGGGAGGTGGTTGTCAGGGTGAGTCCGGAGTTGCGCGCCGAAACCGGACAGGAAGTCAGGGTGGATACGGCAGTAAAAAAGTTTGAGGAACTTCATCCCGGCGTCAGTGTGGAAGTGAAAGAATACACCTCCAATCCTTCGGAAATAGGTGAAGGTGTCAGGGCGGCAGATCCCGGCGATATTGAAAAATATGTCACGGCTATGAATGCCCAGCTCATGTCCGGCCAGGGCAGCGATATCATTTTATTAAACAACCTGCCCTATCAGACCTATGCGGATAAGAATCTTTTAGTTGACTTGGGCGGGTTGATGCAGTCGGATCAAAGCTTCGACAGAGGCAAATACTACCAAAATATTTTCAAGGCTTTAGAATATAAAGATAAACTCTATGGGCTGCCGGTTAATATCGGTATCGATATTATTGCCGCCGATAGAACCTTACTGGCTGATTCCCAGGTGCAAATCGACGATAGCAGCTGGGATTGGAACGATTTTGTCAAGACGGCGGAAAAGGTCATTAACGACAACCAAAACGGGGGAACCCGGGAGATGTATGCCTTGGCCGGGATGGATGAAAAAAGACTGATTGCGACTCTGGTTAAAGAAAATTATGACAGCCTGGTCGATCCGGAGAAGAAAACAGCCAATTTTACCGGCCAAGAATTTCTTGATTTACTTTCCTTAAGTAAATATCTGCTTGACCACAAACTGGTTAATACGGATACAGCCCAGACCAACATTACGGACCTGGTCTCCCGGGGTAAACTCGTTTTTAATTTCACTTCTCTTGGAGGGTTTTGGGACCTGCAAGTGGCCAAGACGATTTTCAGCGAGGGTGTTCAGCTTTTAAAGCCCCCCGGAAACGAAAGCGGCTTGTTCTTTTCCACGGGCTCCATGTATGGGATCAGCAGTAAATCATTCAATCAAGAACTGGCCTGGGAATTTTTAAAATTATTGGTCTCTGATGATATGCAGACTCAGGGAGGAATGCCGATTAATAAGAGTGTGCTTCCCCAGATTGCCCAGAATTTCACCCAGGCTATCCAAAAAAATGGTGGGAAAATGAGAATTAAGGACGACGGCATTCCAGCTCAATCTATAACACTGCAACCCCCCACCCAGGAGGATGTCGATTATATGGAAAACCTGCTGAGTAAAGCGAAGGTCTACATCGGAACGGACCAGAAGATTATTTCGATTGTTCAGGAGGAAACCGCGGCCTTCTTTACAGGACAGAAGACAGCGGAAACGACTGCCCAATTGATTCAGGACAGGGTGAGCACATACTTAAATGAATAATCGCAAACGTTTTTAAGAGACCTTGAAAAACCAATGGTCGAAATACGGACAGAAAAGTGCCGTATGGCGGTGTAGCGTCGTGGAAAATCGCGGCGAGTTTGTCGGTGCCTTCCGCGAAAACGTCATACGGGTCATCGGCAGCTACTCCGCCAAGAATGTGCCGACCGAATATGACGGGCAGATTGAAAAGCTGCAGGCCGAGATGCTGTCTTGGCCTTTTTCTCCATATGGCTCTGCCTACGCACAGGCCGTCCTATACCTGGTTCCGACCATGGCCTCAGCCCTCCGCAGGTCTTCCTTGAGGACTAACAGAGGACAGGGGAACCGGCCGGGCTTGTATCAAGAATCTTACGCGCGTAAGATTCTTGATACAAGCTCAGGAGCAAGAACTGCAGCCTGGTTGTTGAGAAAAAGGCCATGGAGAATAAGCAATGAGCTGGCGGCTGCCCAGATCAAGCTGATCACGTCTGAAATTTTTTGAAAATTGACAATAATGATGTGTATAGCAGAAAAAAATCCGGACATAACGGTTGAAATATGGAGATACTGTTCAGTCTCCAAAACTTTCCTCTACTAATTTTCCGTCATTCGGCTTATAATGAGAACAGATGTTCTTATTAGGGGCGAATATATGTATGCTAAACAGAATTATTATGCATATTGATGTTAACTCAGCTTATCTCTCATGGGAAGCTGTTTACCGTCTTCAACATGGTGATTCCCTTGATCTCCGTACTGTCCCCTCCGTGGTTGGCGGCAACGAACAGACCCGCCACGGTATTGTACTCACCAAATCCATCCCTGCCAAAGCTTTCAGCATCCAAACCGGTGAAACCTTATTCACTGCCAGGATGAAATGCCCGGGCTTACTTGTCGTTCCACCCAACTACTCCCTCTATATGCAGTGCAGCACTGCTATGGGCGATATCTTAAGGGAATACTCTCCCTTTGTAGAACAGTATTCAGTCGATGAATACTTTCTTGACTTTACGGAGAGCAAAAAGCTCTTTGGCGATCCTGTTCAGGCAGCTCACAGCATCAAGAATCGTATTCGTGATGAACTGGGATTTACGGTTAACGTTGGTGTTTCCTCAAACAAGATCCTTGCTAAAATGGGTTCTGAGCTTAGAAAGCCCGACAGAGTACATACCCTGTTCCCGGAAGAAGTCGAGAAGAAAATGTGGCCTCTGCAGGTGGAAGAGCTCTTTATGGTAGGCCGGGCTACTGCGAAAAAGCTCCGGGATCGCTGCGTTAAAACGATAGGGGATTTGGCCGGCTCTGATCCCAAGTGGTTGGAGCTCTTTCTCAAATCCCACGGCCGCCTGGTCTGGAATTATGCTAATGGCCGGGATATTTCTCTGGTTCGTATTAATCGGCAGCCCGTCATCAAAAGCATGGGTAACTCCACCACCACGGCGTTTGATCTTATTGACCGGCAGTCGGCTCACCTTTTGCTCCTGTCCCTCGTGGAAACAGTTAGCGCCAGGCTCCGTGCTGCCGGCTATTGTACCAAACTTGTTTCGATCTCTTTTCGGACCCACGAATTCTATCACTGCTCCCATCAGCGCAAGTTTTATACGGCTACGGACAGCACTAAGGCCATTCATCAGCTTGCCTGTGAGCTCTTTGATGAACTGTGGGAGGGGCATCCTCTCCGGCACATGGGGGTCAGTGTATCGGAATTATGCGGGAACGATTTTATTCAAACAGCTTTCTTCCAAGACTATAGTGAAAAGCAACAGCGTCTTGACCGGGCTGTCGATCTCATTCGCCAGCGTTACGGTTCGGATTCAATTTTCAGATCGTCTTTCATTAAAACCGGATTAAAGCCTATGGCTGGCGGAACGGGGGAAGAGGTAGATTACCCTGTCATGTCCAGTTTGTTGTAATCACCCCACCACTTCACAGAACTACAAAGTTGATGCCTTGGCGGTCAGACTGCAAAAGGAGCTGGGGCAAACCGGGGACGTTGGAAAGGAATCTGTAGTGATACAGCGAAACGGTGGATACCAATTGGCTTAGGCAATCAGTGATATGTTTTCTCAGACAAGAAAAGGTGTATACCCTTGACTGAGAAAACATATTTTTTTATATTCATATTATCGTGACCAGGGCACGCTGAGATTAATTCTAAGAACATTGATTCATTCAGGGAAATCCAATCCCGCGGGAAAAGCTTGAAACTATTTTTGAAAAGTTTTACCGATTAGATTCTGCACGTTCCACAAACACCGGTGGAGCATGACTGGGTCGAATAAATGCCTAAGTTACAAGAGTAACAAATGCTGATTAAAATTACAACGCGTAGGATAACATTGAGATGATTCCATATATACGGCTGTTTGCTTCGGCAGACAGCTTTTTCGTAAAAAATAATATATGCTGTATTGTAACAAACCCAAAAGATTTGACACTAATCTTCTGAAAGGGGAAAAGGTATGGCTAAAATAAACATTCAAACCATTTATGAACAGAATAAACATGATGTATATTCCTAGAACAAGAACCTGTCAAAAGCAAAGACATCGTCTTGATGCGAGTGGATGGATATTCTTATTTTGAAATTGCACAGAAACACGATATTTCGGAAAGTTCGGCAAGAGTCATTGATTTTCGTACCAAAGGCAGAATCCGAGCAAATCTACTGAAGGAGGGATACATCAGTGAATCAGATTTCTTGTAATGTCTGTATGGACTTAATGCCGCTTGTAAAAGATGGTATTGCCAGTGAGGAAAGCGGTGCTCTGGTAATGAACCATATTGAGACCTGTGAAGATTGTGCGAAGGCCTTGGGCGAAAAAACGGCGGCAAATGCAGCTATGGATGATGTGGTTGTCTTGACTAAACTCAAAAAGCAGTTCACATTATTTTTACTAAGTGTCATTTTTGCTGGGACACTGATTGGCATGGTACTCTCCGATGGTATGAGTATGTTCTACAATGCGCTTATAATGCCTGCAATCGGGGGCTTTGGCTATATGCTCTTTAAGAAGAAACCGTATTTTGTACCGCTTAGCTTGTTTTTGTTTTCATTTGTATGGGTAAGTATTCGTGAAATAGTGAAAGGTTTTTTAACCTACTCGACAGTAGTAGATTTAATCATTATGTCAGCTTGGTGGTCAGGGGTTTTTGCAGCATTTAGTGCCGTTGGTGTTCTGATTGCAGGACTTTTATACTATGCATTTAAGAAGTAAGAAGGAGAGATAAAATGAATTTGAAAATGAAAAAGATATTGGCTGGAGCCCTTGGATTTGGGCTTATTATCTTATTACTGCTTTTTGTAAACAGCTTTGTCGGCAATCCTGTAGCCAATGCCTTAGCTAAAAAAGCCGCTCAACAATACATTGACACAAAGTATAGTGATCTGAATCTGAAAATTCAAAAGTCCAATTACAATTTCAAGTTCGGTTTGTATTTTGTATTTGTACAGTCTAGTACAAGCGAAGACACTGCTTTTAGCATCTATGTTGACAACTATGGAAATGTCATACGTGATGACTACGAGTACGAGGTTGCCAACAACTTTACCACCTCTCGGAGATTGGATGAAGAGTTGCGGGAAATCGCTAAGGAGATGATTGGCGGTGAGCTTGATTATGACTTTGATCATATCTCACTTCCTTTTGTAAAGGAGGGAGATTTAATGAAACTTGAGCGGAATATGACATTGGATATCCACAATCCTCCGCTGCCACTTATGGTTGATGTGACATTGTTTAGTCATGATGTTTCCTATAGCAAAATTGCAGAAGTCGCAAGAGCTTTAGAAGCCGTCTTACATGAGCAAGATATTCCTGTCCGTGAGTATAGCATTCGTATTTTGCCCCTATCTGATAAGCCGCAAAGTGAAAATCAAGCAGTCTCATGGGTCAATTCCCTTTCTGTTTCTTATTTTCCTACAGGACGAATGGGTGAGGAAAATTTGCCGCAAGTTATGGAGCAGTTTGAGGCCGGTCGAGTTGCCGAGGTGAATGCAAAGGATAAAAAATGAATAATAGCCGACAGGAAGCCCGAGCATGAAGACTCCTGTTCCATGTGCGGAAAGTTTTGCGCAATAAGAAGTATGAACAAAGCATTTGCCGGGGAGATATTGATATTTTGTAGTTGAAGAAGCCCTCGCCATGGGCTGGAGATGGAAAGGGTGGGGAATCCGACCGTAAGAAGGGCGTGGCCAGAGATGATTAAAAATTGCCGGTTTTGAGGTCTGACTAATCTAGATGAGTCGATTTCAAAATCGGTGATTTTTAAACTGGAGCCGTATTAATGACCTTTATCCTACCGGGGCGCTGTTCGCGGCGGCCAAGATGTCGGATAGGTTGTTTCATGCATTACACCTTAATTCAGTTAATTATGATATGGGATTGTTTTGAATTTCTCTAATATCCTTAAGGGGGGACAAACCAAAGAGTCTCTTATATTCCCGGTTAAATTGGGAGGGTCTTTCATAGCCAACTTCCAATGCGGCTGTGGTGACATCCATGGAGCAGATCAGCATAAGGCGCCTGGCCTCCTGCAGGCTATTAGCTCTAGCATTAATTACAGAAAAGGAATTCTCTCTGATAAAAAATAGACTGATGCAGGATTATGGTGTTATTTCAGACCTGACATCTTAATTTGCACATTTGTCATATCGCTGATAGCTTATTATACTGATTCCGTAATAATAAAAAGCTGAAAGGAGGACTTTATGATGCATGAAGTTGAAGTAATCAAGGCAAACAGAAAAATATCTGACCGTACATCAGGAAAGATAACGGATATTTTGCGTGTTGCTCCTTATGCAAGAATTAGTACGGATTCAGAGGAACAATTGAACAGTTATAAATCACAGGTTGCATATATACGGACTTAGTAGAAAAACGCAAGGATTGGGTATTGGCAGACATTTATGCAGACGAAGCGATAACAGGCACACGTGGTAAAATCGAAGAAGAGGAACTGATTAAGGTCGCGAAGTCAGTGACCTAGGATAATTAAAGAAATGAACGCATGTGAGCCATCCCGGTATCAAATGCGGTGAATATTTTTTTGAAACAGGTCGTTATGCAGCGAGGCTTACAGTTTGATGTAAAGCTGCCGGAGGCAAAACTCCCAAGCATTGCATATATGAGTAAAGAAGAATTGAATGCGGAAATAGAAAAAGGATAAGCTGATTTCATAGAGGGGAATGTTAGACCTGCATCAGAAGTTTTGTGTGGTGGGACAAGACGGTAGTTTGACCGGCTATGTGGGCGGTCTTCCCGTAAAACAGTATTTATTGGAGTTGGAGAAACACTATGCCTGATCTACAGTATTTTGATTATGGAGAAAAGGAAATCCAATGGCTAAAAGCCCGTGATCCGATACTCGGTGCCGCGATGGATGAGATTGGGCATATCAACCGTCCGGTTATTCCCGATATGTTCATGGCTTTGGTAAATGCCATTGTCGGACAACAAATATCCACAAAGGCCCAAGTGACAATCTGGAATCGAATGCTGGAAAAATTCTCATCTATTACGCCAGAAAGCCTGGAGGCAATATCGGCGGAAGAATTACAGTCTTGCGGAATATCTATGCGCAAAGCGTTATATATCAAAGAAATTGCTGATTCCGTGCTAAACGGCAGCTTGAACCTGAGGCAGTTACAAACAATGTCGGATGAACAAGTTTGCATACACCTTGGCCAGATTAAAGGGATTGGTGTCTGGACGGCGGAAATGCTGATGATTTTTTCCCTGCAGCGCCCGGATGTCATGAGCTGGTACGACCTTGCAATCCTCCGTGGTTTACGGATGCTGTACCATCACCGTAAAATTACACCTCAGCTTTTTAATAAATACAAACGCCGTTATTCGCCTTATGCTACGGTAGCCAGCCTTTATCTGTGGGCCATAGCCGGTGGTGCCTGCCAACATCTTGCAGACTATCAGCCTAAAAAAGCGGCTCCCAAAAAAGAAGAAGGGAGGGATAATAAGATTGGATGGCGAAGTAAGAAGTAATATTCATGCTGGAATCACAGTAGATATTGTTTTAAAAAAAGACCAAAGAACAGGAAAAAGGACGCGTGGTATTGTCAAAGATATCCTAACAAGCTCCCAGAAACATCCGAGGGGAATTAAAGTAAGACTTGAGGATGGGCAAATTGGAAGAGTTCAAGAAATTATAAAGACAGTTTAAAATCATTAGGGCATCTGCTGAATGAAGGCAGATGCTTTTTAACTTTCAATATTCGATAGATGTACTATATAATAAAGGAAGTATTTCACATTAGAGATGAATAATAGATGAATCGCTCAGCTCAAAGGCAGGGTGAAAAACCGCAGCCAATGCCTCAAGCTGATCCGGGAATTGGGGCTTTTATAACAGGCGGATAGAGGGGCGAGTTAAATGAACAACTGCCAAAAGTGGATACGCAATACAGGCGCGTATCCACTTTTTATAATTCGATTTAAGTTCTTTCACAACCTACTATCCCTAAAAAATTTTGTACTTTTTTAAGTATTAAAATCCTGCTTATTGATTCCAAGTTGCTGTTTTAGAATCCGACTAAATAAACCTTTACCGATTTCACTACTAGATTTTGACACCGCCGACCTTACGGATTATCCCATCAGACATAGTTTTTTCGTAAATTTTATCTCTGCCGTTTTGCCTAACTAACTCCCATCCATTTCGCTTTAGGTAATTTTCTAAATTACTCCAACTAGGCATGAAGCATACCTGATACTAATTCTAAGTTATCTTCTAGTAACACTCGGAGGATATAGTAGGCGTGGGAATGGCGATTGGGGCTGTTGAAATAACGGCTAAAATCAGCATAGTAATCTTTTGCATATTCAACGAGATGATAAGCTAATTCCATTCGCAACTCTTCTAAAGTTTCTCCATCCGCAACTATATCGGGAATTTGTTCAATGCTGCCAGCATAACGACCGTCTTCATCTTGTTCAAACTCTATTGTTAATTCATAAATGGATAAGGCATCTTTCAAAACATCTTTTGAAAGAGCCACAATTACATCACGATTTCTTTTGATTACTTGTGGCTTTTGGCGAACTACGTTGTCGATAAAACTTCCAAAATTTGCTCTAACTTCGGATGCATTTAATATGGGTTCCATAATCATCCCTCCTAACACCTGGTTTCTAAAACGCACCAAAATTGATTAAAGCTAAGAAAAGCGCGTTCTTCACTTGTCCGACGAACAAGCGGCAACGTCGCAGGATTCAGTTGCTGAGCCATAGACTCTCGTCTATGTTTCGGATGGTTAATTCCAAAGAACCAACCGCCGTTTTCACGTACTATCCAAAAGAGGGTGTTACCCATCGCCTAAGACCACCATGACAACAGCCTTT
>Ga0074193_1002415_pt1 | contig 17012 bp, 9 predicted proteins | sample EPASupsiteHSE605_FD_64523 | JGI IMG/M metagenome (GOLD analysis project Ga0074193, IMG submission 64523) | Bioremediated contaminated groundwater from EPA Superfund site, New Mexico - Sample HSE6-05 | ecosystem: Environmental > Aquatic > Deep subsurface > Groundwater > Contaminated ... | reverse complement strand
ATGCACCCATTATGCAGTGCCGCGACTGGCTTCCTGACCCAATTGGAGGGGTAGTTTGGATGGCTATGGATAATGTTCAGACTTCGGTGTATGTCCCTATATACTGCTCGGTAACAGATTTACCCGAATCATACAAAACTGACGGACGCCGTACAGGATTCAGCCGTAAATCGGCATGGTGGGCATTTAATTATCAGGGAACACTTGCAATGCAGCGCTGGGGTGATATGCGAAAAGATGTGGAAAAAGTATGGAACCCCTGGCAAGCCAGACTTTTTGAAGATCAAAAACGTATCGAAACAGAAGCTTTAAAGCTTTACGACCCAAGGAGCCCACAGAAAACCATTTCTTTCCTCACAAAATATACGATGAACGAAGGGTCCAAAGCCGTTGAAAAAGCATGGGAATTTGGTGACTTTCTGTTTACGAAATATGATGAGCTTTGGTAATCATGATAAGCTGATTCTACAATATTTAATCTTTAAAACGGTGAATGACCCTTAAACGGTTTTCACCGTTTTCGTTTATATACGGTTCTTTGATTATTTCTGCATCCGGACAAATTTTGTTATTGAGATAAATCCCCAATAAAAGCGAGATAAGGATCATTAGTAAAACTGTTCCCATTAAAACAAGATTAAATACTCCCGTCTCCTCCTTATTTAAACTTAAAATAAAGAGTGTGTCTGACACAACAGAAACAAAAGCTCTTACGGAAATCCATGAGTAGTATTTCGTTTTATAATTATACACCCCGTAAATAAAGAGGGCATCAATAGCCAACCCTACAAAACTCAGATCAAGAAGATCAATAATTGCAATTACAATTAAAATTGATAAAAGAATTGCATTTAGTCCACCCCATTTTTGCTTTGCTTTTAGGGTAGGGGTATTTTCAACAATCTCAGCAATAGTTATCCGTTCATGATACTCCTCTACTAACTTATCATACATTTCCTGTCTGCTCATTCCCTGTTTGGAAAGTTGAGCTGCTTCCTTGCCGATTCTATTCTTATCGTTACTATTCAACATAATCTTAAAGTTATTATGCAAAAATAAGAGATCTCTACCAACTTTTTATATCGGTTTTTTTCTTTTCTGATTTTTTCAAAGAATCCGAAAAATAATTATGCAAAGTATAGAGGGAGGGCAAAAGAAAGCACAGATACTCTAGTTTTAGTTCAACCTGGAATAATCGCCGGGCACTGCTTACCGCTCATATTCCTATTATTGTGCTTAGTACTTATTTTTTTTCATATCCTTTTTATAGCTCTTTAACATTTTTCCAAAACCCTTATCTTTTTTTCGTCTTTCAACAACAGATGATTCAAAATATGCTTTTTCTCTTTCCATTTTCATGTAATTTTCATATGAAGCTCTGTCTATTTCACCTTTTTCAACTGCTTCAATAACAGAACAACCTATCTCGTTCGTGTGAGTACAATCTTTGAACTTACAATTTTGAGAACACCTGATAATCAAGTCAAATGTAACTTCTAATCCGCTTGTTGAATCAACAATACCTACTTCTCTCATCCCTGGATTATCAACTAATATTCCCCCATTTTCAAGAATTATTAATTCCCTGTGACTTGTAATGTGCCTCCCCTTATTTGTACTTTGGCTAATGGAGTCTGTACGCATTAAGGATTTGCCAGAAAGATTATTTAAAAGAGTGGACTTTCCAACACCTGAAGAACCAAGCATACAATATGTTTTACCTTTTTCAATAATCGTTATTATTTTGTCGTATCCATCTTGTGATTCGTTACTTATAGCAAGAATAGGAACATTTTTAATTCGAGATTTTATATTCTCCACTATTGCAGAAGTTCGATTTTCATCTATTAAATCAATCTTGCTGAGCACTATAATGGGACTTACCTTAGATGAATTACAAATTGTCAAGTATCTTTCAAGTCTATTAATATTGAAATCCCTATCAGCGGCTTGTACCAATAAGGCGTAATCAATATTTGTTGCTATAATTTGTATCTCTCCGAATTTACCAACAGCCTGTCTTGAAATAACAGAGTATCTCGGTAATATGCTATGAATAATGGAAAAATCCGAATCATGAATTGTCAATGCAACCCAATCGCCAACTGCCGGGATATCTTCACGGCTTTTCGATGAAAATCTTAAATTCCCTGTTATCTCCGCTTCTAATTCTCCCTTTTCAGTTTTTACAATATATCTTTCCTTATGTTCCGATATAACTCTTCCAATCTCAAAGGTTTTAAGGTTATTCTCAATCCTTAATTTTTCAAGTTTGTCATTATATCCTAATTCTTCTAATTTCATAGCAGTTTTTTGTGTGAGTGTGTCTTTTTAGTATTAAGCATAACGAGTGCATAACCGCAATTGCGTTTATTTCCGATTTAGTTGAAATGCAAATTCCATCAACAAATTTATGGTTTTTCGTATATTTAACCAAGCCGTCCTTATTCAATTTTGCATTTGTTATTTTCCGTTAGTAAAACTGACAACGGTTTAAACTGCATGTGATTTAATGAAAAAAACAACAAATTCTTCCTCACATCCCCACCACTTTTTACATCACTTCCAGGATTGAGAAAGATTGATAGGTACTTACCAATCTCGCCAGTCTCATCAGTCTTAATTGAAAGGATTGAAATTCTGACTTCTAACTCCTAAATTCTTTTCACGTTTCACATTATTCTATAGTCATTTCAGGTTTAATTTGGAATTCATTCTGGCACAAGATTTAGCTGTTTCTTCTCTGATTTTTCGAAAGAATCAGATTTTTGCATTTTCAGCGCTTATCTTTGATCTGTCCATTAAAATTATTTTGTTATGAAAGCATTAAAAATCATCGGATTAATCATTGCAGCGATCATTGTACTGTTTTTAATTATCGGAATTTTTCTTCCTGCTAAAGTACATACAGAAGGATCAATCGTAATAAAGGCTCCTGCTAAAGTGGCTTTTCATCAGGTTGAGAATTTCAGAAACTGGCAAAATTGGTCGCCATTTGAACGTGCTGATACTACCGTGAAAAACATCTATGAAGGAGCAGAACAAGGAGTAGGTGCAATTATGCGCTGGACCAGTGTTCACAGCGGAAATGGCAGCCAAACAATTACAGATAGCAAAACCTACACCGAAATAAGAACACAGCTCAAATTTGAAGGTCAGGGTAATGCCATCAGCATTTACACTTTTGAAGAAGTTCCCGAAGGAACAAAAATTACCTGGGCATTAGAAGTAGAAAAACTGGGATATCCTTTTGGAAGGTATATGGGTTTATTTATGGGAAGCATGATGCGACCAATGTTTGAATCAGGACTTAAAAACCTGAAAGATTACTGTGAATCAAATATCGTGAATCTTATGCCCGATATTTCGGAAGTAACCCTGACACCACATCCCGCGCTTATTATTCGTGATTCGGCAATGGTGAACGAAATCGAGAAAAAAATGGGTGAGATGTATGGTGAAATAATGGGCTATATGCAACAGAAGAAGATTGAAATGGCCGGACCTCCTTTCTGTGTTTATTATTCCTGGGATGTAGAGAAACCTTTTGTAATGGGAGCAGGTATTCCTTTAGTAAGACCAATGAAACCTGAAGAAAACAACAATATTAAATATTATGAACTGCCAACTGGAAAAGCTATAAAAGGAATTCATAAAGGAAAATACGATAAATCAGGTATTACACATGATGCAATGCATCAGTATATAACTGAAAAGAAGATGGAAATTTCCGGTTACCCGTGGGAAGTTTATATTACGGACCCTTCCAAAGAGTCGGATACTTCAAAGTGGATTACTGAGATTTATTATCCTGTAAAATGATCTCCGGATGACGTCAGATTAATTTAGAATTTATCGTGGAATCAGTATTTTCATATTTAACAAAACGGGCTGTCTGAAATATCAGGCAGCCCATTTTGTTAAAACATTATTCGGTAAACAATTAGCGTGTATGGATAAGCTTGATATGCTTAACACTGTTACTTGTTTCCTGACTTGTCCCTTTAAAAATTAGTGCGGTTATAAATTACTCATAATCAATGCATATTTGTTTAAAAATGCTAAATTTACCGCACTAAGGTAAATTTAGCATGAAAATCAGGGTTGTTAAAACTGCCTCAAATGCAAATGCTGTGCAGGTAGTGCGTTATCAGAATAATAGAAGAGTTATATTACAGCATATAGGTTCTGCTCATACGGCAGAAGAGCTAAGAGATTTAATGATATTTGCAGAAGAATGGATAAAGGATTACACCCGGCAACTTCCTATTTTACCCGATGAAGATCCCAACAGGTTGTTGCACCTGAACCACAGCACTTTTATTGGTGTTAAATATCATTTTTTTTACAAGCAGATACATGCAATACAGGATATGATCAAACTGGATGATTTGCCTACTTTGTTAAATGATTTGGTAATGATAAGGATATTTGAACCTGCCTCCAAACTTCGTTCTCTTGAGTTGATGGAACAGTTCTTTGGAATCTACCATAGCCGCAAGGCATATTACAAGATTGCCCCTGACTGTATCAATCTAAAGAAAACAGTGGAAGAAAAGGTTGTCAACTTTTCCAGAGTTCATTACTCATTCAATTTCGACATTCTGTTTTACGATGTAACAACACTATATTTTGAAACTTTTAAAGAAGACCATTTGCGCATGAACGGTTTTTCAAAAGACAACAAATCCCAACAACCACAAATACTCATAGCCCTAACGGTAAGTAAAGAGGGTTTCCCTATTGCATATGAGGTATTCTCGGGCAATACTTTTGAAGGGCACACTATCATTCCTTTTGTTAAAGATTTTATTGAAAGAAATGATGTGAAAGATTTTACCGTAGTAGCCGATGCTGCGATGATTAGCTCAGAAAATGTACAACAATTAACTCAAAACAATATCAACTACATCGTGGGGGCAAGGCTTGGGAATATTTCTACAGTACTGCTTGAAACCATTGACAAAAACATCTGCCGGGAAGACGGCAAAAGCATACGGATAAAAACGGATAACGGCTATCTGATTTGCAGCTATTCGTCAATCAGATATCGTAAGGATAAATATGAAATGGAGAAACAAGTCGAAAAAGCAAAACAGGTAATTGCAAAACCATCGAAAGGTAAAAAATTAAAATTTACCCAGACTAAAGGTTTGGAAATAGAACTAAACGAAGCGTTAATCCAAAAAACAAACAAATTGCTGGGTATAAAAGGATATTATACCAATTTGAAAGAACATATTGCGAACAATCAAATGGTAATAGATAGATATCATGAGCTTTATAGAATAGAGCAAGCATTCAGAATATCAAAAAACGACCTACAAACAAGACCAATCTTTCATTTTAAGGAGCAACCAATAAAATTGCATATACTGGTATGCTTTATGGCTCTTGTCATATCAAAGCACATCGAATTAAAAACAGGTATTTCGATTAGAAAATTTATTGACGAATCAAAAAAAATTGTTGATGGAGAAATATTGAATCACATCACCCAAAAAATAGTAACCGTCAAAGCTCAACCAACTCTGAAAATGGCAGAGCTTATTTCAAAATTAAAAATACCGCACTAAAAAGGACAAGTCAGGAAAAATATTGACAAATGGCAAATAAAACCCAGCCCATAACGAAGAATGAAAAGAAAAACACCCTATAACAGCACCTACCCAAAAATGGCAGTTCGGTGATTAAATCAAGCTTTGGGCTTCTTTCAGAGTTGCTGCTTTGTTAACTGTGAAATACTTCTAAATCACACCTTTGGGCAGTTGCAAACCGTTACACTAAACTTTTGCAAGCTCAACACAATGATCCCTTTAGTGTCCGTTTTTGATGGTTTAGTGTAAGAAAAAAGAGGGTAAGCGTTTTTAAACGTATTGCCGTTTTTTAAGTTTTTTAACCCATTTGCAGTACTGTTCAAAAGTCTGTGTAAACTCTATTCTTAAAATCGTGGCTCTATTCTTTTTCTACCTCTTTGAGCATCTGCTCGCCTACTCCTATCTTGTAGCCGTTTTCGAGAAAGAGGATGTTATTTTCGGTGTCCGTAATCAAAAATACGGGTAATGAAGTAAACTTCTTACCGGTTTTTTGTTCCAGATCGGTAAGGTATGCCGGATCGGATGTTACGAATTTCACGTTGGAGGGTAAGGCTGCAAATTTTTCAGGTTGAAATCCTTCTATCAGCCGTCTTTCATCAAAAATCAACAACAGGGTAAGTCCGGTTTTTTCAAACTCCGTTTTCAGTTTCGATAAATCACCTAAGGCGTGTTTGGTTGGTTCTTTATCAGGGTCAATCCAGATGTAGATAAGCTGCTTCCCATAAAGGGTTGAATTATCGAGAACTTTGCGGGTTTTGAAATCTTTAAAAACCGGAAGTTTCTCTATTTTTCCAATTTGCGTTGCATTACTGTTCCTTTTTGCCAGTGAGATGGTCAACTTACGGGTTTCTCCGGCATTGAGCCGGAAAAAGTTTAATTTGGCCAATACCGTTCCATCTGGCATTCTGTTCCCGGTAATCATCAGATAATAACCGGTATCCGAAGGCAAGGAAAAAGGAAGGTTTTTAAAGCGTTCATCCATTTCGTAATCGAGTGTACGATAGTAACCTCCCGAAAGTTTTTCAAGGGTATAGTGGATGCTGTACTCAGGCTTAATTTTCAAACCGGCATCGGCGGAGAGATAGATGGTTGCCAATGGCGTTGCAGACTGCGGAATACTTTCAAAACCAGCATCCATCCATTGGTTTTGGAAATAATACTGAGGGCGTTTGGTGGCTGGTTCAAGACGTGCAGCAATCCCCAACGCACGACATGCCGAAACAAAGAAGATATTGCGGGAACGTTCGTCGGCTGTTTTGCTGTTCATCACACCTAAAGGAGTAAGCGGACAACGTGAATAGTTTTCTTCGGGTTCGTTTAGTATTCGTTCCTTTATCCAGTTTACAAGTGCAGAAGGATTACTGAGTGCCTGAGTAGCCAGTGTTTGTGGAATATTTTGTTGCAGATAATGCTTGTACGGAGTTAGTTTCTCTGATTCAACACGTGGATTGAGGATATAGCTCATGAAGGTATTTTCGTCAAGTTTCAACGGATTATTGCTGTTTGCCAGATGATCGCTCAGGGTTTCAATTTCAACATCATGTAAATCTTTCACTTCCATCGTTTTTAGCATTTCTACGGCAAGTTTCTGCATAGAAACAGGTGTGTTTTCCAGAAAATGGAGAAGACTCTTCCAGTTTCCACGAGCATCTGCCATTATTGGCCATACATCACGGTAACGCATGTTATTGATTACACACCATTCGCGAACAGAGACAGAATCGGCAAATGTAGCTTCGTAGGCAGCACGAAGGCTGTCTTCATACTTCAGACGTTTCTCATTTGCAGCACGGGCTTCGGCGCTTACATTTACATCAACTGCCCGTTTTACAGGGGGAACGATCTCCCAGTTGAAACTTATATTTTCGGGATTGGTATAAATAAGTCTGAGTTGTACAGTATCCGTATTTGCGACTGTTACCTTTTCAAACCCAAAAAATTTACCGTTTGAAGCCCAAACCACTAAATCGCCATAACCGGTAGTGAGCGAAGTAAGCCCGTTTTTATCGGTGGTTTTTCGCGCAAGCGGATAAAATTCAGCATAGTTATAGAGCTGGTACTCAACGCTAACATTTGGCAATGGTTTCCCATTTTTATCCATCACTTTTGCGAAAAGCTTTTTAGTAGGAGCATAATTGGAAATCATGTTTACGCGGGTATAAAGCGGGCGGCTTTCCAAAACTTCTTCTGCTCCATTATAAGGGCCTATAACGGTAGAATTCACAAGCATCGTACGTTTTGCCGGTTCGGAAAACCAGGCAAGATTCAAGTCTGATTCGGGCTCACAGGCACCCAGAAAGTACCATTTCCCGTCAACCCAAACTTCAACCCATGCATGATTGTCGTCACAATGCGCCCAGCGGGGAGTGTAGCATTGTCGGGCAGGAATTCCTACTGCACGCAAAGCAGTAGTGGTAAAAGTTGATTCTTCACCACAACGACCATACGCCGTTTTACATGCATTGAGAGGTGAAATTGTTCTGGCATCGGTAGGATGGTATGCCACTTTTTCGTGGCACCAGTGATTTACCTCCAACACAGCCTCTTTCATGCTCATGTTTTTAATTCTGTCTTTCAACTCATTAAAAAAGACTACACGGGCAGTATCCAGGTTTTCGTTGTTTATTCGATAGGGAAGTACAAAATGGCGAAAGATGTCTTCGGGAATCTGTTTTCCCCAACGAAAAGTTTCACGAGCCTTTAAAGCATATTGAACCTGAAGCCGATGAAACGTTGCCGGATAATCAGCCAAATCATTCAGCGGCATATACGCGTAGAGAAAAATAAGATATTTTCGCTCGTTTTCAGGCAATTTCATATTGAACAGTGAAAACAAAGAAGGATTCCGAAGTTCATACTTTTTTTTCCGAAGCTGAAAGTCTTTCATCATCTTTTGCTGAAAAGCATCCGGAATTTGAGCAATACCAAGGGATGTAATAAATATGGCAAAAATGAAAACTAGCTTTTTCATGACGACTGATATTATATTTTACAAAGCTGTAATTCAGCGATATATTCAACGATTTATGAGTTCAAAATAATCTTTATCCGGATTTACAAGATCTTTTAAATTGATTTACCGGGTTTATAGCCATTCCATCCATAAAATGCAAGATAGAAATAGGCAAGCAGAGGGACTATCAATGAAACATGAACATTGAACGCATCCGCAATTGCACCCATTAAAACCGGAAGAATCGCACCGCCCACAATTGCCATCACAAGTAATGATGAACCCTGACTTGTATGTTTCCCTAAACCATCAATTGCCAACGTAAAGATGTTCGACCACATGATGGAATTAAATAAACCCACCGCGATTACGGTCCACATGGCAACGGAGCCCGTCGTAAAAAGTGCAGTTGTAAGAAGTAAAACGGAAAAGAGTGAAAAGATCATCAGTGTACGGGCCGGAAGAGATTTACCGATCATAAACCCGGCAAAACTCAGTAACATAAAAATTCCATAAGTCAAAGCGTGATTTATTTCCTGCGTGTACGCAATGATTCCAAAGGCAATAAGTAAAATGACTGCCATTATCGGAATCTTGACCATACGTTTTATATTGCTGAGTGAAATGGCACCCAGGAATCTTCCGATCATCAATCCTCCCCAGTAAATTGCAACATATTGACCGGCATTTTCTTTGGCAATCCCCGCAATTTCAGGCGACCCGATAAAGCTAATCATCATGCTGCCAATACTTACTTCGGCACCTACATAAAGAAAGATTGCAATGATTCCAAAACGCAACTGGCGGAATTTCAACGAACCAAATCCCTTTTCAACCACTTCGTTATTTGCAAAACGAGGAAGCGGGAAAGCCAATATGATCAATGCAAGCAGTAAAAAAAGTCCCGAAAAAACCAGATAAGGGATTTTTACAGAATCAGCTCCGGTGCCCACCGAAGCAAAATACTTAAAAATCAGAAAACCACCGATCAGGGGAGCAATTGTGGTTCCAAAAGAGTTAAAACCCTGAGCCAGGTTTAAGCGACTCGAAGCAGTTTCGGGCTTCCCTAATATTGCAACATACGGATTTGCAGCAATTTGCAGAAGCGTAAACCCTAATCCCAACACAAAGAGTGCCGCTAAAAAGAAACCGTAGGAAACCATTTGCGCAGCAGGATAAAATAACGCAGTTCCGGTTGCAGCCATGATAAGCCCGATGATTATCCCATTTTTATACCCAATACGGTTAATTGGATCTCCGGAGGTAACCGAAATAATAAAATAGAGTACCGAACCAAAAAAGTACGCTCCAAAAAAGGCTAATTGTACCAGCATTGCCTGAGTGTGGGTTAGTGAAAACACACCTTTAAGGTATGGAATCAGGATGTCATTCATGCAGGTTATAAATCCCCACATAAAAAAGAGACCTGTAACTACTACAAATGCAGAAGCATACGAACGATTGTTTTCTGTGTTGAGTGTATTCATCGATTTAGGTTTATGTTTATTCTACAGTAAATTCATCATAAAAAAGCCAGGAATCCGAACCTGCAGCGTCATGCCATTCAGGACATTTGCGCATCGAAACAGCTTTCATTTTTACATATCTGGCTTTCAATGGAGCAAAATCAAGAATAAAGTCGGAGGTAGTCATACTTTCATCTTTATCACTTCCTTTGTTTTCAACAGTTCCTGCCAGTGAGTAGTTAACTCCATCCACCGAAGTATAAAATTCTACACGACGGGGATAAAAAATCCACGAGGGAGTGCTTTGCAGAAATCCGCAACTGAACCGGTGAATGCTCTGTTCACTCTGCAAATCAACAACTGTAATCAAATCAGTGCCCTGAATTGCCTGCCAGATTCCATCGCGAAACATCTCGGAGCCTTTGCGACAATCGGTTAACGCATAATCGCCTCCTCCGGTATAGTTCTGACTATACTTTCCTTCGGTTTCAGGAAGCAAGCCGGATGCTTTGTGAATAAGATATTTTCGTTTATATACATTTATGGCACCTCCCGTCAAGGGTTGGGTTTTCACAACTAAATTAAGTGAATCTGTAACAGTTATTGTATATGGTTGTTCTAACTCTAATGATAGTGAAGCGGACCCATTTTTAACAATCTCAACGTTAAGCTTTGCAACTGACGGATGGAGTGTAACCGAAAGTTTTCTGTTTATTGCATCGTATGCAGAGGTGATATCGAGAGGTTCGCTTTCAAAACCAAATTTTACACCCTTCTCTGCCAGAATCGGGTAATGCGTTTGAATACGACGACGAAAATCGGCAAAATTCTTTTGCTGTCCTGACGACCATAATACCTCTGCCATCGCGATAAAACGCGGGAAAACCCGGCTATCAAGATTTTCATACGTAACTCGTTCTGTCCAAATATTACATTCGCCACCCAGAATATGCTTTGATAATTCAGGAGAAAGCTCTTCCGGCACAGGTTCAAAGCTGTAAACTCTTTCCAGATTATGTGTTTTGATATCATAGTCCAGATAAGCATGACTGGTAGGCGAAACAATTGCATCGTGGCCTGTTTGAGCTGCATGAATTGCACCTTCCATACCACGCCATGATTGAATGGTAGCCATGGGTGACAATCCTCCTTCAATGATTTCGTCCCAACCGATCAATCGGCGCCCTTTTTTGGACAGATAATCTTCCATCTGACGGATAAACCAGCCTTGTAATGCTTCGGTATTTTTTAAGCCTTCCTTTTTGATCCTCTCCTGACATTTATTGCAGTGTTCCCAACGATATTTCGGAGCTTCATCGCCCCCAATATGAATATAGGTTGACGGGAAAAGCTGGCATACCTCATTCATTACATCTTTCATAAACTGAATGGTTTGATCATTTCCGGCACAATAAATATCTTTGAAAACGCCCCAGTTTGTTTCCACTTTGTGCGGACCTCCTGTACACGAAAGCTCAGGATATGCAGCCAACGCGGCCAATGAATGTCCCGGGAGTTCAATTTCAGGAATCACCTCCACATGTCGCTGTTTTGCATATTGTACAATCTCGCGAATGTCGTCCTGCGTGTAAAAACCACCATAAACCGTTCCGTCGGCTTCAGTTCGCCACGCCCCTACGGATGTAAGTTTGGGGTATTTCTTTATTTCAATACGCCAGCCCTGGTCTTCTGTTAAATGCCAATGCAGGCGATTCATTTTATAATACGCAAGTAAATCAATGTACTTCTTTACGGTAGCCTTATCAAAGAAATGGCGACAACAATCAAACAAAAATCCACGCCATACAAAACGGGGCTTATCATAAATTGTACACGACTGCAATGAGTAAGAGCCAACTTTTGTACGATAGGCATCTTCCATCATTTGACGAATTGACTGTAACGCATAAAACAACCCTGCTTCGCGATATGCAGTCACTTTGATTGCGTTTTCGTCAATTTTTAATAAATAGCCTTCATCTCCAAGCGTATCTGCCTTTTTATCAAGCAAAAACAAAACAATTTTGGTAAGCTTACTTTCTTTATTGTTTGTTGAAACGCCCTCTTTATGAATGTTTTTTTCAAACTCGCTGAGAGACTGTTCAAACGCCGTTTTTTTCAAACCTTTAATTTTAATCCGGGTTTGAGCATCCCAGAAAAAAACACCTTTTCCCATTTCAACACGCGTTGGTTTGGGAATAATGTTCATTTGAGCCTGAGCTACAGTCGTCATTAAGATAAGGAGTAAAACAATTTTTCTCATGATTCAATGTTTAGCGTTGTTCAAAAAATCGAAGCTTCTCAAAAACTGCTTCCCGAAAAGCAGGAGCAAGAATAATTAGCCGGATATGATGTTTCCCGGCATTCAATTGCAGGGTTCCCAGTTTAACCCCATTGTAAATATATTCGTTCATGAACGACCATGGACGACGTCCGGGCAGGAAACCCAAAATTGTATCATTATCTACAATAAGTTTTACCGGAATAGAATCGGTGGTTTCCTTTGTGGATGCAGCATGAAGGCAAATATTGAGTTTCGAATTATTCAGTGTTTCGAAATTCCATTCCAGATATGCATTCTGATTGTCGAAATTCCATTTATAGATACGCATTTTGTTATAATACTGGCGTAACTCCAGATTCTGTTTGCCAAGAGGAAGGATCTCTGCTTTTTCAGGTATCAGGATTATTTCAGAAGCAGATTCAACAATGGGTAAGCGATTATCAATTTGGGGAGAACCTTCTGTTTCAATCACGATAACGGTTGCATCAATATCCGTAACTACATTTTTTAAGTCAATCGTAATCTGATTTCCTTCCAGCCTATATGTCAAATCCCGATGATTCGATAAAGTCTTAACTGCAAGAATCTTGTTTTTCAGCATCGGAACTTCTAAAATTCCATTCTCAGGTTTCATAAAAAGATGCAGATAAACTTTGTTGCTCCCGGTGGTTGATCGTCCATAAAACGGAAGTGAAGGAAAGACAGAAGCTTGTGTTCCATAAATTGATTCTCCGTTTACATTTAACCATTTTCCAAGATCCTGCAAACGTGAGATAAACTCTGGCTGAATGGTTCCATCTGGTTTAGGGCCAATATTGAGTAGCAGATTCCCTCCTTTTGAAGCAATGTCTATCAAAATACGAATCAAGTCACGGCTACTCATAAACTCACGGCTAAACGGGTCATAACCCCAACTGTCGTTGATGGTGTGGCAGGTTTCCCACACTACAGGTTTCCCGTTTTCATCTTTGATTCCGGTAGCCGGTACAGTATTCTCAGGCGTTCGGAAATCGCCATATCCCCAACGGCTTAATCGGTTATTGAAAAGAATATCAGGTTTAAGCTGATGCATCATTTGGACAAGTTCAACAGTTTCGAGGCTATCGTGTGTATTTTCCCATTCACCATCAAACCAAAGTACTATCGGCTTGTATTTACGGATGATTTCGCTTACCTGGTTTTTAAAATAGAGTTTATAATTTTTCAGATCAGCGCCTGATCCGGTTCGTTTTTCAAAATACCTGCGTGGAAGATAATCTGGATGATGCCAATCCATCACCGAATAATACAATCCAAATGGAATTTTTTGTTTGTCAAGAGAGGCTTTCAGTTGCCCGATAATGTCTTTTTTGTAGAGCGTATTTTCAATGTCATAGTCTGTAAATGCGGAAGGATACATGCAAAACCCTTCATGATGCTTTGATGTCATCACCACATACTTTGCACCGGACTCCTTAATAAGCTTTGCCCAAACTTCCGGATTAAAGTTCACAGGATTGAAGCTGTTTTTCAGTTTTTCGTAATCAGCAGCTTCAAACTCAAAATGATTTTGACACCACTCTGTATACCCAATTTGTGAGTAAAGCCCCCAGTGAATAAAAATTCCGAAACGGGCTTGTTCAAACCAGTGGGTATCTGCTTTTGACTGAGCCAAAAGCACAGTTTGCATGAATATGAATATACAAAAAACATAAATTTTCCTCATAAATCAATGTTTTAATTGGGCTACAAACATTCCGCAAATCATCAGCAAACAACCTGACAATTCTTTTATTGTAAGTATTTCGTGTAAAACCAGCCAGCCTCCAATTGCCGCAAAAACAGCTTCAAGACTTAGTAAAATTGCAGCATGGGATGGTTTTGCTATTTTTTGAGCATAAATCTGTAAAGTGTATGCAATCCCCACGGAAAGAAACCCTCCATAGGCGATAGGTAAAGCTGCATTTTGTATTCCGCTCAGGATCACTGTTTCTGTTGAAAATCCGATTATCAGGCTAAAAAGTCCACAAATAAAATATTGCATCAAAGCCAGTAAATAAGGTTGATGCGCTGGTGCCAGTTTCCCGATGGCCAGCACATGAATGGCCCAGACTATCGCGCCTAAGAAAACCAGAAAATCGCCATATTCAACTGTAAATAAACCTTTTATGCTAAGCAAATATAATCCGGCAACAGCCAACATTGCTCCTGCCCAGGTAAATATTCCTGTTCTTTGTCGAATAATCAATCCCAGTAAAGGAACAAATACAACGTATAACCCTGTAATAAATCCCGCTTTACCTGCAGTAGTATGAACTATTCCAAGCTGTTGCAATGATGCTCCTGTAAATAAAAGCAAGCCTAGAATCAGGCCTGCTTTTAAGAGAGAACTATTTTTTAAGTCGATAAATGCATTTTTTCCGAATCGGATAAGAATAAACCCGGCAAGTACCAATGAGCCTAATAAAAAGCGTATTCCGTTGAACGCGAATGGCTCCATACTCTTCATCCCTTCACGTTGTGCCACAAACGCAAAACCCCAAATGAGTGAAGTAAGTAAAAGCAAACTGTCGGCTTTCAGGCTTCGGGATTGCATAATGTTAGTCAATTATGATTTCATCTGCAAATATCCACGTTTTTCCTCCGGCTCCTAAATGCCAGGGAGGACACAAACCTCTGTTTTTTGCAATAACTTTAATGTAGCGTGCACGTGTTGATTTGTTGAGCGTAAACTCATGTTTCGTGATGTTATCGTCTCGTTCAGGAAAATTATTCTTCACGCTTCCAATGTTTTGAAAATTATCGTTATCTTCTGAAGCATAAAAGATTACTTCGCTCGGAAAGAAAATCCACGCACCCTGATGTTGAATAGTACTGAACGCAAAATGACTTACATCCTGGATGCTTCCCAAATCAATAATGGCTTCAAAATCTTTTCCTTCAAAACCCTGCCATGTTCCGGTATGGAAATTGAGTGAACCTCTTACGAAATCTATCAGCGCATTATTCCCTCCCGCAGCATATTGTGGAGCATATTCCGAAATAAGATTTATTCTCCGTTCTTTTGGTATTTTACGGAAATAGGATTGAATTTCGGTGCTGGGTTTCATTCCTTTGAGAAATGCTTTTGCACGCAAAGTCGTTGATTTTGAAATTTTTATCGGTGAATTATAAACAGGAGATAAGGTATCCACCGGTTTATCATTCAAGGTATAACGAATCACAACATTCTGATTTGGATGCTTGATACTTATCTCCGTTTCCTGAAAGAAATTTGTTTCGTTAGAGGAGAATGAAGGAACGGGTAATAATTTCTGATATGTTATTGCTGTTATAGGATAGTTTCCTTTACCTGTACCGAAACTTTTTTCGGGAGAATCACTCATTTCAAATTCTAAAACACCACCTTTTAAAATATCCTGATGGGTAAAAAAGCTTTTGGCGTAAGGCTTTCCGTTTAATTTTGCTGACTTTATATAGAAATTATTGTCTGATAGGTTTTTAGCCCTAATAACAAATGTTTTCCCATTTTCAAGATGCATCGTTATTTCCGGAAAGAGAGGTGTTCCGAAAACATAAACATCGGTAGCCGGAGTTACAGGATAGAAACCCATTGCACTCAAAACGTACCATGCCGACATTTGTCCACAATCTTCATTTCCACACAATCCATCTGCTTTTTCGGTGTATTGTGAACTAAGAATCTGATGAGCTCTTTGCTGGGTTTTCCATGATTCCTGAACAAAGGAGTAGAGATAAGCCATGTGATGACTCGGCTCATTCCCATGAGCATACTGTCCAATCAATCCGGTAATATCAGCCTGATCACGACCCAATGTTTTTGATTCAGAAGTAAAAAGATTGTCGAGATGTTGAGCCAATTCTTCACGACCTCCTAAAAGATCTATAAATCCGTTGATATCGTGTGGCACATAAAACCCATATTGCCAGGCATTTGCTTCGGTGTAATGAAAATTGACTTCAGCAGGATGAAATGGTTTCACAAATTGGTTGTAAAACTTACCCCGGAAAAACTTTGTTTCAGGATCATAGAGGTTTTTGTAATTCTGAGCACGAGTATAAAATAATTTTGCATCTTCCTTTTTCCCCAGTTTTTCTGCAACACGTGCAATGCACCAGTCATCATATACATATTCAAGTGTTTTGGAAACACTTTCACCTTCTTCCTCAGCAGGAATAAAACCAAGTTTTCGATATAGGTTTAATTCTGTTTTATTTTGCATAGCACTGGCCATCATTGACTTATATGCTGCTTCATAATTAAAGCCTTTTATATTTTTTAAAATTGCATCCGCAATTACAGGAATTGCATGGTAGCCTATCATACAATTGGTTTCATTAGACGAAAGTTCCCAAACCGGCAATAATCCACCTTGTTGTTGCTGCAAAATAAACGTATTGATAAAATCAGCAGTACGTTTCTGATTCAGAATAGTTTGCAGAGGATGGCATGCGCGATAAGTATCCCATAAAGAAAATACGGTATAGTAATCGCCTGTTCCCTGATGAACTTTCAAATCCCGGCCACGATATTGTCCATTCACGTCCGAGTAAAGGTTTGGCTGGATTGTAGCATGATACAAAGCTGTGTAAAAAATAGTCTTATTTCGTTCACTTCCTCCATTAATCGTAATTTTAGAAAGTTCTTTGTTCCATGCTTCAAAAGCTGATTTACGAACTGCATCAAAGTCGAACGATTTGGTTTCAGCCAT
>Ga0074193_1002414_pt1 | contig 17018 bp, 19 predicted proteins | sample EPASupsiteHSE605_FD_64523 | JGI IMG/M metagenome (GOLD analysis project Ga0074193, IMG submission 64523) | Bioremediated contaminated groundwater from EPA Superfund site, New Mexico - Sample HSE6-05 | ecosystem: Environmental > Aquatic > Deep subsurface > Groundwater > Contaminated ... | reverse complement strand
GAATCATTAGCTGAACAGCAAGGGTGTCCACCGTAAGGTGGAATCTGAAGGCAAAGTCCTGTAAAACAGAGGGACATGAACAAAAGAGGATTTGTTTTACTTAGGAATCGAATATGGTATAGTAATTGCACAGATAGTTCATTAACCTATTAACGAAATTACATGTGAGGAGGTAGCTTGATGCAAACCCTAAAGCAAGAAGCTCTTGAAGCCATTTCTAAGCTGCCAGAAACAGCTAATCTTGAAGAAATCATGTATAGGCTATATGTCATCGACAAAGTGAAAAAAGGGCTGGAAGCAATCAAACGTGGAGAAAGTATTTCTGTAGCTGATTTGAAGACAGAGATTGGCTCATGGTGAAATGGTCTGCGCCAGCGAAACAGGACCTGAAACAGATTCATGATTTTATTGCGAGAGATTCGGAGCGTTATGCTAAAAAAGTTACTATGGATTTTGTTACCCGTCTGAGGCATTGCAATGTTTTCCTGAAATGGGGAGAATGATCCCTGAACTTGATGACCCCAACATCAGGGAATTGATTATCTACTCCTACCGCCTGATTTACCGAGTATTATCTGATGAAGTTGAAGTTCTAGCACTTGTTCATGCCAGAAGAGATTTTGCAGTGGATGCTTTAAATGACTCGCAAAACTAAACGTTTTGGACTTACAACCCAGATTGAAGGATGAACGTTCAAAAGCTGGCACGAAAGAGGTTTAGTACTTACAATGAGGAGTGTAATGAATGATCAAAAAATAGTTTGGGAGGTAAACGATACTGGAATATCATATTTGATGGTAATCCGCAATGCGAAACAAATTGTTCGGGATATTATATATGGAAACTTAGGCCAAATTTAATAGTGGCTATGCAAGAAATGGGTTTGGCTGCTAATTGTGAATGATGACCAGGGCGATGGAGAAGCTTTCATTGCCTTTTTTACTATCTAGGTTAAGGGGCGGGAGGGCTTACTGATTTTTTTTTTGGGGCAATCAGGGCACTGCAATAGAATTCTGCACTGTTATGCATGATACGCAGAAGATTTTTACCCGTAACACGTCTATCGGTAAAACTAACGATTATAATGTAAATGCTTAGCAGGAATTAGCAACTTAAAAGAGAAAAAATAATTTATTTTAGTGATGATTAAGTAGGTGCAAGCTCATGTGATTGACTATGATGAAAATTTTATAGCTCATATGAATACACATATACAAGACTACAGTAATGATGAAGAGATAGATTATATTATTAATAAAACTGGATATAAATATGAATTTATTGAGCTAGTATTATGGCAAAAGTATGTCTATGAAATGGAACAAGGATTATGGGAATATGATGCTGAACCATGTGTAAATTGTGGTAGTTATGATTTGCAATATAGAGAAGTTGAAGAGATTGACTTCGTTGATAAAATTGTATGTGAAGAATGTGGTTATGAAATGGTTATTGGTGAAAATGGACTTGAATCATTTGGAACAGATAAAGACTGGGAGGAATACCTAAAAGAAGAATTAACTTTTCCTTTTGAAGCAGAGGTTTGTGAATATCAAGAAGGAGATTATATTTCTCGAGGTGATAAATTAAGAGTTCATGGTATTGAAGGTGATGACGATTTATATGGAATTATTGTATCTGTTAGAAAGGGGAGAAAAAAATATTCAGTTTCATTAGTGGATTTAGAACCTATAAGTTTAAATCTTCAGGGGAAAATAGCAGTCGTAGAATATAAAGGATGGTTTGGCAATAGATAGAGGTTTTGTAGAAACTGTAAATGTTCCCTGGAAGTATTGTGTTGCTTATATTGAGGACAATCAGTGCAATACCTGAGGAGTAAGCCGAGTTCAACGGGGTGACCCATTTTAACACTGGTAACGGTGGAAAAATGCATAAATAGCGTTAGAAGAGTGAACTTTAATGCTATTTTTTTTGAAGGTTATGGGGGGACTGCGAATTAAAGTTGGTACTTTGCAGGGTATTTCAGGATACTTATTGAATAGAAAAATACAGAATAATGTAAAAATATACAAATTCCGCAGAAGGAGAGCGTGTAAAGGGTATATTGTAAAAACTAAACAGGAGATGATCTGAATATGAGGATCTTATTTTGTCTAGCGGCTTGTGTTTTGTGTATTGCTGCCACAGGGTACGCCAGTCCATTGACTGATTTTGAGCAGGGGCGCTCGTCAATTGATCTAAATTATCGATTCAGCCAAGATTTCAATATACCTTTGGACACTGATTTTAAAGCTAAGAACGTTTTGGCCGATGGGTCGGTTACGGTAGGTCTAGGCAACAAGTTTGCTTTGCAGTATCGAAATTTTAATTCACAGTCCAAGTATACTTTCGATTTCTCTGGATACAATTGGGGAGCACGAATGAAACTGACTTCCCAAGAGATCAACTTGCTGTATGGTCTTAACAAGAATTGGCAGGTTTACACCGGCTACGTAAGCAATAAAGGGACTCAGGGGCTGTTCGTAAACAGCTTGACCGACATGACTAATCACGGCGACGGCTCAATTGCTGGATCTAGTAAAAATACTTGGCAATTCGGCGTGGTGGGATCAACTTCATTTAGTGACAAATGGACCGGGTATGTTAGTGGTGGCGCTGGAAAGGATTTTTATTCATGGGAAGTGGGCACTTCGTACGTTATCGACAAGCATTGGGAGCTAAACGTAAACTACCGGGATATTAAGGCCAAAAGTTTATCGGTTCCCGGGCTAATAGTTGAATCGAGTCATGGAAATGCTATTATAGGTGCCTCCGGTTTTACAGCCGATATGGAGTTTAAAGGACCAGGGTTCGGCGTTACCTACAAGTTTTAATGTATATGAAAAACAAATCAATCTGTAGTTGCAATTGCTACAGATTGATTTGTTTTAGGTTACAAGAGGATGTGTAACTGATTCGGTCATTTGCTTCAAGGCCGATTCACCGTGTGATATTGATAAGGAGAAACCTATCGATGCTAAGATTAAAGGACTGACTTTTGCTGAATATTGTAGAATTTTAGCAGGAGTTCTTTCTATTTTATAAAATTTTATAAAATACTATATACAACATGTGATAGGAACGTGTGCTTGATCAACCAATTTTTAACAAGCGATTGGCAGGCGTCTTATATATTTAAACCAATGCTTTGGCAAGCACATAGGAAAGAAGGATAATATGAAAAGAGCTAAAAATGTATGGGTGTTGCTTCTGCTGGTTACCACCTTTATGTACAGTGCAATCAATGTTTCAGTGGTAGTAGCGGTTGAAAAAGTTTACACCGCAGGTTCCGTTTATGCTGATGTGGAGACCCAAACTGTAGCAAGCGGTAATGATGCTGCAGATGATCCTGCCGTGTGGGTGCACCCGACTAACCCATCTGAAAGTACGATTGTTGCAACCAATAAAGACGGGGGAATTTTAGTCTATGACTTGGACGGAAGGGAACTGCACTCCTATAAAGCAGGAAAACCTAATAATATCGATGTGCGCTATAATTTTCCTCTGGGTGGTGAAATAATTGATATCGCCGGTGCAAGCGACAGGGTGAAAAATGCACTCATTTTTTACAAGATAGACCCTGTTAGTCGAGGACTTATCGAAATCCATGCACGAGATATCGTGTCTTCGATGTCGGAAGTATATGGTTTTTGTCTATATCATAGTTTGTCGACAGGCAAATTTTATGCTTTGGTCGCAGGTAAAAAAGGTGAGTTAGAACAATGGGAACTTTTTGATAATGGAGATCAAAAAATCGACGCAAGATTGGTGCGTTACATGGAAGTTGGATCTCAATCAGAGGGCCTGGTGGCTGATGACGAATTAGGTTGTTTCTACGTAGGTGAAGAAGACGTTGCTATTTGGAAATATGGTGCCGAACCGGAAGCCGGAAATGTCCGCACCAAGGTTGACGATGTGATGTCCGGTCATTTGACGGCTGATATAGAGGGTTTAACACTCCTATACGCCGCTAAAGGAAAGGGTTATTTAATAGCGTCAAGCCAAGGGAACAACAGCTATGCCATCTATCAGCGCGGTGGAGAAAACGAGTATGAGGGTAGTTTCGTGATTGCCGATGGAAATATTGATGGTACCTTTGATACGGATGGCATTGATGTGGTGGGGATTGGCTTAGGAAAAAAATTTCCCAACGGCCTATTCGTAGCGCAGGATGGTCTTAACATGGATGGTATATTTAAACGCAATCAAAACTTTAAGCTGGTTGCATGGGACAAGATTGCTAAAAGTATCCAGCCTAATCTTGAACTGGATAACCAGTATAATCCTCGCAATCTTAAGCAACGGTAGCTTACTAAGGACATTAATTTAATCTGGGATAAATTATTAGATTATGAGGAGGATGAGTATGATTAAGAGAGATGTCCTTGTCGCTACTGTGCTGACTGCTGTAACTCTGTCCGCAGCATCCGCCTTTGCCGCTCCCATTATATGGTCAGGAGAAGTGGAGTATGAGTACGAGGTTGAGAAAAAGGGAGACGAAAAGGAAAAATCTCATGAAATAAACCTGGAATTAAATTTAAAATCCAAGGTGGATGATAAGTCCACCATCTATGCAACCGTGAAGCTTGAGAGTGAATTAAGCTTTGAGGGCAATGAAGGAGAGAGTACGATTGAGCTGGAAAATGTATACTTGAAATACAAATTGAACGAACAAGTTGGACTTAAACTTGGTGCTCAGCCGCTCGAAATTGCCAAAGGCTTATGGTTGGATATTGATGGATTTACGGGCGCAAACGTTGAGTTTGAACAGGGTAAAACTGAGTTGAATATATACTACGGTAAAGATAGCCAGGATTTAGACGATGTTGGTGCAGTTCAAAAGATTAGCATTTTCGATTTAAAACATCAATTTAACAAGGCTGAAGGTGGTATATATACCGGTAAACATGCAGACAAAAAGTTTTTTGGTGTATATGGCGAAACCTCCCTTAATCCGCAAACCGTGATTAGTGCTGAGTGGGTCAAAAACAGCACGGATAAAAAAGGCGGTTTTGTAATTGAAGCGGAATTTGGCAAGGCTAAAAAAGTAGGCGAATTTGAATACGCGGTATCCTATCGCGATATGGAGGCCGATCTCTTTACTAGTAATGATCTTACAGGCTGGGATGATAACCTGAAGGCCAGCGAAGGCTTTAAAGGAATGGGGTTATCTGTTGGTTACAGGATTTCTGATAAAAGCACGCTTAAATTATCTCACGAGTGGGGCGAGCAAAAAATTGACAAGGAAGATCGAGCAACTACTGAATTATCCATGAAGATGAAATTCTAACAGTTTGCGACAGGATCTAATACAGAGGGACACACGGGGTCTTACTATTTAAACTTCTTTTTGGAAAATAGTTTAAATAGTAAGGCCTGACCCCCGAAACTGTGACCCCCCAGAAGAATTTAAGTCCTATCCGTCCCGGCAGACATTATAAAATAACAGATGGGCTATTAGCTGGAAAGTATTCAAACACACGCAAATGCAGTTATTAAAAATAATCAGTTCGGCAGGAATATAGGTCGGATTTAAATGCGGCCCAATTTTCCACCCCCAAAAACCAAAAAGAAGAAACGTAGAAAGGCGTAATTTTTGCCTCATCTATGGTTCTTCTTTTTGGTTTTCTTAAGTTAATGACATTGTGTAAAATGCGGGGTTTGAGGTCGTTCTTTTTGTATGATTTCGGATGGATGGGAGAAGGCTGCCCTGATTGCCCTACTGTTTTGGAAGAGTATATGGCAGTTTATCATGATGGCGGTATTCTGGTAGTGCCCTCATTGCCCTCAAAAAATAGAAAAATCATTATTTCAGAATAGAATAGTATTAAGTATATGGAAGGTTCCGGTTAAAAAATATTGAATAGTATCCAAAAAGAAACATTTGGCAAAGGCTTAGGCGGGGTAACCGTCACCTTTGGCGACAAAAGCGTGGTTGCGAATGCCGATGGAAGCTACGCCATCGCCGGACTGCTGGCACAACAATATAGCGTTCATCTTGCGAAAACCGGGTATCTGGGTGTTGCCTGCATTGATTATGTGTCATATGAAAACGGCCGCTATAACCGCAACTTTGTTATGTATGGCATGGCTAGGCTGCATGGTACGGTCTACAGCTATTATCAGTCCAGCTCACCGATGGGGCTTGTCGCCGATGCGAACATAACTTTGAATGATGCAAGCACTACCACGGGTGGGAATGGTCAATTTGAACTGCAGACAGTTCCGGGCAAGCATACCCTAATCATATCCAAGCCTGGATTTAAAACTTTCACACAGACCATCGAACTGCCGGGAGACTTCTCGGTCAAATCCGAGGTTTTTTCAATCACCGGAGCGTTGACAGTCAAAGGATTCGTGCGGGACGGCAACGGAATGCCTTTAGCTGGGGCAATCGTGCATCCTTTGTGGTGCTTGCAGGAAGTGGCCACAGGTCCTGACGGCGGTTATACGCTGACTGCCATGGCGCCGGGTACGTATACGTTTAAGGTATCAAAAATGAATTGCGAGGATTTGGAAAAAGAAGTTGTCATCGGTATTGACGCTAATTTAAAGCAGGATTTTACATTAATGAAGTAGTTTTCTAAGCTGGCAAAGGCTAAGGTGACATAGACATACGAGGAGGCCTAGTTATGAAAAATATTGAAATGAGTCTTAATGGGGATATTTTAACAATAAAGGTAGACGTTTCTAAAACCTTTGGCAAGTCCAGCAGTGGCAAGTCAACGATTATTGCATCTACTGAAGGGAATGTGTCTATACCTGGCAGGGATGAAGTCAAGATTGGGTTGAACGTTTACACGAAGCAATAAGGAAGATTAAATGTAGCAGGGTAACAATAAAGGGGTAGTCCGTATTGATGCCACTTAAAAAGGTGGCCGTTTTCCTTATGATTATCGGAGTGGAGAAAGGCCAAAGCATCATTGCACTGATGGACAACTGCGAAATCAAAGCTGTTGTTTCTGAAATTCGGAGGCTGACAGAGGTTTCCCGGGATGTACGGGAAAATATCTGGGCTGAGTTTGAAGAATTAGGCTATGAGGATAAGATGAATCCTTCGGAAGCGCTGACTATTATACGGTTCTTATTTAACGGCCGTAAGATTAGCGATAGGAGCGGAAGATGATTTTTTATAATGACTTACTCCGATGGATAGGGTTGGTGATTATTTGGAATCTTGTCGGGTTTACTTTGATTATGTTGGATAAGCGTCGTGCTATCCGGGATGAGTGGCGCATAAGGGAACATACTTTCTTTCTTTGGGCCTTGGCCTTTGGCACTACAGGCATTCTTCTTGGTATGTATGTGTTCCGCCATAAAACACGCCATTGGTCTTTCGTAGTTGGGATGCCGGTAATATGGATATTTAATTTGGTTTGCGGTTATTTAGTATGGCGACATGTTTAAAATGACCATCCCTGTGACACGCGAGGAAGAGAACCATGAAAATATTGATTGACGCTGACGCCTGCCCGAAGGCGGTGCTGCAGCACTGTCTGTGGGATAAGGGGACAGGTACATTGTCCCTCATCTTGAGAATGGAGGCTTGTGGGACAACAAACCTGTCCCCTTCTCCCAAAAGGGGGACAACAAACTAGCGAAAAATGGGTTAGGGGAGAGACGTGTTATGCTGTGTTGGTTTGATTTGAAAAAAAGAGTTTGTTTTACAGGTATATTGGCAGTGCTAGTATGCTATCAGGGGAGTGTATGGGCGGCAGAACCGCCTGCGTTTCTTGATAACAGGCTGATTAATCCGCTGGATCATGCCTCAGGTATGGCGGCTGATAGTGTAAGCCTTATGCCGGCTGTTAGGGATCAAGGGTGGAATGGAACTTGCTGGGCTTTTGCTGCTATCGGTGCGAGCGAGATCAACTGGCGGCTACAACTGAAGGTCGCGAGGGAGGGCAATCCTTTGTTAGTATATACATTGCCCGATCTGTCTGAACGGTATTTGGCTTGGAACACCTATGCTTCCCCCACCAAAGAACTGAACTACAACTATCCATCATATAATGCGTATTGGAATTCAGATCTTTATAATGCAGGTGGTTGGTTTGTTCAAGCTACGGCTATCATGGCTCGCGGGACAGGGCTGGTAACAGAACAGGATTGTCCATATGCGGATAAGGATATGCCACCTGTAGAACACACTTTTAACGCGGCTGGATTGCTTACCAATGCATATAATGACGGGGATAATGAAATTGGCTATATTGATACGCCGGAAGAACGCCTGCGTCTTAAAGAGATTATCCAGACAACGGGAGCGGCTGCTGTTAACATAAATGCGTCCGGGTTTAATTTTTCTGATTATGAAGCGGTGCACATATATTACCCGATACAGACATTTCCGAATCACGCAGTTGTGTTGGTAGGCTGGGATGACGATTATGATTTTTCTCAAAAAACAGATTTAAATTATATGCCGAGCGGCAAAGGAGCCTGGATTGTGCGAAACAGTTGGGGATCAGGACCAGGCGAAAACGGTTACTACTATCTTTCCTATGAAGATATGACGCTGACAAGCGGCGTCGGCTATGGCATTGAGACAGATGCAAACAGGTACACGCGTCTTGATCAGCATGCACTTTTGGGTTACACTTCCTGGTTAAACACAGAATCGACGGGCAAAGGATATGCGGCTAGTTATCAGGCGAAGGCTTCACAGTTCATCAAAGCAGTAGGTTTCTACATAAAAGAGGATAGCAGCAGCTATGAGATTCAGGTGCGTGCCGGAGCGTCCAGCCCGGATGCGGGTAAGATGGTTTATACCCAGCAGGGAGTCTTTGGTGAGGATGGAACGCCCAAATGGCTGGGTTACCGTACGGTTGCTCTTGACTCGTTTGTGCTTGTTCCTGAGGGTGAAGACTATACGGTAACTGTTAAGGTTACAGGTCCAACCGGCTCAGTAGATGTTCCCGTTTTGTATAGCAGCAGAGATGATAATCTTTATATAGACACATCCGCGACGACTGCCAGCCCGGGCGAAAACTTTATTTATATGAATGGCGACTGGGTGGATACAACGACACAAAATTCTACCATGAGCACGGCTATGCGTTCTTTGGCCAAGGATAGCAATTTGGCTAATGGCGGCGATTTTTCCGTGTCCTGGCTGGACGACGGCGGTGCGGGAGGAAGTATCATCAATTTGGGGAGCGCTGATGAACTTTATGGTTCTGATCCGCTCAATCTGGATCGAAAGACGCTGTCCAATATGACGGTGGACTTGACGGCCGGTTTGACGGACTCTATTTATGGCGGCGCTATTATCGGCGAAGGCCGGGTATATAAAGTTGGGACCGGACATTTGACGCTCAGCGGTAATAACACTTACACTGGCGGAAGCGTGGTTTCCGGTGGAGTGCTGCAGATCGACGGCAGGGTAGCCAGCAATGTTTACAGCCAGACTGGCGGCATAGTTTCAGGTTCCGGTACAATCGGCGCCAGTCTGTATAATCAAGGTGTTGTACAGGCAGGCAGTTATGGTCAGCCAGGCACGCTGACGGTAGAAGGAGATTTGGATAGTACGGGAATAATCGCTGTTGTAGTAAGTAACAATGCAAACGGTAAAATAGCCGTACAAGGTTCGGCAAGTATAAACGGTACAATACTTGTTCCGGTAACGGGGAGTATATATCGGCCGGATGCTGCTTATCAAATTTTAACTGCCGCCAATATTACAGGGAGCTTTGTATCATTACCTCTGACGGGAATGCTAAGTGCAGAAGGAATTCATGACGGCGTAAGTGCGCAGTTGCATTTCGTCAAGCAGAACAACATGGTGAACTTGAGTGCAAATCAACTACAGACGTACCAGCAGATGAATGCCATGTATAATAATCTGACAGGTAGTCCTTCCCAGCGCGGCATGGATAGTTTGTACAACCTAAGCTCTGAAACGACCAAACAGGCATTGACGGAAATCTACGGCGGAGCGCAGGTTAATCAGGCCAATATCACACAAAGAAATAAGACTATCGGCGAAGCTATTTCTGCCAGATTAACGCAAATAAAATATACAGAAAACAAAGAATTTGCTTTGGGTCTGCCAAGCATTGCAGAAGCCGCCTTTGAGGAAAGAACTGTCATTCCCCTGGAATTGAATGCCGAACATAGTTGGTGGATGAAGCTATATAAGAATTGGGGCGAGAATGATGCACAAGACGATATGCCCAGTATCAATAATCAAAGCTTTGGTGTAATACTCGGGCGGGATCAAAAAGTGGATGATAATTGGCGAACGGGTATGTTTTTTGCTTATGGAAAAAACGATATAAACGCAAGTAATGCTAATTCGGCAAGCAGAGATTATCGGTTGGGAGTGTACAGCGCATACAATAAGGGAGCAGGGGAGTTTTATACATATCTTGATTTTGGCAGACAATATAACGAAACCAATCGTTATCTACAGCAATTAGGACTACAAGCAGACAGCCGTTATGACAGCGATACGTTAAGTTTTGGCGCTACAGCAAAATACAATTTGCAGCATGAAAAAGGAAAAGCATGGAAGGTAAGCCCATACGCAGGGATAAATATTACGAACTATAACCAGGAAGGTTACAAGGAGCACGGTGCGGGAATCTTCAGCCAACAGGCTGACAGGTTGATAAATACCTATAGTACAGGGGAGATAGGAGTTGAAATAGCAAGAGAAATACCCAAGGGCCGGTATGCAATGAACATTGGCTGCAAAAGAGTATTTAGTGGAGACAATCCTGAATTAAGGATTGCTTATAGCGGAAATCCAAATGAAAAGCTGAAAATTAGCGGAAATGAACAGGATAAAGAATATGTTGTATTGGGAATTAATGCCCAAGGAGAAATTGCAAATAATTGGAAGATCACGGGCCAAATGGAAAGTGAAATCGGTCAGCGCAGCCGGTCATTAACAGCCTCTGTCATGATACGTCATAGTTGGTAATAACGTCACGGGGACTTACCGTTGATAATTAAAAATAAAGCTGTTTTTATCAAAACATCTTTTGTTTTATGGAGGTTGCCCATGGATGCAATTGTGTTTATCTTAGAGCACCCATATTTATTTGAAGCAATAATGAAATATCATACATTCTATAAAATCGTGATCATTAACAAAAAAAGTATAGCTGACCGTCAGCAGTTGAAATCTGTTTTTGATGAGGTAATAATAGTCAACAATATCCATAACGATAATGAGATCGATTGTGCAATGACTGCTATTCTTGCAAACAGAAAAATCCGCGCAATATATGGTTCGTATGAGTCTGCGCTGGAAATAGCCGGTAGAGTAAGAAGCAAGTTTGGCATACCCGGTATGAGCGAAAAGGATACTTTAAACGTTCGAAATAAAGTACGGATGAAGAATATTATTGCACAACATGGAATACCCACAGCAGGCTTTAAAGTAATCAAATCAATACAAGATCGATTTGCTTTTATTAACTCGCTGCGAAATCCCGTAGTAATTAAGCCAGTTGATGGTTTTGCGACCAAATATACTTGTAAGATTGAAAGCTGTCGCGATTTATTTAGTTTTCAGGCAATAAGAGCAATGACCAGACATAAGGCTTTTTTAGCGGAAACTTTTATTGATGGTGCAGAATATCATTGCGATTCGGTGGTAGTCGATGGGAAGGTAATGATTGCCGCGGTTGCAAAATATCTTAATAACTGTCTTGATACCATTAACTTTAAGAAACCAAGCGGATCGATATTTTATCCATCGCTTTGCGACGATGACGATATGATCAATAAGATTAAGAGCTTAAACAAACAAGCAGTAAAACATTTAAATATCCAAAATGCGGTTTGTCATATGGAAGCTTTTATCGATAAACAAGGCAATGCCATATTTGGGGAGATCACCCCTAGAATCGGCGGTTCGCCACACATGGGCGAATGCATTAATAACATCTATGGCATTGATGTTCATGAGGCTTTTGTTGATGTGGAAATGCATAACTATGAGCCTGAGATTCAGACAAAATCGGTGTTTACAGGATGGATATCTTTTCCTTCCAAACAAGGAAAGGTTATTGAGATTTCCAGAGAGGAAGATTTTTCCGATGTTGAAGGAGTGGTTAAGGTTAGGATTTATAACAAAGTGGGCGATAAGATCAGTCGCCGGAAAAACACGACCATCCGCACTGGGTATATCATTATAGAAGATGTGGACCATAAACGATTACTGGAAAAACTATATGATGCATATGGTCGGTTTCAATTGGGTAGACAAGGGGACGGTGGTATTGTCTTGTGGGAGCGAATCGGTGAATTCAAGCAACACTGGTAGGACGCTGCTACGCCAAAGAAAAAGAACAAGGCGCGTGGGACACACAGGGTCAGGCCTTACTATTTAAACTTCTTTTTGGAAATAGTTTAAATAGTAAGGCCTGACCCCTAGAGCTCTATGACCCCTACTGGAAGAAGTCATTTTCCAGCAAGCTTCACCCGGCATAGACAACGAAAAAGGCATCACGATAAACTTGCCATTTAAGGCGTTTTATAGTAACGGCGCCAACGGCAGCGCCATCGTGACGACACTGGTAAACAGCCAAGCTTCCTATGCGGTATAAGTATAAGCAATAGACTGTTATGAAGTAGATATAGCAGAACTTACCCCCATACTTCAAGGCTAAACATATTTAGTCTTGAAGTAATGGGGTTTTGTTTTAAGCGGGCTATGGCAGAGGTGGGCCATTTGTAGGTTCGTTATGTTTTTGATGGTCTTTCCGACCGTGCTATGCGAAATGACTGCCAGAGGTACTGATGAAAGATACGTTATCAATTCAATATGCAAAGGAGGTGTTGGATAATGGCGGATGATACTTTAGGAAATTATTATTATGCTCAGCCGCTATGGTGCCATTTTTATTTAGAGCATCGGTTGCTAATTCTTTAATACTGGACAAAACCTATCCTTTTTAGGTCTAAACTGTACGGATAAATATATAGAAGGGTAAATTCAAGTTCTATAGCTTAAGGCCTACGGGCCTTTTTTGTTACTATACAAAATACCAAAATGGATAGGTAGATATTACAGTATATAAGGGGATGAAAAGATGGATTTTGAAGACTTTGAGATTGATTCGGCTGAACAGTCAGTTATATCCAGTGCAGTGGAAGAAACCAGCTTAGAAACCGTTATTCAGTCTGAGATACAGACAGAGATGCCGGGGATGGCTCCAAATCCTGTATCCACCGCCACTCAGCCACTATCACCATTGGTGTGGAATATAAGTAACATGGCAGTGACTGCACCGCTGGTGACGGGTAATACCTTATTTGAGGGTATTATGAGGGGTAACCCTTTGGCCTATTCTGATTTATCGCAGGAATTTTCAAGGAAATGGCGATTTAATTTTGAAACAATCTTAGGACCTGCTAATCCTGCGTTTATTGATGTAACATTAAGCGATCAAGACATTACAGACGGTTTTAAATTGGAATATAACCCAAATGGGATATTATGGAGGGTGAATGCTGCCGGGATACCACATCCGGATGATTATGACAGATTTATTGAACAGAACAGGGTAATTGAAAATACAACTCATCATACAGTTGCTGAGGTTCAAAGCATCAGTTTGTCTGGTGCTGAAATTTCAAGTAGCAGTGCATCTGAGGTGAATGATATAAAAACAACCCTTCCATACGGGATAAATAAAAACAACGAAAGCATAATACTTCATGAAGAGAAAATAGACGGGAATAAGCGGTATGTGCAAATTGTTCCTGTTGTTCCTGCAAACAAAAAATTGGAAGAAGAGATTGAAAAAGAAATAAGTGATGAAAATAAAAAGTACTTTCGGACACCGGATGCCGCCGCCGCTCACTTTGGAAAGCACAATAACCGCAGATCAATAGATAAAAACAAAGAATATTGGGCGATCATTCATGAGACGAAAGTAGGTGGAAAGTGTTGGTACACATACGATGACGTACAGGAAGGCGCTGAAACAGAGTGCGTAGTACCGCTAAGGCCACAGGGATATGAATATGCTGCGTTAGTCCATACGCATGGCCCATACGGCCGGGATAAACTGGGCGATGAATTTTCGGGTGATGATAAGGAGCGTGTGACCAAATCGGGATATAACGCAGTATACGCAGTAACACCGAACGGCTCACTCTTGCGCTATGAGAAACTAAAGGCCACCCTGATTAGCAGAAAAATGCCTGATGATGAGCATGATCCGGAAAGTCCGGACTATAAAAGGGGATACTTCGACAAAGACGGAACATATCACTTCTAGATCCTCCTCGGCTTTAACCATTATTGACGCAGGGTAATTCAGTGTTGTATACAAATCATTGTATATTAGGTATAATATGGATCAAAGGCTGACGGAGACAGTTTTTGTCGTCCATGCTTCCATCAGTTACTTCGCAGCGAGCTCTTATCAGTGCAAGCCGTGGAACTTTTGCTGCTAAAAAGCGAAAGATAGAAGTGAGGGGAGAAACGGTGAAAATTCTTTATCCTAAAGGTTTAATAATCACGATGATTGTTATTATGCTCGGAATGCATGTGTGTGCATCCGCCCCTTATGCGTATAACGAGATCGTGCCCTGCTCTGTACCGCGGGGGGAGGAGCATAAAGTAGGATATCTCTTGCGCTCAACGGGCCAATGGGTCATTCACCCGAAGTTTGACTGGGCTCGGGAATTTACATGTGAGAATGTCGCAAGGGTGAAAATGGGCGAAAAGTGGGGGATTATTGACATAAACGGCAACTTTTTAGTAGAGCCGCAGTATGATACTATTGATGATTTCTACGATGGTTTGGCGGAAGTGGAACGCAACGGAAAATTTGGCTTTATAGATACAACCGGCAAAGAGGTAATTCCCGCACAATTTGATAGCGTCGGGCCTTTTTCCGAGGGACTAGCGCAGGTGGAAGTGAATGGAGAGGTAGGGTTTATTAATAAATCCGGTAAATTTGTCATTTCACTGCAGTATGACGACGCTTATAGATTCCGTGGCGGGTTTGCACTGGTTATGGTAAAGGACAAATGGGGCTGTATCAATAAGCAGGGGCAAATGGTAATCAAGCCGCGTTTTTCGGGCGGTGAGGTAACTGGTGGATGGGCTTTTGATGATAGACAAAAAAATACCACGGAATCGCCTTTCTATGATCTTATTGGATGTTTTTCCGAAGGCCTTGTACCGGTATTGATCGACGGTAAATGGGGCTATGTGGACGAGACGGGAAAAATAGTTATAGCCCCACAATTTGATTGGACTGTACGTTTTAGTGAAGGTCTGGCGGTGGTCAGGGCTGAGAAAGAGTTTGTATTCATTGACAAGACGGGCAGAATAGTGATCAGGCACCGATGGAGTTTTGCCCGGAATTTTGCGGAGGGACGGGCGGCCATAGAGGTTGACGATAAATGGGGGTTTATCGATAAGACAGGTATGGTAGTGATAATTCCTCAATTTGATAGAATAGTATCATTTTATAATGGTATGGCGGCAGTCCAAATGAACGGAAAATGGGGGTACATCGATCGAGACGGGCAATGGCTAACAGACCCTTTTTTTGAAAGTGATTGTATGTATTGGCCAGCCCAGGGAATAGTTGAATCCGACGGTTATTACTACGATAAACATGGCCATAAACTAGATCACTATGTCAACCACCTGCTGGATGGTATAAACTACGGAAATGCAGGGGAGTTTTCGGCGGCAATTGCCGAATTTGAAGCTGCCTTGAGAATCAATCCCCAGGACGAAACAGCCCTGGACTTGCTTAGACGAGCGAGAGCCAGATATGAGGCTAGTGCTGATTCCCCGGATCAATGCTGGCGAGTAGATGCTAAGATGCTTGGTATTAAATATAGAAACTGGGAAAAAATAAGTTGATCGGCATATTATAAATGCTGTCCAGGGAAGACGGGATGGAATTATATAATAAGTAGTAAAACGAATAGGCCAGGCCGATAGCTTGCGTTGGATAAACTACGACAGGGAGAGGTTCTCAGTTGTTACTATTTGTATCATACGATGTGGGCCGCCATAACTCTGCACTATAGTTGCGCTTTTTGCGCAGCAAGCCGTGCTATATTGGTATTGAAAGAGATTGTGGAAAAATGAAAACGAAAGCACAAATGAGAGCTAAGGGTACACCCTTGGCTCTCATTTATTTGGGGGTGAAAGCAAGTGTTGATACAGTGAAAGATAAAAAGCTTGTACTGGTTGAGCTGAGAATCCGTTCCGATACAAGACAAAGGACGGAGCATTTAACAACATGTGAGATTATTGCCCTCATGGACCCATAACAGCTATCCTAGGGTGAAGGGGAGGGTTGGCCGGAAGAATTGGGTGGAATTACGGATTAATTATCTTGAGAAAGGTGATTGTGCTATGGAGCCAAGATGCTTAGAGGGAAAAAAGCAAGATCCAAAAGTCTATTGTTGGTTAGAAAATCAAGACTTTTGTTCTGAATTAGCATCTAAGTGCAAATTTTTCGATATGAAACACGGGTGCTTGATTGCAGCTTTTTTTTAAATCGAAAAAACTGATGTCGGTTCTATTACGAACAGAGCCAGTTCGAATGTGTAAATGATATCGAAACAATCAACTTGCTTAGCATAATCGGTAATTCATACTATACGACTATATTAGTCTCTGAATAATACCTAACCATTTTTACCATTTGATGTACGTATAAAGAATAGGAGGAGAAAATATGTATTGCCCACTACTTTGTATCAATTCCAATAATATCATTTCATTTAGTCAATGTACGGAGGATGCATGTGCATGGTGGATTACCACCGGCACCACTGGCAAATGCGCAATCTGCCAAATAGGAGTATATGCCGCTAGTCACTGATAGGACGGATATACAGCAAGTGAAGAAAGGGGATAACTAGAGATGATTCCAACACTGAAATTGAGCGACATCATCAGTAAATGGCGGGATGCTTTGCAAGCAAGCCAACCGATACAAAATTACTGTTTATCGAAATATAACAAGGTGCCTAATATTTTCGTCGGCATTAACGGCAAAGCACCGCCAACAGCAGATAAT
>Ga0074193_1002413_pt1 | contig 17023 bp, 15 predicted proteins | sample EPASupsiteHSE605_FD_64523 | JGI IMG/M metagenome (GOLD analysis project Ga0074193, IMG submission 64523) | Bioremediated contaminated groundwater from EPA Superfund site, New Mexico - Sample HSE6-05 | ecosystem: Environmental > Aquatic > Deep subsurface > Groundwater > Contaminated ... | reverse complement strand
GAAAGAGAGTCGGAAAGCAGCGAGGCCGGAACATAAATGTCGCTGCCCTCGGCACTCATACCGAGAACTACGACTCCGAAGCTACCGTTTGAGGGATACAGCTTAACAGCAGGAATCCCGTATGCCGTCAGCATGTTGATTAGCATTTCGTCTTCCATATCCAGAGAAGTGCAGTGCTTGAGAAAAACGGGCTGTTCGGGTTCGCCGTCCGCCTTCGGCCATTTGCTGTACGGTGCACCGGGGAGTGTTCTATACCATGAAGGCGCTGCCGAACCGGTAGAAGTGTCCTGTTCTTGGCCCACGGTGGCCTTGCTTCTGCGTTTAATAAAACACATTTTAGTTTCTCCTTAAACAGCGTTTAAATCAGCGCTATTTATGATATTTGCTGTTTTCGTTTATCATTATACCCCTGTAAATCTGTTCCGCAAGCATAACTCTTGCAAGATGATGCGGAAAAGTCATTTCCGACATCGACATACAAAAATCCGCCCGCTTTTTTATGCAAGTGTCCAGTCCGAAGGAGGAACCGATGATGAAACAGAGCTTAGATTTTCCCTCGTTTGCGCATTTCTGAAGAAGCCCCGCAAATTCGCCGCTCCCGAGCTGTCTGCCTTCGATACACATCGCGATAACAAAAGCGCCGGAAGCAATGTTCTTTTCAATCTCCGTAGCCTCTTTCGCAAGTCCGGACCCGATTTCGGACGGCGTCGGGTCCTGCGGCAGCTTCGCTTCCGCAAGCTCCGTCACGTCGAATTTGCAATAGGGCTTCAGCCGCTTTTCATATTCGGCGAAAGCGGCAATATAGTGGCTTTCTCTCATGCGCCCGACGCAGATAATACTGATGCTCAGCATAATGACGCTTCTCCGACAGATAATTTCAGTATGTCCTTTTCCGGCGCGACTTCGAGAATGAGTCCGTTTTCGATATCGACGCCCTCGGAGTAGAGCCGCTCCGAAACGCATTTCCGAGCGAGGGCGGGAAGGTTGTTTTCACGGCTAAGGTGTCCGAGAATTATATTCCGTGTACCGCTTTTATAAAGCTCCGAAGCCAGAGCTCCGCAGGAATCATTGGAAAGATGCCCGTTGTCGGAAAGTATCCTGCGCTTGAGGGCAAAGGGATATGAGCCGTTTTTCAGCATATCCAGGTCGTGATTTGACTCTATGACTGCGGCGTCAGCTCCGCGCAGACCTTCGAGTATCTCGTCCGTCACGTGCCCGAAATCGGTGCAGAAGCCGAAGATATTGCTTCCCGTCAGCCTGTAGCCGACGCTTTCCGGCGTGTCATGCGGCGTGCGGAAGGGGAGAACCGAAAAACCGCCGATATCATAATCCTGCCCCGGCGGCAGCACAGTCAAATAATCGTCGACCCCCGCAATTGACCAACACAGATGGTTAGCCACAGTACGGGGGGCAAATATCGGTATTTCGTAGTGCTTTATAAAAGTGCTGAGCCCGCATATGTGATCGGTATGCTCATGCGTTATAAGTATGCCCGAAAGCCTTTCGGGGACCACGCCCAGCCCGTTAAGCGCAGCAACTATGCGCTTCGCGGATATCCCGGCGTCTATCAGCACCGCCGTGTCTCCGTCCCTTACGAGAGTGCAGTTACCGGTGGAGCCGCTCGCAATCGTATAGATTTGCATATCCTTTTCGTCCTTGAATGTTAAACTACGGCGGAGGAGTATTCGTCCGGCTCGGAAATGCACTTAATATCCGCGCCAAGAATTTTCAGCTTGCCGACCAAATCCTGATAGCCGCGCTCGATATAGGATACTTCCTCGACGACGGTTTCACCTTTTGCACAAAGCCCCGCGATGACGACAGCCGCTCCCGCACGCAGGTCGCAGGCGGCAACCTGCGCGCCGGTGAGGAAGGGAACGCCTTCTATAATGGCTGTTTTGCCGTCCACCTGCACCTCGGCACCCATTTTCTTGAGCTCGGAAATATACTTGTAGCGATTGTCCCAAACGCTTTCGGTGACTACGCTGGTGCCTTCGGCAAGACACAGAACCGTGCTGATCTGAGGCTGCATATCTGTCGGGAAACCGGGGTAAGGCTGGGTCTTCACGTTTGCGCGTATCAGCTTGCCGGTGCGGCGCACAACAATGGAATCGGGATATTCGTCAATCTCGACGCCCATTTCGCGCAGCTTGGCACTGATGCAGTCCAGATGCTTGGGAATAACGTTTTTGACGGTGATTTCTCCGCCCGCAGCAGCCACCGCCGCCATATAGGTGCCGGCCTCAATCTGATCGGGAATAATGGAATATGATCCGCCGTGGAGCTTTTCGGCCCCATAGATTTTTATTGTGTCGGTGCCGGCGCCGCGGACATCCGCACCCATTGAGTTCAGGAAGTTCGCAAGGTCGACGATGTGCGGCTCTCTTGCGGCGTTTTCGATAGTGGTTTTGCCCTGAGCCTTGGAGGCTGCAATCATAATGTTCATTGTTGCGCCGACGGAAACCTTGTCCAGATAAATCTTGTTACCCGTCAGCAGGCCATTCGGAGCCTCGGCATACACAAAGCCGCCCTTGACCTCTACCTGCGCACCCAGCGCCGTCATACCCTTGATATGCTGATCTATCGGGCGCACGCCGAAATTGCAGCCGCCCGGCATTGTCGTTTTTGCGGAACCGAAGCGGCCGAGCATCGCGCCGATGAGATAATAGGAAGCGCGAATTTTGCGCATCAGATCATAGGGAGTACCTTCCTTGCGGACACTCGTGCAGTCAATCTCAACGGTGCTGTTATTTATAGTGCGAACCTTTGCTCCCATTTCGCTGAGAATTGTGAGGAGCATATCAGTGTCGCTGATTTGTGGAATGTTTTCGATTCTGCAGATGCCTTCGACCACGAGGGCCGCAGGTATGATTGCGACAGCGGCGTTTTTAGCCCCGCTTATCTCGACTTCGCCGTATAGAGGGTTTCCGCCTCTGATAACATATTTATCCAAACAATACACCTTCCCGTGACGAGAAAATATGAAAAATACACTTTTGTTATGATACCCGAAGTGAGAGATATTAGCCGCGAAAAAAAGCGCATATAATTCTCCGGCAAAAGCAAAAAACAACCCCAAACAACGACTTTCCAGTGGATTATAACACAATGATTACAAAAATACAACAATAAATAAATATGCGGAACAAGGCCGGAACGCGCCAAAATATAGGATCCCAGCCTCAGGAGGCGCTTGAGATGTTTTCGGTTATTCCGGTCTCGGCGTCGATATAGTACGGACCAGAATTCGTTTGTATGCACCAGACAGGTTTTAGGGTGCAGTAGCCGGATACGGCGGAATACATGGAGTACTCGATTTGCAAATCACTTATCTGGCTGCAGACATAGCCCGACTGGCTGATTGAATCAAGAAAGCCCATCAGCACTGTCACACCGTCGGGATAATTCTCCGAGGAGGAAACCGCATTCTCCACGTGCAGAGGACGCGTTCCGCTGATAAACAGCAGATTGTCGGAATTGAAATAGAAGTTAATCTGCGCACTGTATACCACGACGCCCTTCCATGCGCAGCAAAGAGTCACCGTTGTGTTTTCTCCGTCAACGGTAATCGTCGGCTCGACGCTGCTGCATTCGATTCCGAGCTTTTTCATGGCTGACTTCGCGGCGGCAGCGGGGTTTTTTCCCTTGGTGATAACGCCGGAGTCGAGCTTCATCTCAAATTCTCCCGTACCGCGGGATTTTGCCTGACCGTCGATGCCTTCATAATAAAAGACATTGCCGCCCAGATCTATAACCGTGCTTCTCCCGATGAGGGAGTTGAAACTGTCGTACTCCGCATCCATGTCGCGCTTAAGGGACAGAAGCGGCGGGACGGTGTCGGGCAGCTCTATGTCAGAATCGAGCGTGATTCCGTTATCGGAAAGAACTTTCTTCAGAGATTCTTCACGGTAAGCCTGCGCGTCCCGCTCCTCCTTCGCGTTGGATATAACGCTGAAGAGAAGAAAGACATTGACCAGAGCGAGGACGATTAATATGAAGTTTTTAGCTTTTGATTTATCCACTTTCGGCTCCGATCAGTCTTTGTTGTTTATCCACGTGCAGCCTGTGGAGTCGGTCCTATCCTCGTAAGTTAGGATAGGCTCTCCGCCTTCGGACTGAGCGATTGCGGCCGCCTGCTTTTCGGGCAGAGCGCTGATCGTACTGCCCGAAAAAGCGTATTTGCGAAAATACAGTTCAGCTTTTACAATGGCGCCGCCGCTTATCTGGAAGGTGGCCGCATATCCGCCTTCCGGCAGAGTTACGGGTATCCCGTCAACAAAATACCCGAAGCTGACAGTACAGGAGGAGGGATCGAGAGTATCGGTCACGCTGACAAGACCGGTCGTACTGTCTCCGGAAGTCAGACCGATGCTGTTTTTAACAATCTCGTAACACGCCGAGATGCACGCCTCAATTGAAGGCTCGGAGGAATTGCTGTTTAGATATATACCGCTGTCGCCGGTCGTGCTGAAAAGAACCTTACCGGAGGACTCAATGCGAAGGCTCTTGTCGCCGTCGACATAAGCCACGGAACCGTTATTCTCTTTATATTCGGAGGCCACCCTGCTGTTCATCCCGAAGTATTCCAGAAGCGCAGCGCTATCGAAGTTTTCGCGTACGGGGTTAGATACGGTAAGCTCGCGAAGAGAACAGCTCTCATGAGAAAAAATGAAATAAGGATCCAATCCGGAATATGCCTCGCCCAGCTCAAAGGCAAAGTTCGCGCTGCCTATCGGACACTCGGCTATTTTTGGTTCAAGGGAAGCAAAGCTCATGACCGTAGCGCAGCGGTATATTCTGCCGTCGTTCTCGCTGATGAAGTACAGGAACACGCTGCCGTTATCGCTGCCGAGACAGAGCCTTCTCGCAAGTTTATCGGAAGCCCCGCCGCTCATCTCGAAGCCGAGCCATGAGGCAATCGCGGAAAGCGGCTGAGGATACAGATAGTCAAAAAAAACGCCGCTGCCGGAAAGAGCCTCGCGCCACGTTTCGGTGGATATCTCCGCGGGATCTCCGGAAGTGCTCAGAGCCTCGCCCAGAGAAGCCGAAAACTGAGCGTTCAGCTTAGCTTTGCTCTCACTGTCGTACTTGACGGCGTAGTGGGAACCGTTTTCCGCCGTAATCAGAATAAAAACTGGGTCTGCCGTCAGAACGGAGCTTTCGCTGTCCGGCAGATTGACTGTGCCGGTGCCGGAACTACTGTTGAAAATGCTGTCAAGACTGCCGAAAAGGCTGTCCGATCCTTTTATTGCTGTTTTTAGCAGCAGAAAGACAGCCGAAACCGAAAGCAGAACAATGGCGACATTCTTCGCAATGTCTATAAGGCGCGCCTTATCCTTCATTCTTCGGACCCTCCACGGGCAGCGTCATAGTAATAACGGTTCCCTTTCCCTGCCGGCTTGTCAGTTCTATCGTTCCGCTGTGACGGTTCACGATTTCTTTTGCGATGGACAGTCCGAGTCCCGTTCCGCCGGATTCGCGGCTACGGGCTTTGTCAACTCGGTAGAAGCGGTCGAACACCTTGCCGACGTCCTCTTTGGGTATTCCGATGCCGTTGTCGCGGACGCTGACCCAGACAATATCGTCCTTACTTCCGGCAATCATCGAGATGCTGCCGCCGTCGCGGGTGTATTTGATGGCGTTTGAAACCATGTTTATCAGAACCTGCTCGAGCCTTGCCGTATCGCCTATGATGTCGGGTATGGGCGTTTTGAGTTCCAGCGTGAAGCGGTGACGGTGGTTCTGCGCCTCAAGCAGCATCGCGCTGTAAACATCGTGCAGGGATTTTTCAAAGGAAAAGCGTTTGAAGGAAAACTCGATGTTTCCGACGTCGAAGCGCGAGAGCATGAGAAGGTCCTGAACGATCTTCGTCATGCGGTCACTCTCGTTCACGATAACGCTGAGAAATTCCTGTTTTGTTTCCGTGGGCATATTGCCTGCGTCCTGAAGGGTTTCCGCATAGCTTCTTATGCTTGTAATCGGGGTGCGAAGCTCATGCGAGACATTTGCCACGAATTCGCGGCGCATGGCTTCTGATTTTTTCAGGTCGTCCAGCGTCTTTTCAAGCTTGGCCGCCATGCTGTTGAAGGTTCGCGTCAATACGCCGATTTCATCATGGGAATCCGAGTTCGGTTTTGATGAAAAATCTCCGGCGGCAACCCGCTCCGCCGCTTTTGTAAGGTTCTGTATGGGAGTCACCATCGCCTTTGCCAGCAGCAGGCTGAGGAGCGCCGAGATTATAAGCCCGATCAGCAGCGCCCTCAGGAGTATTCCGAGAAGCGCCGAGCTTAGACCGCTGACGGCGGATTTGTTGTCCTTGATGTAAACGATATAAGTTGCCTTTGCACCCTGAAAGGGCAGAGCCACATCCATATATGATGCGCTGCGGTCGCTGACATAGCCCTCTTCTCCGGCGATGGCGGTGTAGATGTTGGGCGTTATTTCAAGGCTTTCAGCCTCTGAGTCCGAACCCGTCAGTACAGTCCCTGTATTGCCTTTGAGGATATAGTAATTCCTTGAGCGGGAATCGATGCCGAGTCTGCCTGAATAAGCCCACAACACCTCTGCCATATCGTTTGCTGCGGTGTCGCTGTCCGCCGCGGAATAGAGGCTCTCCGCGATTTCGGGATCTTCAAAAACGGTCTTCATCTTTTCATAAAAATCGTCCAGATAAAACGCCCGGATTTCGTTCATCAGAAAAGCCCCAACGACAGCCATCAGCGAAACGATCAGCAGCAGCATTATGAGAACGAGCTTTGTATAAAGGCTTTTATTCATCGAAACCTCCGAAAGGGACGGCAGCCGCTTCAGACCGCCTTTGCCCGGATATCGCCGCGTTATTCTTCGTTGAAGTAATAGCCGACGCCGCGTTTTGTCATGACATATACCGGATCCGCTGGATTGTCCTCAAGCTTTTCGCGCAGACGCCGAACCGCAACGTCGACGGCGCGGAGGTCGCCGAAATAGTCGTACTGCCAGACTTCAGTCATGAGCTGTTCGCGGGAGACCACCTTTCCCGGCGACGAGGCAAGATATTTGATGAGCTCGTACTCGCGCGAAGTCAGCTCGAGGGCTTTGCCGCCTTTGAAAACCGAATGGCGCTCGAAATCGATGACGATTTCCCGGAAGCTGATAGTCTCGCTGCAGCCCTCCGCGGGAGGAGTCTCGGCACTTGCCATTCTGCGCATATTTGTTCCGACCCTCGCCAGGAGCTCACGGACGGAAAAGGGCTTGGTTATATAATCGTCCGCGCCCAGCTCCAGCCCGAGGACCTTGTCCGTTTCCTCCTCGCGCGCGGTTATCATTATAATCGGGATGTTGTTTCCCTCCGCACGGAGAGTTTTGCAAACCTCAAAGCCGTCTATGTAGGGGAGCATGACGTCCAGAAGCATCAGATCGGGATTCAGATCCCTGGCAAGCCTGAGCGCTTCTTTTCCGTCGTAGGCGCAGACTGTCATATACTCGGCCTTTTCAAGATTGAACCTGAGAATATCTACAATCGATTTTTCATCGTCGACAATTAAAACTGTTCTTGACATACTGAGATGATCCCTCCGGTTTTTTTATTTTGAAAGGATATTTTTTGCCTTCAATACCGCGATCACGGTTTTTGCGTCTGTTATATCGTTATTCATCACGAGCCTGACAAGCTCGTCGATATGTATCTTTTCAACATCGAGAAACTCGTTGTGGTCGGGGTGTGGAACTCCGAAGCTGAGACCCCTTGCCATATAAACATACAGTATTTCCCGGCAGAAGCCCGGGGAAGGGTAGACCTTTCCGAGATAGGTATATTCGCCCGCGCTGATACCGGTTTCCTCCGAAAGCTCGCGCTCGGCACACTGCAGAGGTTCCTCCTCCTTTTCGAGCTTGCCCGCCGGCACCTCCAGAAGGTGCTCCAGCATCGGATAGCGGAACTGGCGCACGCAGTAGACGTAGCCCTCTTCGTCAATCGGGATGACCGTAACGCCGCCCGGATGCTCGACCACCTCGCGAAGCGTGTGCTCGCCGTTCTGGAGCATGACTCTGTCGAGCGTCGTACTTGTGATGAGCCCGTTATAGCCGTTTATGTGACGCACCAGCGTTTCGGTGTAATCCATGAATGGTTTCCTCCGTTTTTAAAAGCGTTATGTGAAAATCGAAGTGATTCCGCGCCGCTCCGAAAGGATATGAGCCGCTTCGTGTTTATATGCCATAATCCAATTTATTATAGCACAGCGCCCTTCGGATTTCCAGTTATTTTAACTGGCATATGACGGCGGCTTGAAGTACAATGCATTCGGGACTTTCCCTCAATAACGGATACTGATACGGAGGCAGAAATGATAATTCAAATAGCAACGCCCGGGCTTGTGGTTCTTGAGGCGGAAAACGGAGAGCTGACCGAAGAATGCGAAGCCCGGGAGACGGTTTTGACTGTGCTGGAGGACAGGGAACTGGGGGACTGGAGCTCGGTCGAGATAGAGGCTTATACATACCGCGGACGGCGGCTTTTCTTCGCAAAACCGGTCAAGGTTTTTGTGCCCGGCTTTCTTGCCCGGCTTCTGGACTGAGCAAACCGTCCGTCCTTCGTTTTGCAGGCTGCGCACTTGACATTCGTGTTATAATAACTACGCAGTCAAGTGGGAAAGGAGGGACTTTATATGTCGCCCAAGGCAACGGGAGTCAAGCTTGCGGCGCAGAACAGGAAGGCATTTCACGACTATTATGTGCTTGAACGCTTTGAAGCCGGAATCGAGCTCAGCGGTACGGAAGTAAAGTCCGTCCGAGCGGGAGCGCTAAACCTTAAGGACAGCTACTGCACGGTTAAGGACGGCGAAATCTTCGTCCGCTCCATGCATATCAGCCCATATGAAAAGGGCAACATTTTTAACCGCGACCCTCTGCGTCCGCGCAGGCTCCTCATGCACAAGAGCGAGATTAGGAAGCTTGCGGCAAAGATCGCACAGGACGGGCTGGCTATCGTCCCGCTCTCCGTATATTTTAAGGACAGCCGCGTAAAGCTCGAAATCGGACTGTGTCAGGGCAAGAAGCTCCACGACAAGCGCGAGAGCGAGGCGGCGCGCGGCGCAATGCGCGAAATGGAAAGAGCGATAAAAGAGCGCAAATAGCAAATCAGCAGTAGATTGAAAGGAATCTGAGAACAGTATGGCAAATCCGATAGTGACCATCGAAATGGAATCAGGCGATATCATCAAAGCGGAGCTTTACCCCGAAACAGCTCCCAACACCGTCAACAACTTTATCTCGCTGATAAAGAAGGGCTTTTACAACGGAGTGATTTTTCACCGCGTGATTTCCGGCTTCATGCTTCAGGGCGGCGATCCTGACGGCACCGGCATGGGCGGCCCGGGGTACTCCATCAAGGGCGAATTCAGCTCAAACGGCTTCAAGAACACTCTCAACCACGACCCCGGCGTTCTCTCCATGGCACGCACGATGATGCCGAACTCCGCGGGGAGCCAATTTTTCGTGATGCATAAATCGGCGTCGCACCTCAACGGACAGTACGCGGGTTTCGGCAAGGTCATTGAGGGTATGGACGTTGTCGACACGATTGCAGAGGTCGACTGCGACATGAACGACAGACCGAAAAAGACTCAGCGCATGAAAACCGTCACGGTCGAGACCTTCGGCGTTGATTATCCGGAACCTGTCAAGTGCTGAAAGGGAACAAACAGTCTCAAATAAGCGTCTAATATCAAGAGTTGCTGCTTACCACAACTCATTAAGCGCCCCTCGGGCGCTCTCATGGGGATGTACCGGTTTCGACGGGGGTGTGGAGGCAGGAGTAGCGGGCGGATGCGCCTACCATCCGAAAAATGGGCTCTTTTATAAATTAAAGAACAACGATAATTTAACCTTAGTAGCCGCTTAAGGCTACTCGTTCTCCCCGAGAGCGCTGCGGCTCGGGTGCAGGGCGTCGATTAGCAGCGTCCGTGAGTGTCGCAAAGCTTTGAGCGCACCATGAATAATGAAGCTACCGGACCCTAAGGCGTGACGGCTTGCCTTAGGTGACGGAAACAGGTGATTTGGTTCACCGCAATAACCGTCTGCGCCCGGAGAAGTTCCTGTTTAAGTGCTTTCGGACGGGGGTTCAACTCCCCCCATCTCCACCATAAAACCACTGTATCGCAAGATATAGTGGTTTTTGTTATTTATATACCAAGGGATGGCTTGTTCTTAGAGGCTTCCTTAAACTATTTTTCTAAGCAGAAATTTCAAAAACCCATAATTAAAAGCAAGTTTGTTTTATTGTCGTTTTGCAAAATAGTTAAGATTGTATGAGCGAAAACAACTTAAGTATTTTATAAATAATAGAATATATAACCATATAGCTGTTTCAATGGTGACATTGAGCGTGTTCACACAAAAGAGAGGGGAAATAAAGTGAAAAAAGTACTTACAGCAATATCATTAACGTGTTTTTTGGTAACAACTATTTTGGCAACAAGTGCCTCAGCAGCTACTGCTGCCATTGATCCGGCTCCAAATCCAGCTGCAAACCCACTTTGGGATGTAGGAACTACTCGCAACAAAATTGTTGTTATCAGCGACCTTCATCTTGGCGTTAACGACAAAATTACTGAGGATAAAGTAAACCGTCCTTATCTTATCGATTTTATTAATCGTGTAGGACAAACGAAAAGCATAAGAGAGCTTGTCATTTCTGGGGATTTTCTTGACGATTGGATGCTGCCCTTAAACTATCCTGTGTCTACTGATTCACAAGAGTATTACAAACAATGTATCGCCAATAATAAAGGTGTTATAGATGCTCTAAAAGGTTTATCTAATACAGGGGTCAAACTTGTATATGTTCTCGGAAACCACGACATGACTCTTTTGGAAGATACATTGAAACAAGCTATGCCAAACATTAATTTTGTTGGTAAGGATGGAGTGGGCGTCTATATAACAGGTGACAACAACGAAATAGCCATCGAACACGGTCACCGCTATGATGTTCTCTGCGCTCCTGATACGGTTGATAACAAAGATTTATCAAGCAGCAGTATTTTACCACCTGGATATTTTTACTGTCGTATAGCCACAAGTTGGAGCATGCAAGGTATGCCAACTATTAATAAAATGATTCCAGAACTTACTGACGTTCCCAGCACGACAAATATTGACCAATATGGAGCATATATTTATGGAGCATTTTTGAATAATATCTCGAATACATTTACAAATATCGAACGATTTGACGACAAAGTATTTAACCTTAAGAATTATGGCTTTAATACCAAGTTTTCAGAGGCAGATATTTTGCCTGTAATGCAAGCGAACGGCACTATTTCTGCTCCAACTCTTTTCAAAAATTACCAAAGATCTTGGGAACAAATACAAACAAATAATGGCGTAAGAGTGCATGCTAGCTTTATTCAAGCGGCCTCAGCGCAACTATTTGGTAATACTAGCGCTACTCAATATTTTCCAACACAAGAATCAATTCAATATGACGGTCAAGGTATTCAGACTGTAGTTTTCGGTCACACACATGTGCCAATGGTTCAAAAATTCAATAATGGTATATCTGTTTTAAATGATGGCTCCTGGGTTGACACTGGTACTATGAATCAAAATTTAAACAGAACATTTGCTGTTATTACGACAGGCGAAACAGATTTCTACAATTTATACCAATACAAGGACGACGGATCACTAGCTAGAGTAACAGAACAACTTACAATGCCAGCGACTAACTAATATCTGTGAGAATGGTTTCCAAGATAAATAAGTCACTCATTCGGGCTCCGTGAATATCTATTATTAAATAGACTTTTCTAATGAAATGCAAAAAAATACCAACTTTTGTGGTTACCAGTGAAAAACATAAAGAGTGAGATTGTCGTTAGACAAAAGTGAAGGGATACTGAATAATTTCAGTATCCGTTTGCTTTTTTAAATACCAAATGTTTTAGTGTAAAATGATGAAAAGGGGCTATAAGGGAAACATCGTATGCGGGGGGTCTCAAGGTAGACATTATATCAAAAGAAGCATTTGACAACTGGCTTAGAACAGGGGATAAAGCTTCTTAGCTTATAGCGGTGGGTGCAAGTAGTTTATCAATGGATACCGTGATAATAAGTGACGATTAGTGAAGCACCAGATAAGGGGTAATTCTGGGTAGACATTAGGTAGACATGAACAAAAATACTGCTAAATATAGCGAGTGACAAGCGGTGACGATAAGGGAAATGAAAAAGCAGAAAACCTAGATGACAGGGGATATACAGGGAACATAAGTGACAAATAGTGAGTGCTTATACAACTGTTCAACTCCCCCCATCTCCACCATAAAAAGTCCTGTGTTTTAAAAAACACAGGACTTTTTACATACTTGTTGTGCACCGCATTATTTTCTATATGCCGTCGCCCCGCTCACAGTTCTGAAAGTCTGAGGAAGGTTTGCTCCGGTCTCCGGCTCTCCTGTCAAGGGTTGGTACGAGAATTTTCATCTTATTATATTGCAAATCGGCGTTCATTAGGGTACAATGTTTCTTGTAACTATTAGTAACAACTTGTAATAATCTGGTGATAAATAATGCGATTGCTCTCAAAAAGAAGGAAAAAATCAATACAGGCGTGGATGCTGACGCTCATAATGGCGCTTACTATTTGCTCGGAACTGTTCGATATGCCGGCGCAGGCCGTCAGCAGATCCGATATAAACACGCTGAAGCAGCAGCAGGAACAGCTTGCGCAGCAAAAGGCGGGCATTCAGGCACAGGCTGATGCGCTCAGCGGCGAAGTATCTTCTCAGACTGAAAAGCTTGAGCTACTCGCGCAGCAGCTCGACATTACCAATCAGGAAATCGAAGTCCTTTCCGAACAAATCGCGATTTATACGAGTTCGATTGCGGAAATGGAAAATGAACTTTACCTCGACAAGCTGAAAGAACAGGAGCTTTTGAAGGAATACAAGACACGAATGCGAGCCATGGAAGAAAACGGCAATTATTCGTACATATCGATATTATTTGAAGCAAGCAGCTTTCAGGACCTTTTAAGCCGAATAGACTGCATCAAAGCAATCATGGAGCACGACAACAACCTTGTTAACGAGGTCAGGGAAGCGCAGGTCAATGTTCAGAACGCCAAAACGGCGATGGAAGCCGAGATGGCGGAGCAGGAAGAAGCGTTTGCGGCATATCAGGAAAAACAGACGGACCTTCTTGCGCAGCAGGAGGAAGCAAAGGTTGTACTTGCGAGTCTGACGGCAAATTCGGCGGAATACGCAAAACAACTAGAAGCCGTCAAATCGCTCGAGTCGTCAATAAACGGGCAGATAAGCAACATGGAGGACGCCCTGGCTGAGCAGGAACGCATTAAGGCCGAGCAGGATGCCTCGAATCAAATTTCGTCGGGCAGCGGCGGAAGCTGGTACGGCGACAGCGTCGGCACAGGCACAGGACAGGATATAGTAAGCTTTGCAGAGACCTTTCTCGGCGTTTCGTATGTCTACGGGGGGACTTCGCCTTCGGGCTTTGACTGCTCAGGACTTGTGTACTATTGCTACAGGCACTTCGGCTACTCGGTGAACCGTACCGCGGCGGGTCTTGCCTACAGCGGCACGCCGGTATCGGCGTCCGCTCTGCAGGTCGGGGACATCATTCTTTTCACGTCGACAGACGGCAGCTATGTAGGCCACACGGGAATTTACATAGGCTCCGGACAGTTTATCCACGCGCCGCATACCGGCGACGTCGTCAAAATATCAAGCCTTTCGGATGCTTACTACACCAGCCATTACTGGGGGGCGAGACGGGTCATCTCGTAGACCCCTGAATAAAGCAGAAAACCCGTCTCGTTTTGAGACGGGTTTTCTGCTTTAATGCGCTCTATGCCTTGATTGCCCAGCGCAGCTTCGCGGAATGCGCGCGGCTGTTGAGAAAGCATTCTTCCGCCGAAGGACGGATGGGCTCGGGCGCTATCTCGCGATAGATGCCCTCACGGCAAAATTGCTTAAAGGATTTTTTTACGAGGCGGTCTTCCCCAGAATGAAACGAAAGTATGGCAACGCGCCCGCCTTTGGCCAAGGCGCCGGGAAGCTTTTCCAGAAATGCGTCCAGCGCTTCAAACTCGCTGTTTACATCGATTCGCAGCGCCTGAAAGCATCGTTGGCAGGATTTGTTTTTATCGTCCTCGCTGATTTTCGGAACGGCTTTCAGCGCTTCTTTGATAATATACCGAAGCTGTGTTGTCGTTTCAATATCATTTCCTTTTTTAATATTGGAAAATATGGCGCGCGCAATCACAGCGGAATAAGGCTCGTCGGAGTTTTCAATCAGCATCCCTTCCAATTCCTCCTGAGTCATTTCTTTCAGACGGTCTGCCGCGGAGCTTCCAATTTCCTGATTGAGCCGCAGGTCCAGAGGACCATCCTTCTTATATGAAAAACCTCTTTCGGGATTGTCAAGCTGCATGGAAGAAACGCCCAGATCCGCCAGCATAAAATTGAAGGGTCCCGATTCGGAAACAATACGGTCTATATCAGAGAAGTTCATCTGCCTGATGTCAAGAAGCTCGGGACCGTAACCCAAACGCGCCAGACGGTCTTTCGTCAGCGGCAATTGAAGCGAATCCACATCGAGCGCATAAAGACGTCCCTCGGAGTTCAGGCACTTCAGCATTTCCAGAGTGTGACCGCCGTAACCCAGAGTTGCGTCCAGGCCGGTCTGTCCCGGCTCGATTTGCAGGAAGTCCAGTATTTCCTTAACGCAAATCGGAATATGCATACCGACGGGAGTGCGGCCTTTTTCAATAATTCTCGCCACATCGTCGGAGTACTGCTCCGGCTGCAGCTCCTTGTATTTTTCTTCATATGTCTTGGGATGCGTACCTGTATACCGCGCCCGCCGCTGATGCTGGGGCTCGCTGCCTGCCGCCGTGTTTTCCCGGTTCATTCGTTATCCTCAATCTGTACAAATTTTGATACCTTTGCTACAGAACATGTTAGCAGATTCTGATTATTAAAACAACACCGGGAGTCAAATTTCCGCTGCTGCGCCTAAGCGGTTCCGCTGAAAATGCGCAGTGCGGTTCATTTTCCCGCAATATATTGCATTGAGGGGCTTGACAAACTTGGCCTCAACTTGTATGATAATTGTACAGACAAGTGCGGACTGGGGGGAAAAGCAATAAAAATGGATGTGCCGAAATACGAAATGGTTAAAAACTATGTCAGGCATATGCTGACCGATAATATTATCGCCTTCGGGGATAAACTGCCGTCCGAAAATGAATTGACGGAAAAGTTTCAGGTAAGCAGGCAGACCGTCAGGCAGGCTTTCAGCGAGCTTTCGAGCGAAGGTTATATTTACAAGGAGCAAGGACGGGGAACCTTCAGCAAATATAAAAAGAAAGCCAATCAGAAGCAGATTGTGGCGGTACTGACGACCTATCTTTCCGGCTTTGTTTTCCCTGGTATCATAGCGGGCGTCGAGCAGGTCTTATCCGAAGAGGGCTACATGATGCTGCTTTCAAATACGAACAATACGAAAAAAAGGGAAGCGCAGTACCTTGAAAACATACTTGAGCATAACGTCGTTGGGATTATTATCGAGCCGACAAAGAGCGCCTGTGAGAACGTGAATATCAAACTGCTTGAGACCTTGCGCGATAAGGGAATAAAAACAGTGTTCATCAACGCCTGCTATGACAATTTTGACAGCTCTTATGTTCTGCTTGACGATATAAAGGGCGGATATATTGCCACCGAGTACCTGCTTCAGCTGGGGCACAGAAATATTGCGGGCGTTTTCAAGGCGGACGATAAACAGGGCGTCAACCGTGAAAAGGGCTATATTGCCGCGCTGAAGAAGTACGGCGCGGCAGCAGACCCGAGGTTTATCGGAGAATACGAAACGGAGAATATGTATGACTTTCCGTATATGTTTGCGCAGTCGCTGCTTAGAGGGGATAAGCGTCCGACGGCGTTTTTCTGCTACAACGATCAATGCGCGCTGATGGTGATACAGGCGATAAATGACAACGGACTGCGGGTTCCGGACGATATTTCAATCGTTGGCTATGATGACTCCATTTCTATAATGCAGTCGGACTTTAAGCTTACGACGATATCGCATCCGAAAGAGGAACTGGGCAGACAGGCGGCGAAGTCCATGATCGATATGCTCGACGGGCGTATTGAAAAGCCGCAGATGACATACAAGCCGGAGTTGATTGTTAGAAATTCAAGTAAAAACATATGAATTTACTTAAAAAATGTAAAACTAAGACAAAAAGGAAGGGTTTGTCATGAACAAGGTTGTAATTATCGGCGCGGGAAGTTCAATGTTCACAAAAAAGCTTCTTGGCGATCTGCTCTCATTCAACGATATGCATATCGATGAATTTGCGCTGGTGGACATCAATTCCGAAAAGCTCGGGGTCATGGAAAAGGTTGCCTTGAGGCTTTGCAGGCAGTTTGGGAAAGCGGTTAAGGTTTCGGCCACCAGTAAAAGAAGAGACGTCTTGAAGGATGCTTCCTATGTCATCAATACCATCGGAGTGGGCGGAGTCGAGGCATACAGGCGCGATCTCGAAATACCCGATAAGTACGGTCTGAGCCAGTGCATCGGAGATATCATCGGACCGGGCGGAATGTTCCGTTTCCTGAGGGCATATCCTGAGCTTGCGGGCATATGCAGGGACATGGAGGAGCTCTGCCCCGACGCGTATTTCTTCAACTATACAAATCCTATGGCTCCCCTGTGCCTTGCGTTGAACCAGGTGACAAAAATCAAAGTTTTCGGTTTCTGCCATAACGTCCAGAGCACGGCGCAGCAATTGTCCAATTACCTGCAGGTGGACGAATCAAGAATTTCATACTGGGCGGCCGGTATAAACCATATGGACTGGTTTCTTGAGTATAAGGTCGACGGTCAGGATGCGTACCCGAAGCTGTTTGAAATCTCTCAGAACAGGGAAGACATCATCAGACTGGCCGATTATGAGCGGGATTATAAGGGCATGGGGGTCAGGCTTGTCGATCTGGTAAGATTTGAGATAATG
>Ga0074193_1002410_pt1 | contig 17028 bp, 15 predicted proteins | sample EPASupsiteHSE605_FD_64523 | JGI IMG/M metagenome (GOLD analysis project Ga0074193, IMG submission 64523) | Bioremediated contaminated groundwater from EPA Superfund site, New Mexico - Sample HSE6-05 | ecosystem: Environmental > Aquatic > Deep subsurface > Groundwater > Contaminated ... | reverse complement strand
AAATCAATGAAATGACAAAAAACATCAAAATCACACGAATCACCCAAAACAATTCGTTCTTTTGTCGAATATTCATCTAGATATTTATTCAAGCACGATAAAACCTTCTTTTCAACCTGCTTTGTTCTATCCTTATGTTGAAAAACAACTTCAGGCATCAACTAAAAAATGCCACCTTGAATACAAAGTCACTTATATTATTAATTCATTCCCATTTTATAGGATTCAAGTTCTACTTGATCAACAATGTAGATTCCAATCCATTGTTTTGATTTTATTCACCAAAACTTTAAAAACAAACATGAAAATTCTTCAATATTTAGAGAAGGGTATAAAAATCTCATCTTCATCATTTTTAAGCTGGATATACCATCACTCACATATTTCTAATTTAGATAATAATTATTTTGCATCTTTTGATAAAGAAAATTCATGGCTGGATATCAAATTATTCCAATTTGTTCAGATTTCGAAATATTATTTGAGAACATCAAATAGACCAACGGGAGATATACACCCCAAAAGCTGGGTCCTCCTTGGTAAAACAAAAACCAAGGATTGGGTATGTATTGATGAAAAAAGAAATGTGAATGAGACAAACAGTCCTTCTGCCCTTAACAAATACCTCTGCTCTGTTGACACACCCGTGTATCGCATCAGGTTCATGCAAACAGAGCCAAATCATCATGGTAACAACATGTTTTGCTTCTCTTACTTCGAAATAAAGGGTTTAGTTTTTTATGGATTTAGTTTCTTTGATTGAGCAGCAAACTATAATCGAAGAGATATTTTTGGAATTCGAATCAAAAATAATTGGTAATAAAGGTTATGATGGGAATGATGAGGATTCGCTTGATTTCGCATTTGGGAATAATAGCCAGAATGAACTTATTTTTGGAGCTTCAATGAAATTAACCCATAAATATTTTCCAAAATCATCTGAAGAATGGAGCTCGCTTTCAATCGAAGAAAGAAAAAAGCTTAAATATGAATTGCTCCAAGAATTAGAAAAAAAGAAACAAGAAATCGAAGATTCGATAAAAGAAATCCGCAAAACTGTAGAAAAAAACCAACTGTAATATATCGCAATTTATTTGGGTGACAATGGTTTCATTTGGGTAAAGTTCTCATTGTTCACCTCGAAATCGCCTTTGTCCCCATTCACAAGAGGATCATTTGGACCTTCTATGAGATTATGAACCTGATGGCGCCTCGAGTGAGAGCTACCGCTTCCCCTTGTCGCAATGGCATATATGAAAACAGAGACGCATGATACTGCAAGTACTGCTGGAATAAATGCTGGATATGGAAGTATTATTGTTTCTGGGATGGGAACTCTGGTATTTGGTTCAATATTATTACTCTTTTGTATTACCTTTTTCTGTGTCTCTTGGTTCTTGGCTTTTGTACCTTTCTTTTTCTCTGTTTTTTCATCAACATCAGTGTCCTTCTTTTTCTTGTCCTTCTTTGACTTTTTTGGTTTCTCTTCTACATTTTCGCCCTCTTCATCATTGTCATCATCTTGAGATTTGCTCTTCTTCTTTTTCTTCCCTTTATCTTCTGATTCTCCTAAATCCTCTTCATTCTTTTTTTCTTCATTATCATTGTCTCCCTCGTCAGGGTCTTCCTTACTTTCTTTTTTGGATTTTTTCTTGTCCTCTTGATCAGCGGACTCTCTCTTCCCTTTCTTGTTAGTCTTTTTCGCCTTTTCTTCAATTATTTCGTTTCCATTGTTAGCTTTTTCATCATCTTCGTCGTCGGATTCCTCTTTCTTAATCTTCTTGTTCTTCTTATCATCATCCTCTTCATCTCGACTATCTTCATCATCTTCCTTGTTTTTCTTCTTGCTCTTTGAATTATCTTCCTCTTCTTCATCCTCATTTACATCCTTCTTCTTTTTCATATTTTTTTTATTAGGTTCTTCGACAGCAATCTCTTCATCTCCCTCTACATCATCTGGGTTTTTCTTATTATCATCTTCCACAGCCTCGTCTTCTTTTGCTTCTTTCTTTTCCATTCTACTCTTCTTTTTCATCTTTTTTTTATCCTCTACTACTTCCTCATCATTATCCTTTAAATTTTCCGATACATCCGCTACTTCCTCCTCCTCAACACTTTCTTCCTTCTTTTTTTTACCTTCATATATGACACTCTTTTCCAAAATACCTTTTGAAACTATCCCGCTCGAATATCCCCTAAATTCGGGAACTCTGATCCTCTGTACAAATAACAGAGAAATGTTCATCGAAAAATTTACCCCATTTTTGGAAAAATTTCCTTTCCTTTCCCCAAAACTAGTGTGTTTTAAAGAATATTAGCGAATATTCCCTAATAAGCGATTAATCAATGTGTTAGGGGAAAAAAAATCTGTTGGCAGTTTTTAAAATGAGTCTCAACAAACCCCAAACATTGTTTCTAGCCGAATTACTTAAGAAATGCAAAGAAAAAATTGAGATTGTAGCTCTAAATGATCAGTTGAACGATGATGAGAAGAAACCTGCCGAGGCTCCGCAGAAAAAAGTGAATACTACAAAAGCAAAGAAAACTGCAATTGAAGAACCTCCACAAGTTGATGCAGATGCAAAAACTCCTAAAAAAAGGAAGACAACTAAGACTGTGGGCGAAAAGGAACCTGTGAAAGAACAGGATGATAAAGAACTTGTCCAAGCTGAAGCAGATGGTGAAACTCCTAAGCCTAAGAATAACAAGACTGCAAAAAATATTAAAGATAATGACAAATCTCTCATAGGTGGAGCAAATGGAAAAACATCAAAAGTTGAGAAGAAGGGTGTTAAGAATGGGAATGAAAAGGAATCTGCGAAAAATCAGGATGATAAAGAACCTGTCCAAGATGAAGTAGATAGTGAAACTCCTAAGCTTAAGAATAACAAGACTGCAAAAAATACTAAAGATAATGACAAATCTCTCCAAAATGTAGAAGATGGAAAAACAACGAATGTTGAGAAAAAGAATACCAAGAATGTGAATGAAAAATCTGTTAGAAATGGAATCAGCACTATTATGGATTCGATTCAGAACAAGATACCTCAATTTATTTTTGTTGATTTAATGAATACTGCTCAAGATTTCAATTCTTTCACTACATTGGGAGAAGAAAAAAATATGGTCATTTTTCATAACCAAAGCATACTTGGTTTTATCAAGGCAACAGATAATCTCTTTCTTCCTCCTGAGATTGTTGTTTATAATTATTTGCACAAAGATTCTCCATTTTGTTTCTGTTTTGGAAATCCAATTCGGAATTTGTTTTCTGGTCAATCGATGAATGACAGCAATCTTACACTCTATGTTTTTGAAATTGACAATATTGAATTTCAAGGAAAGATTAATGATATTATTAATCAAAATCCGGTTCTTTCACCTCCAAAATATATTCTCTTCATCATACCCCCCAGTATTAGTGGAGACTTTGTTCCAAATTGCTTAGAACTACCAATTGGTTGCGAAGCAAGGTATGCCGAGACAATGATAAGCGCAATGGGCGAAGAAGCTGTTGCAAAGTATTCGTTGTTTAATCAAGATGACAAGAAAGTTCCAATTTTCTTGTACAAAAAGGATTAATAAACAAACATTTATAAAGAAAATAATTCCCCCTCATAGAGAATTCCATTTGAATCAGAAAAAGCGGCGATTGGAAGGATAGGATGGGTTGAACAAAAACTGTATTCGTGGTCTCTTAGATTGTGAATATCATTTCCATTCACATCAAATATGGAAAGTGATCCGTTATCATGAATTGTTACCATTGCTGGAATACACCTAAATGTATCAAATGACTTAATTGGGGGTCCCTTTCTTATTACTTCATACTTGTCATATGTGTGCCACCTAATTATTGAACCAGTTTTAGTAGCACTATTAAATGAACTCTTTGATCCTATACCTGAGCAAATTGATACTACTTCATCGGTAAAATGGGATACTTGAGAAATAATATTGTTGGATCTGGAATCGATACTTGCTATCATTCCATTTGAAAATCCAACAATAAGGGATTCATTATTGTTTGGCACCAATAACGATGATGTTATATGTGAATTTCCTTCGATTCTCCATTCTCCTACCATTTTCATGTACTCTGCATCCCATAAATGAACACACCCTTCTGATCCTCTTCCAGTAAAAAACTGTCGAGAATCAGGTAAAGGCTCTATAATCATTGGGAGATCTTGATTAAAAAGATCACATATATATGTGGAAGAAAAAGCAGAAAGAGAAGGATTCCATAAAGCCACACAACCTCTTTTTGACCCAGCAAAGATTAATGGGTATTGATCCCATTGAGCTATCGATATACTACATAAATTATTATCGAAGAATATTGATTTTGAGTTAAAGAAAACAATTCCATTAGTTTCGCCGATGGCAATATCTCTGGAAAAGCTGTCATATGCCATAATCTTGGCCTTTTGATTAACATCAGATATCACCTGGGTTTTAAGGTAAGTCTTCCCGAGATTCATTATTGGTGCTGGTTGAAATTGTGATTCAAAACCCTTAACACAATGAGTATCTGCACACAATTTATTCTCAATTACAACTTCATGGATGAAAACACTGAACAAAAACTCAGAGATTGAAAAATCAGACATTGAATGGTTAGCTGAATTTTTGGAAACATTTGAAAGATCTGGATTTAATTGATCTAGTAAAACTTTTGCTTCTTGGGAAACCAATAAATTAATATCAAAAAGTAAGCTCCTTAATAAATAAACTCCAATTTTGTAGCATCTTTGAAGCTTATCAGGTAAAGAGAATACTTCATCACATTCTTCAAAAAAGCTCAATGGGTGGATAAGAATATCATCAACACATACATTAATTTTAAAATACGTGGAAAACAAAGATCCCAAACAATTGATAGGTTTTTGAGATTCATTGGAAATACTATCCTTATCTTTTATTGACGAGAAAAAGTTAAATAAGAAATAAATATAAGCCCTTTTAACAAGGTGAGAACCATCAAATATGCAAAAAATACTACAAAAAAATAGTAAAACTGATAAATTAGAATTGATTCCACAAAGTTTTGAGATTAAAAGGATTGTAGCTGCTCTGACTTCTGATGATCTATGTTGAAGTAATGGGATGATACTTTTATACTGCAAAATGAGACTATCAAATGACTCAAATTCATTCGAAAAATCAATAAATTTGAAAATAATCAACAATATCCAGGATATAAATATAGGATGTTGATTATCTATTGCATTAATAAGATTAGATAAAAAACTCTTATCGGAAAAGGATCTAATAACCCAAGGAATATTAGCAAATGATAGAGAACAATAAACTGAACACATTAGGGATCGAAAGTATGGATCCAAATCATTATTGAAAATAATTTTTAAAAATTTGGTATAGTCTTCATTTTCCTTCAAATTATATAAAGAATGGAAAGAATTGGAGATTGATGATACAAAAAGATAACATATTTCTTTTCTGGTTACAAAATCAAATGATTCATCTAGAATTCCCTTAATTAAAAAAGAAAAATTAATATGATTAGATACAAACCTGCGATATTCTTGTCCCATTAAACATATAGTATTCAGTAATGTAAGGGACTCAACACAAAATTCACTTTCAATGCTCCTGATCAAAAGATATGTGATTTCATCTTTTAAAGGATTGCATACTTTTTTTTCAATAATGTTTTTACATGTGTTAATCGCCATAGCATATAATGTAAAATAGTCTTTTGATGATCTCATTAAAATGATATCAATTTCATATCTAAGCTGATGCCACAAGTGGTGAGATGAAACATCAGGTAGAAGTGGTTTAGAAACTGGGTGTACAAAATAAGGCTTCAAAAGATATTGGCATAATAAAAAACCTCTTACAACAGATGCAAGGGCTGGGTCTGATTGTATCAGAGTTCTAAACAGTTCGGGAGGAAATCTATCTAATGCAATCGACTCAATCAGTGCTTCAATTCGGTTTTTTAGTCGAGACCCATCATTCTGAATAATACTTTGGAAAAAACCATCATCTGGATAATTATGTAACAAATTAGTATTTCTATATGATTGTAGAATAATACAAGTAATAGATGTTTCAATTGGAGAGTATATACACGAGGTTAAAAAATCTTTTGGAAGATTTGGGATTTCCGATATTGACTCATTAATATCTGTTGAACAAAAGCAGAACCAATCATCCCAATCAAACATAGAACTGCTTTTTCCATCGAAATATACACCCCTTTTTAGACCATTACATGCTGAGTCTAATGATATTAGTGCTAATGCTGAATTAGAACAGTCAAAAACAAACACAGACGGCGGATGATATGTCATGAATAAATCAGAAAATGGTGTGCTGCAATCTCCTATAGAGGATATGCATGAATAACTCAATCTATTATCTTCGATTGGGCGAAAACAGTACCCTATATAATGAAACAAAACTCTATTCCTTGATTTCTTTATGAAATCTTTACTTTTCAACATCAAATCCTTTGTTGGTGATACATTAAACATAAAACTTATATCTTTTGTGATATTATCAATTAATCTGGAGTAATAATTCTGAAAATATGGAGAAAAATCATATGAGCGGGTATTTCTGATTCTTTTCCACATCATGATAGAATTTTTATCAATGATTGCATTTTTATCATCAATACTATTCTCATATCCATATGCAACAAAAGAAATTCTATCGATTGGTAATGGTTTAACTGGACAATATGCCATATCTGTTCTTATTTGCCTTATATATCCGTAATCAAGCCTAAAACTCAATCCACTAGAAGTATTACCCGAAATTGTTGTAATTATTGATGATTTGAGTTGATCTACGGCCTCTTCAAGAGAGCTATGTTGCGAACTAGAGTCATCACTGTAGTCATTTGCAAGTATAGTGGAAAAACTCGCAAATTTGCTCTTAGAAATTGAGTTTTGTCTCTTCATAAAGTCTATGAAGTCTTCAACAGACTTGCTGGACTCATTTATTCAGGACGAAATTGCTCTTCGGAGGATGAATGTTTTTTGCTTAGATAGAATCTCAGACTTTGAATCTCAGGAAAAGTTTGGACCAGAAATCTTGAAGACATTATCATCAATGATTGTTGAATTAGATGAAGGAATAAAGGAATTTAGCAAGGAAAAGCAGTATCATTCTCTTAAAATGATAAGTAACATATTGGCTCGTTTTCATTCATGTGATGACATTTATATTCTTCTTGAGCAAAATGATATAGCGACCAAGATTCAAGAAATTGTGATTTCTTTTGAATTTCCTGGTGTAATGATTCAGAGTGCCAGGTTTTTGCAAATGTATTCTTTGGGGAAAAAAGATTATATGAAAGCAGTCTTCGATGAATCATTTGTTGATCATTTAATTGATCGGATTGCCGATCCAAATGGAGTCTATGACTATTCATTGTCAATGAAATCTTCTATGCTCGGAATCACTAAGAATGATCTTGCATATTTAAATGGAGATGTTGTATATTCTGTGAGAGATGGTTTTATAGCAGCAATTTATAATTCGTATATAAATGATGTAATTAGTGATGATCAGTTCCTAAAACTCATTGAAGTGAGCGTTGAGATGCTTCGGACATTGACAAATGCTAATAATATTAAAACAATAATAGTAATTATTGGTTTATGCATCAAAAAGAGAATTGGTGCTAAAGATTTGCAAAATACTATATTAAATTATATTATTATGTATTCTCAATGTCAAAAGTCAATAATACAATCAACATCTTTGGTGATTCTAACTGAAATACTATATTCAATTAAAGAAGTAGCGGAGATATTTGAAGATAACAATTCATTAGAGCAAATTCTACAAAGTTCAATTATCATGGAACATATTGATATCGATGGTGTTGAGACTATCCGATATCATGGTGATGAATTTGTTCTTGAATCAGTATGCGGTTTTTTAAGAGTTCTTTTTTGTTCAAATAACCCGCCATTAATATATATATCCAAGAAATCGATCTATTGGCCAGCTTTTTTCATGGCCGTTGGGGGGTCAACACAGGTTGTGAAATGCAAATTTCTTCGGACAATAAGATGGATTTTTGCTTCTGATTTATCCCTCATTCATCACTTTGTTGAGTGCGGAGTATTCGAAACACTGGTTTTCATAATGATGAATGGTAGTCTTGAAGAACAAACTACCATTTTCAAGTGCTTTGATGTTTCTTTTTCGGAGTTTAATCATGATATGTGCAAACAAATTATTGAAGCGGGGATTATTAATGTCATAAGTGATATTATTGGTTGCATTAATAATAATCAGATGGCATGGATGTGTCATCTGATCAGACAAATAATTGAATTCATTGAATTGACCTCGAATCCAAAATATGACTGTATTATTGATTCAAATGAAATGCAAATGATCATTGAAGAACTTCAATGCCGTAATATGCCAAATGAGTACTCCATTATTGTTGGTGGAATTAACAATGTACATAATAGAAATGAATAATAAATAGAATTTAGATATTTTGATCAAGCACAATGAGCTGTTCTTTGTTGTCAGCTTCCATTTCCTGTTGTTTTTTCTTTTTCTTCCGGTCTTCTTGAGCAATTTTTTGGCATTGTTGTTTGATTTGAAGCAATCTTCTAAGCCCTTGAAATATTTCAATCTGTTTTTGAGATGAAGCATTTTCATTTCCTTGTGCCTTTTTAGCTTTTTTGAGTTCAGATATTTGTTTCTTCATATTCAATGATTCTTTTTGAAACATGTCAGAGTATGATTTCAGCGAATTGCTAATGGGATTACCAGATTCGATTGCCTTCTTTTCGTCTGCTGCCCTCTTTATGGAGCGATTTAATGAGTTAAACAATGATTGTATGTGGAAATACTTCGATTGGTACTTGAAAACTTCAGACTTGAAAGAATTAATCTCATTTGTAAGTTGAATACACATGGTGTCATATTCGGCTTCTGCATTTTGGTATTTTTGTTTTGATTTAAGATAATCATTCTCGATTAGCTGCTTCTTTTTCCTAACTTCTTGAAGAGAATTCACATAAGGCTTCAGTTCATTTTGCCTCGCCTGAATTGCTAATTGGATATTCTGAACAATGGAACTCATCTCTTCCAGTGTTTTGCCTTTCATATCATCTAAATCGGCCTTGGCTGCAGAGATTTGTTCAAGTTTCACCCTTGCTTCCCTGAATCCATGAATACCCTGCTCTCGCTCCAAATTGGAAATGTCTTGATGAATTTTTTCTTTTTGTTGCTCAACCAAAGCTTTCGTTCTTAATACAACAGCAAGCTCCCTTTTCTGATTAGCTATTTCATTCTGCATTTCCCTGAAATTCTCTTTCTTTGTTTTTAACATTTGCACATAATTCTTGAACTCCGATTCAGTTGGCATTTGGACTATTCCTATAGATTGTTTTTCAACGAGACTATTCTCCATTTCTGCTCTTTTTTGTTTGATCTCGTTTAGTTTTTGTTCCTTTTGCATAATAAGTTTTGATGCAGAAATTACTTGTTTCTGCATAAACATTAAGTTTTTCTCAGTTGTTTCTTCAATGGCGCTACTCTTAAGTGCCGCCAATTCTGCTCTTTTTGCCTCAATAGACTTTTCTAGGTGAGCTTGAAATCCTCTAATGCGCTCAGATGATACTTGCATAGATCTTTGCAGTGATGAATGCTCTTCTTTAAGCCTGTCATGTTGATCTTGTAGCTTTATTTCTCTTTCATTTTCGATCCTAAGCAATTTGGTAATCTGAAGTAAAGGTTCCATGTTTGGCTCCTTTTCAAGCTTCCTCTTAAACATTGATATCTTATTAACCAGCATTGCTTTATCTGACTCTAAATTCTTCTTTATCTTTCTCATTTCTTCTGTATTCAACCCTTGAAACGATTGAACTTGTTCGGAAAGCGTTAAAAATTGCTCTTGTAGTTCTCTAAGCTGAGTTTGAAGAGTCTCAACACTTGTATCAACAGCAATTTCTTCGGGAACATAAACAGGTTCCATAAATTTAGCTCTATAAGCTTTGCTTTTAAGTTCAGACATATCCCTTAGTAGAAAAAGTAAAGCAGGATATATAGCAGACACATCACTGACACTCATCCTTCTATCCCACTCTTCAGGAGGGCAAGGAAAAGAAAACTTAAGAACTCTTAGAAATTCTGAAATTCTATCAATTGTGTCTTCGATTTTCTCCATTCCAATTTTTTCGGGTTGATCCTCTGAAACATTATGAACAACAAGATTAAGCAAATCAAGAAGTTCTTTTTTTGGCATTTCAGAAAACTGTAGAAGAGTTAAATTAATCTCGAGATTACTTTTCAACAAAGGCACAATAGTCTCCACCAGTCTTGCTTCCATAAAAATTAAAACGGAAGATTTTACATGCCGTAAATTGGGATAATCGTTGCCAGAGAGGCGAAGTTCAGAATTGATTTCAAAGAAAGGATTTTCATATTCTGGTCGGTATAGTAGCATTCTGTAGGTAAAGGCGGTATTGTTTGTGCTGGTGTGCAAAACATGTTTTCTAGGGTAGGTTGGATTGTTGGAGCTGGAGTGGGAATCATACAAAATGCAGTGCTGAAATGGAAGATCTCGTAGGTTGGAGCCACACTTTCAGTTGAAATTGTTGAGGACAAAATGGAAACCAGGCCCGAGCTTATTGTTTCATTATGCTGGATCCAACTATTGGAAACAGATATGTTTCCAAAAAGAAGGATGTTATAGTTTTGTGCAAACACACAGGCATAAACATTGAACTGAGTCGTTGTGCAAGTTAAAACTCCACCAGTTACCACTTCAGGGCTAGTGTTATTGAAAAAATTGCAATTTCTTATCAAATTAGTTGGTGAATTAGATAAATGCACTGCAGAAAATGAATTGGTTCTACAATGAACATAGTTATTGAATTCATGTAATAACTCAGAAGAACTCACAGAATACATAACTGAGTACTTATTTGCAGAATTATATGAAGAATTCAAATACTTAACCTGCTGAATTCCCAAATCCATGAATATTGGAGATTGTTGTGATCCGACTACTGTTTGAACAGAATGGTAGAGGGAGAGCATTAGAATTATATTTTGATTACCAGCAGACGAATACAAAAATAGACCATGTTTGGATGATGATCCTGTTATTTGGCATCTTGATGCACATATTTTTGAAAGGACTAGAGATCCAGGGTTGCAAGAGAAGAAAATGGCACCTCCATTAAAACTTGTTGTTGTTACTGAACAATTATGAAAAATGCAGCTTTCGATAACCACCTGAACAGCAACACTACTAAAAGCTATAACACCACCATTAGCAGACCGTGTTAAATGGAAGAATTGGCAATCAAAAACATGATAATTCGTTAATGGGTTAGTTAGTTGACTAATACACGAAGATGCTGGGAAGAAATCGGAAAAGGCTGATAGAAGAAAGAGTTTTATCATATTATGGTTTCTGAAGTATCCACCCACTATTCAAAAATTGAAAAAATAATCAGAACTTTCTCAAAAAACAAAAAAACTGTAAAAAATACATATTATAGTGACCTATTTTACGGTGTAAATCCAATCTTTCTGTGTAAATTTTGATGTTTTTTGAAAATAATTAAATTGCATTTTTTTCGAGTCTGTGAATTTATGAAGAGTTCAATCTTCACCAGAATATGTTGCAACAAAAACTCTACCTAATTATAAAGGAAACACGTTTCTATCTGGTTTCAAAATGAAAAAAATTAGGAAATACTTTGTTTTCGAAAGTCCATAAATCTTTAGTAAAACAGAGAAATATTTGGATGATAACAACTATGCAACAATGGTATATATATTACAAGATATCTTTGGAATTAGACAATTTCGTAATAGAGAACAATACATTTCTTTTGGAAAAATGCCATCACCTTGGAAATATTACTAAACAATTTTCTAAAAAACAAAAGACTAAGAAATGAATTTGAATTCATTAACCAAGTATCTCATGACCTACATAATTACCTTTGGTGTTGGCCAAAAAAATGATGATGCATTGTTAGTTATTCAATTGGAATTTGGTTGATTTTTAATATGTATTATCAAACTATGGTGAGAGATTTCATTAATATATAAATAGAATGGAAATAGCAAGTATGTTCATCAATGATCTCTTCGTGTATGACTTTGCCGCAATGGTGTTCATGTATAATGTGTTATCAATCCTTACCCATAGTAATACTTTTTTAACTCCATAATATGTATTATCATTAACTGCTGGCCCAGGGAACTCTCTTGCGTTTCCCCACTGAGCATAACTTCCCACGGCGTAAAACCAGTTTCCATCACCAGCTGACCCATCAAACGCCGTCCTAAAATCCGATGACTTCACTAGCCCACCCCAAAATCTACCTCTGAAGGCAATGTTTACATCCTCATATCCAACAGCAATCAATCCTTCAACTTCTGGATTGTCTTTTGGGTTATATGTTTGTTTCCATCGATTGTACTTGTTGAATTGTGGGTACTCTAGTGAAAACTCAAATTTTCCATTGTTTTTGTACTTGTCATCAATTTCTCCCATAATACTGAACTTGTACAAACCATTACTATTAAGAGCTTCTGAATAACTCAAAAAATACTGGCCAGATGATGAATCATGCATGAAAACCTTCAACCATGTTGCTCCATATGCAACTTTGGTTTCACAAACAGACCCAAAAACAAGCAACTGTAACATTATAATTTGATAGAATTCTTATCACAGAAAAAATCAATCATTTACAATACAATATAAGTTAAATATTTTTAGATTTCATCGAACCTTGTACCAAGCTCATTAGACATAATCTGATCTAAGTCAAATCTATCTGGGAATTTTCCGTGTACCCATTCAACAATGGATAGAAAATGTTGGGGACCATTATATGCAATGCCCTCACTTACATTAGAGGATGGGAAGAACCATACTGATGGTATTCCAACACTAATGTTCTTTTGGAATGATGGGGTTGATTGAGTAACGTCCCAAAGTGCCCAGTTGATCAATCCGCCATTTCTTCTGATGGTTTGAGCAGCATCAAATGCAGCTGTCTTGAGTGTCTTGCACTTAACACAAAATGCTGATGTGAACAATGTGAAGAATGGCCCCTCCTCACTCATTTTTTCAAAAGCAAACTCGGTTACTGGCCTCATTTCTTTATACATGGTTGGAGGAGTTTTAGTGGTCTTCATTTCAAGCTTATCTTCATAAAAAGCGGTAAATGAAGACTCATCTGTGATATTCGATATGTGGTATTGCAAATGAGTATAATTAGCAGACAAATAAACCAAGGAAGGAATTTGAGTAACACCGAAAAGCTTGGCGAAAGCTCTTGATTCTGCAAAATCGGCATAAAACATCCTAATCCAGTTTTGGGACGATGACATTTTTCCAAGAGTTCTAAAAGCTATATCAGATTGGTCTTCATTATTCTCATCAACAATAGCAATGGCTGACCTTACAGATACACCATCTGGAGAAAAGAGCTGTTCCAAAGATAGCTTCTTGAATTGAGGAACAGAATTATGTTGTACCCAAATAAACATTTCATCTGAATCTGGCTCGCCAGTGTATAAACTCTGTTGATAGTCTTCGGTTCTAATTACCATTAATGATGGGAATCTAATATTCAATGTTTCTGCGATTTTAGGTTCCTTTACCCAAACAAAAGAAAAGTATGGGCCAAGCTCTTCAGACATTGTAAAGGCAGCTCTGCCGAATTTGGTTGAATTATCGCAAAACAAAACAACAGCTGTGGCTCTATCTGGTACTGAGCTGTAAATTGCGCTGTAAACCTCATTAGCTTTGGAATCGCTTGGAATCGCGATTTCCTTCAAAATTGGTGATGTCCAGTTAGCGATAAATGCTTCAATACTAGTTTTAGAAAACATTCCATAGTGGATCGATGTTTTTGTGCCATACTTGAAATATAACAACGATGGATTTCCGGGAACAGAATATGTGCGGGAAACATCAGCTCCTACGGATGCAGGAACAACATAAAAATTAGCAAGAGACTTGTATTTCTCGGAAATATTTACATAGTGCATGTATGCAACATCAGAAAGCCGCTGGTGGTCGGCATGGAAAAATACAAATGATGATTTCACTTTCTTAATGGTTTCCCTCATCGTACTATCATCAAGTATCTTAATGAAAGTAGAATCGCGATAATAGCGATCCATTTGGAGAGAGAAGGTGGTTATGGAGAACAAAAACAACATTATGTGAACTGATTGAACCGACCTTCTGAAAATTAATCGGCCAATTAAAGCGAAAATAATCGGCAAACACTAAAAATGGAAGAAGTTGATGATTTTATAGGGATGTACAGTGGTGAAAAGGCCGAGTGGCTTGTTGAAATGATTAATTTTATGAGGAGAACCTTTCCGGAAATTAAGGAGGTGATGTCGTATAAAATTCCAACGTTCAAATTTGATAAAACGTATATTGCGTTTTCGATTGCGAAAGACCACTTTTCTTTTCATAGCAAAGATTTTGATATGATTGAGGAACTGAAAAAGCAACTTCCAAAGGAAAAATTTGGGAGGGGGTGTGTTAAGGTGAGATTTGCGAATAAAGACGCGATCCCTGTGCTAAAAGAAATGTGCAAAATGATTGTATCTAAACATAAGAAATGATGTTTGTTTTAATCACTGAATGGATCCTAACCTGTAGGTTTCATTCTTCATAATCCGAATCGTTATTTTATTATCAAATATAATTTCTTTCAAATTCGAATTGAAAATAATATGGTTCTCTGAAAAATTTAATTTTGGAATAATTTTAATTCTAAATGGTTAAAGCAAAATCCATTTTGTTCATTTTGGGATTATTTTGTCTCATACATGGCTGTGTTATTGTATCTTTGAGAATCATTAATCCATTTTGTATACAAAGGCCTAAATTGAATAGAATTGAGTCTAAAGGTTCACTTTGTCAGCTATATAGCGTCGTTCGTCTTCTTCATTCATACGAGCTGGTACAGAGTGAGTAGTAGTGTGAGTAGTGTTGTTATAGGATTTGATGAAGTTGGACATTGTGTCAGCTGATATGTCTCTTTGATCTTCGTTGAGGTCTCTTAGAGTTCGTATGAAACGATTGATGATTGCTAAGCGATTGTGATCATGGTCTGAAGTGGTTCGATAGTCAATGTTGTGATTGGACATGAATGATAGGATTGGTTGGGCTAGATAGGCTGGATCCTGATCTGATGTGAGTGCTTTGATGTTTGTGTCTTTGGATAGTGAGGTGAGGGCTCTCAGAACTGATGGTGAGTCTTTGGACTTCATTGGGTACGCGTAAGCCTTTCGTGTGTTGACATTGATAGCCACGAGATAGTAAGGTGGGTCTGCTGACTTAGATTGGACTAGTGTGTCGAACTGATAGGCTCCTGGGGTGTTAGAGAAGATTGGTCTCATTAGCTGTCTCTGAACTGTGTAACGGACGTCGTGTGCTATGTCTTCTTTGAGGAACCTTTTGGCTTCGTCCTTTGTGAAGCCATGCTCGACTGCTATGGGAACGAATTTGGATTGTGATCGGAAAGGATACTGTTTGAAGAGCGCTTTCATTTTGTTGTTGATCAAATGCTATCGTATGAAGACTTCGTTGTGTCAATGGTTCATGAAGTGTGGAAGCGACCGAGAGAGGTCTATGGGTGGAAAGATTTGGCTTATGTGTACGCTAAGGCTTTGATGCAAAAAAGAGAAAAGAAGTCGTGGGTAGTGGTGACTAATGAAGATGAAGTTGATGGTATCACTGATGCAGTTGTGTTCGCGGCTAAGAGACATAAAGAAGTCAAAGATAGATGCTTGTTGTTGGATCATGAGTGTGTGATGCTCGACGGTGATGTGTTCAATGAGTATGTTGATCGTATGAAAGAGTCACTTGAGTTGTTGAGAGAAGTCGATCGTCTTCATAAGCTTGAAGAGTGAACGAGTACCAATGGAATGAAGATGTGGTCTATGTCCCTTCTGTCATAATAGAGGTGTACTTGTGTAATAGGATCCGTTGTGTCTGTACACGAATGTGATGATTGCACTATTGATTGGGTGATGATTGCACAATGTTCTTTTGAGACTGCTAACTCTAAGTCGAATTTGAGGTGATGATCTATGTTGTTTTTAATGAAGTCGAAATCATGTTGAGCGTTTCTGTTGACTATGTCGTAGACTGATTCTGAGTAGACACGGTTTGTGTATGGTGAGTAGTAGTCAATTGTCGTGTATGTTTGATTAAGAATCACACAGTTGTCAGTAGTGAGTATGTCGACTGTTTCCATTTCTTGTGGACAAAAAAGTTGAGTCATTTTGACTTTAGGTGAGTTTAGAAATGGCTTGATTTAGGTGGTTGTATGTAAGGGTGTTCTGATTGTCGGAAGTGACATGGTTTGGATGCAAAATTATTAGACCGAGGAAATTTGAAGTGTTTCAAAAAATGACTGTGACGACTTTTTTGCTGTTCAGAAAAGAATGATGTCCGTTATTGACCTCGAGTCCGTTGTTGTGACCGGTGTTCCGAGTATGAGTGATCTCATGGCGAACCTCAAACTGAGTCCAGTTCAGAATGTTGAGCCAAAACCAATTACTGCTTTACAGCCAACTCCAATTCTAGCCAAATATCAGGGTGCTGATCATTTCTTTTCACATTTGAATTGGATGAATGACATGGCTATGTACAATGACATTACATTCATTCGTAACGGTATTGGACAATTTGATGTTGCACACTTTCTGTCACAATGTGTCATTGATGGTGACAATGATCGGAAGTCAACTAGAACTATAGCTGATTTTGTGAACACTGACCCAGGTAGAACACTGAGGAAACGTGGATGTTTCATCAATACAACATTCATTGACTACAAAAGGTTGGACGCTATATTGACATACGGTATGAAAGATGCGGTTGCCAAGACTGACTATTTAGAAGGACTTGAGTGGAGACGTGTAGAAGGTTACTTGTACTTAGTCAAATTCATTGAACATGATGGTCGAATTACATATAAGGTTGGACGTACTGGTGATCTCGACAATAGGGCTAAG
>Ga0074193_1002404_pt1 | contig 17082 bp, 20 predicted proteins | sample EPASupsiteHSE605_FD_64523 | JGI IMG/M metagenome (GOLD analysis project Ga0074193, IMG submission 64523) | Bioremediated contaminated groundwater from EPA Superfund site, New Mexico - Sample HSE6-05 | ecosystem: Environmental > Aquatic > Deep subsurface > Groundwater > Contaminated ... | reverse complement strand
GCATTGTGCGAACGGAAAAAAGAAAAGTAGATGGAAAGAGTTCCTTAATCCCCGCCGATACCGTCCGCGAATTAGATATAAAGACCTTAGAAAAAGCCACCTACAGAAACTTAGAGAACGGGAACTTTGAAACTCTTTGTTTCTAAAAAGTAATCCCCTCAATAATTATTGAGGGGATTTTATTTTTTTATTTACTCAAATACTTCTTTTATCTTACTTTCTAATATTTTTTCAACCTCTCCATTATATCTATCAATAACTTTCTGCACTTCTTCTTTTTTCTTAAAAGCTATGTCTTCTGAAAAAATACCATCCTCCTCAGTTCTTTTAATAACTTTATTAGATTCATCTCTGGCTCCCCTAATTTTAATCTTGGTTTCTTCGGTGATTTTTTTAACAACTTTTTCAAGTTCTTTTTTTCTTTCCTCGGTTAAAGATGGCAAATTAACCCTAATCAAACTACCTTCTACGCTGGCCGAAACCTTTAAAGACGACGTTTCTACTGCTTTTGCAACGGCGTTAGCTACACCCCTATCCCAAACAGAAATATCTATTTCTCTTGGCGGCACAACGGAAATAGAGCCCAGTGCTTTAATTGGAGTCATTTGCCCGTAATAATCAACTTTTATATCCTCAACCATTCTTGCCGATGGTCTACTCCCTCTAATAGTTTGAAATTCTGTTTTTAGCGATTCCAAAAAATTTTTTAATTTATTTTCTAAATCTTTTATTATATCCATAGTTATACTTAAAAAAATTATTTTTAGATATTACAAACTTGCGGTAAAAAATAAATAAGAACTGCTAAGAAAAATACTACTAATAAAAAGAAAAAAGCTTTGTCCATTTGTTTAAAAATATATTATTTATATTGCTTCTAATTGTAATCGCTTGTTAACATTATAACTTTTTATTAAAAATAGTCTACTTAAAACAGATTTAATTAAAGCATTGTTTTTAATAGGCTCCTTTCTTAATTTAATTATTAAAAATTCAAAAAAATAATCAAGAATTTCCGGATTTTCTTTATGTTCTTCGATAAAATTTTTAATAAATTGCGATTTAGCATATCCAGAAGTTTTTAAGAATCCATTAACTAAATCATCAATATAAGAAAAATCCTTATCAATTAAATCTAATGCTCTGCCTGGTTTTCCAACCGCCATTTGCGCTATATTTTCAGCCTTATCTTTATTAATTCCTCTATCTTCAATTAAAAAGTTAAAAATATCCTTTCTCGGCGTTGTTGAAAAATATATTTTTTGAAGCCTGGAAAGAATAGGTGGTAATATATTATCCAAATTATTTACTATTAAGATAATCAAAGAGTGTTCCGGCGGCTCCTCTGTTATTTTTAAAATAGCATTTTGGGCTTCAGCTGTTAGGGAATCGGCGGCATCTATAATAACAACTCTTTTTTTTGAATTTGTTGGTTTTTGCCAAAGAAATTTTTTAATTTCTTTTACCGAATCAATCCCCTTTTCTTTTATAATTAAGGTTTCCGAAAGAGCTCTTGAAGGTGCCTCAAATTTTTTATTTTCTAAAAAGTTCGATAAAGACAATGAGAATGTAAATTTACCAGTTTGATTTTCTCCAAAAAAAATATAGCCATGAGACAGCCCTTCATTTTCCACTAATTTTTTAAAATCATCTATTAAGTGTTGATTTCCTAAAAACATATAAAAAATTATTCGTGCCAAACTTCTTTTATTGTTTTTTTAACTAATAAATCAATATCTTTCCTGGATAAATTAATCTTTTCTTGAATATCTTTTAATTCATCTTTTTCGGCAGCCAAGTCTTTAATAAAAGGTACAGCATAAGACTTTGGATTTGGATCTTTTATAACCCCGCTAATTTCTGGTTTATCGTAAAAAACAGGCGGTATTTCTTCATAAATGTCATCACTACTTAATTCACCGTATAAAAGCCTAGAACTTTCAGGAATTTGTATTTTTTCTTTATTTGAAATGAAGGCGGCTATATCAAAAGGTATCTTAAAATCATTAAGTACCTTAGCAATACGTTCCATGCTTTTTCCGGAAGAAATATATTCAGTAACAATAAGCGCTTTTTTAAAATTCTCAGATTTAATTTTATCAAAAGCGACTTCCAATTCCTTTTCGTTTTCAAGTTGACCGCCAGCCACAAATCTCGTTTTTATTTCCGAGTCAACGCATTTTAACTCGGGATTAAGCTTTCTTTTTCTTGAGTTTAATATACCTCGCAAAACAAGCGTCGGAATACGCCCGCTGGCATCATCGCCAATAAGCATGTCATATTCTCCCTTATCTATGCCTTCTTTAAGTTTCTTAACTAAAGAAAAAGTAAGAATCTCTAATTCATTAAAAACCTCTTTAAAAAAGTATTCGGGCTCTTTTTCTAAGGAATTTAATTTATTATTTAATTTTTCAAAATTTTCTTTCATTAAAATTTACAATTACCTTTTGTTTAATAAGGTTCTCTTGTAAACATCTAAGTGCGTCAAAATTATTCCGGCTCCTTTAGCGACGCAGAATAATGGTTCGTCGGCAATATAAGTCGGAACACCGGTCATTCTCTTAAAAAATTCATCGATATTTTTAAGTAAGGCTCCACCACCGGAAACAATAATTCCCTTTTCCATAATATCGGCTACTAATTCTGGCGGCGTTTCGTTAAATACGTTTTGGACCGAAGCGGCTATTTCAATAAGCTGCGGAGTTAATGCCTCAGCAATTTCATTGGAATTAATAACAATATCCTTAGGAAGACCAGATATTAAATCCCTTCCCCTTAACTGATATTCCATCTTTTCTTTTGTCGGTAAAGCTGAACCAATTTCCATTTTTACCGTTTCAGCGGTTTGTTCTCCAATAGCTAAGGAATATTTTTTCTTAATATAATCCATTATAACTTGATCAAATTTATTACCCGCAATACGCAAACTAGACCAAGAAACAATTCCGCCCAACGAAACAACGGCCACCTCAGAGGTTCCACCGCCAATATTGATAATCATGCTTCCGGAATATGCATTAATAGGAATACCAGCGCCCAAAGCAGCTAAAATTGGTTCTTTTACGATATAAGCCTCTTTGGCTCCGGCTTCTCTAGCCGCATTCATTACAGCTCGCCTTTCTGTTGGAGTAATGCCGGCAGGAGATGAAATAACGACGTCGGGTTTGAATATATTAAATCTACCATTAGCCTTTGAAATGAAATATTTCAACATTGCCTTGGTAATATAGTAGTCGGCAATCACGCCTTCTTTTCACGGTATATACGCCACAATATCATCAGGCGTTCGTCCGATCATTTCCTTGGCCTCGCGACCTACAGCTAGAACAGTATTATCAGGAACGCTTAAAGCCACGATGGTTGGTTCGTTAATAATAAAACCCTTACCCGGAACAAATACAATTGTATTTGCAGTACCAAGATCAATTCCTATTTTACGATTTAACATTTTATTTTTTTTAAAAATTAATTTACTCTTTTTATTTCTGCTCCTAATTTTTCCAATCTTTCATCAAGTTTTTCGTAGCCCCGATCAATTTGTTCAATATTTCCAATAATACTTTTTCCTTTAGCTAATAATGCTGCAATTACCAATGTTGCGCCAGCTCTCAAATCTAAACTTTCTATCTCCGCCCCCTCAAGAACTGTCGGACCATTTATTATAGCTCTATGGGGATCAAGAATTACAGCGTCTGCGCCCATTTTTATTAATTCATTTATATATTTTAATCTGCCTTCATACATAATGTCAAAAATAAGCGAACTACCCTTGGCCTGCGTAGCCAAAACCCCAAAAGGAGCCTGAAGGTCTGTCGGAAATCCCGGATATGGAAGAGTTTGAATTTTAGTGGCTTTTAACACAGAGGATTTACCGTTTACTTTTATAGAGTTATTTTTAATATCAAAAGAAACGCCAAAATCTTTTAATTTCATGATAGGCGCATCTAAAAATTCGGGATCACAACCATTTATTAAAATATCACTTTTTGTAGCTGCTGCTAAAACCGCAAAAGTGCCAGCCTCAATTGGATCGTTAATTATCTTATGACTTATTTTTTTAGCGACAAAAGACTTTCTTTTTTTAACTAATAAAAAATTCGTTCCTATGCCGGAAATTTTAACATCAAGTTTTTCCAAAAACCTACAAAGATCTACTACGTGTGGCTCACTTGCAGCTAATCTTATTTCTAAATTATTATCAGCAGCGAACATTAATAAATTCTCGGTTGCGGTTACGCTTATTTCCTTTAAAATTACTTTATCATTTTCAGCTTTATTTAAAACTAATTTGTATAACCCATTTTTATCATCGAAATTTATTTTCGTTCCAAGTTCTTTAAATGCCTCTAAATGAGTATCTAAAGGTCTTGCGCCAATATGACAACCCCCGGGAGTAGAAAGTTTAAATTTTTTGAAACGAGCTAAAATTGGGCCGACTAAGAGAACGGACGATCTTATTTTTCTTACTAAAAATTGATCAATAAATTCCGGGGAAAAGTCCGAATTATCTATTTCAATAGATTGTTCGTCTAGCCATCTCTGTTTAGATCCACCAGATTTTAATATTTCAAGCATGGTTAAAACATCTCCTATTTTAGGGATGTTGCTCAAAACAGTTTTTCCTTTATTTAAAATAGTAGCCGCTATTATAGGGGTAGCTGAATTCTTAAATCCCCTTACAGCTACCTCCCCACTTAAATGCTTGCCTCCATTGATAATAAACTTCATAATATAAACTAATTGCTTATATATATAATAACTTAATTAAAATGAATCTAAAAATTAGAAGAACTGTATTCTACGCCTTAATATTAATTTTTTTAATTCTGGCCTTTATTATTATTCCCTATTCAAATGGATGGAGATTTGATTTTAAAACCCTTAGCTTTGTAAAACTAGGCGGTATTTACATTGAAACCGATCCCGCGGAAACACAAATTCAAGTAGATAAACTCTCCTTTCAAATAAAATCAGGGATTATGAAAAGTGGTTTATTAATAGCGAATCTTTTTCCGGAAACATATCGCGTTACAGCCCAAAAAGAAGGATATCAATCATGGAGTAAGGAAATTATTGTTAAACCATCATTAGTTACTCAGGTACATCAAATAGTGCTACTTCCTCAAAAATGGGAAAGGGAAATATTAGCAGAAAAAGTAAAAGATTTTTTTCCGGGCTTAGTTTATCTTGCGTGGAAAGACACTGAGAACAAACTTAGAATAGATAATAAAGTAATTAAAGGAACCCAATTTATTAGCTGGGTCTATGGGGACAGAATGGCTTTAACTTATGATGAAAATAATAAATTATACTTTATAATTAATGCCGGACAAAATAATACGGCATCAAATATAAATCTTATTTTTAATAACCTTAAAGAACAGAAAAATATTAATGACGTTGGTGTTATTAAAAATATTATTACTCACCCATCGGATAAGAATAAGTTGGTTATTTCAAGTAATAAATCGTTATATCTTTTAGATTTTAACAAGCCCTCACTTGAAGTATTAAAAACAGGACAATTTAAATTATTAGAAATAAACAACGATAATATTTTTTATACCGGCACGAGCACATTAAATTCATATAATCTAAATACAAAAAATGAATCCATTATCTATAATTCAAGCAATATTTCTTCTATAAAAATTTCAAATAACGGACAAATAATAGCTTTTGATAACGGCGGAAAACTTATGCTTTTAGACAAAGCAAATCAAGATATAAGGCAACTAATAAATAATCCTGCGAGTTATGAATTTTCACCCGATAACAAAAAAATAGCCACCATCAATGATTCAGGAGAAATTAAGGCATTCTTCATTGGTGATGATTATGAATTATTTGAAAAAAAATCAATGTCTTCCTCTGTTTTTAAAATTACCACATTAGATACTGAATACCCTGTCGCGTGGCATACTAATTCCGCATACATATTTATTAAGATCGGTAATGTTTTCAAGTTATTAGAAATAAACGATGCATTACCAATAAATTTACAGACAGTAAATACGACTTCGGACAAGTATTTTTATAACAAACAACTTGGTGAAATGCTTATTATAGAAAATAATATATTATATAGATTAATAAGATAAAATTATAGATATTAAAAAACTCGCCAATTGGCGAGTTTTTTATTTTTAACGCTTTGCCCACTGTGGAGCTCTTCTTGCTTTTTTAAGACCATACTTCTTTCTTTCTACCATTCTTGGATCTCTTGTAAGGAAGCCAAATTTCTTTAATCTTTTTCTAAATTCAGAATCAAGTTTGATTACTGCGCGAGAAATACCGTGTCTAACGGCCTGCGCCTGAGAAGCAATACCTCCACCGCTTACAACAACGGTAAAACCATGTTTTTTAAGCTCTAAAACGGTTATAGGAGCACTGATAAGCTCTTGTAGCTTAGGCATTTTAAAATACTCCTTATAATCGATTCCGTTGATTTTTATGCCTGAATCAGTAGCATGAAGCCTAACTCTGGCAATAGAAGTTTTTCTTCTTCCAATAGCTTCTATATACTTACCTTTAACTATCGCCTTTTCTTTTACGGCTTTTGGAGCGGCTACCTTTTTAACCACTTCTTTTTTAATTGTTTCTTTTTTTGCTGTCTTTTTTATCATATTTTTTATTCAATAACTAAAAGTTTTAATCTTTTTGGCCTTAAGAAATTTTTTGGAAGCATTCTTTCTACAGCCTTTCTTAAAACTTTAGCAGGAGATTCGGCAAAAACTTCTCCTAATTTTTTCTTTTTTAAATGACCCATATAGCCGGTATGGCGGTAATAAATCTTTTGCTCCATTTTTTTAGGAGTGATATCTACCTTATCAATATTTGTTACCTTCACAACATTACCACCCGCTAATCTTGGTTCGTAAAAAGCGCTCTTTTTATTTTGTAAAATAAGAGCGATTTCTGAAGCCAATCTTCCTATTTTTTTATTTTTAGCATCAATAATATATTCCATAATTAAACAAATTCGATTAATACTTTAGGGGCGGCATCGCGCTTTCTTTGTCCGCCAATCTTTAAAATACGAAGATATCCGGAATTTCTACTCTTATATTTAGGAGCAGTTTCATAATAAAGCTTATTGGCTGAATCTTTAGTAAATCTTGATAAAAGCAAGCGGAGGCTGGCTATATTATTCTTTTTAGCCAAAGTAATACCCTTTTCGATAATTGGTCTAATAGATTTAGCCTTTGCTTCAGTTGTCTCAATCCTTTCTTTCATTATTAAGTTGTGAGCCAAAGTCTTTAAAAAAAGTTTTCTTGGGCCTTTTTTCTTGTGAAACTTTCTCATATTTATTTTGATTTCTTTTTAGAGGTTTTCTTTTCTTTCTTTTCTTTTTCCGGTTCTGCAGCGGTAATTGCCAAAACTTCAATCTTTGAAATCTTATCAAAGTGATCTTTTAAGATATTGCTAGCTTTGTGAACCGCGGAAGACGGAGTGATACTGCCATCAGTAACAACTTCTAATTTCAATTTATTGTAATCGGTTCTGTCTCCTACGCGCATATTTTCAACAGTGAAATTAACTTTTACTACTGGTGAAAAAAGAGAATCTAATGCAATTGTACCTATAGGTAATTTTTCAAACTTTCTAGCTTCTACAGGGACATAACCAAGGCCCTTTTCAACCCTTAATTCCATATCTAATTCAGCTGATTTAGCAGATAATGTGGCGATATGAATATCTGGGGTAATAATTTCAATTTGAGAACCGGTCTCGATATCGCTAGCAGAGACTTCTTTTTCTCCTTTAATTTTTAAAGTTAAGGTTTGAGCTTCATCTGTAAGAAGTCTAAATCTAATTTTTTTAAGGTTTAAACAAATTTCTACGATGTCTTCTAAGATATTTGGTAAGGTAGAAAATTCATGGTCTACTCCTTTAATTTTAACTTGTGTAATAGCTGCGCCAGGCAAAGAAGAAAAAAGAGTTCTTCTTAATGCATTGCCTAATGTTAAGCCATAGCCATTATATAATCCTTCGATTTCAAAGACGCCATTAGTAATGGTCTCAGAAACTTTCTTAATACTTACTGACTCGCTTAGATATGTAAATTCCATATTGTTTAATTATTGTTTTGAATAAAAATCGACGACCATGTTTACGTCAAAAGGAAAATCGGAATCAGCCGGAGCAGAAACGATTTTTCCCTCTAATTTCTCCGGATTTAAATTAATCCAAGCCGGAGCGTTATATTTTTGTAAATTAACAGCTAAATCTTTAAAAACTATATGGTCTTTAGATTGAGGGCGAATTGAAAATTTATCGCCTACCTTAGCTAAAAATGAAGGAATGGTTACTTTTTTTCCATTTACTAAAATATGTCCGTGACCAATAAGCTGCCTAGCAACGGAACGTGACGGAGCAAAACCGAGTCTAAAAATAACATTATCTAAACGACTCTCTAAGAGCTGAATAACAACGCTACCAGTAACCCCAGCCTTTTTAGAAGCTGTTTCAAAAACTTTAGCAATTTGAGCCTCTCTTAAGCCATAGGTAAATCTAATTTTTTGTTTTTCATTAAGCTGTTGGCCAAACTCTGATTTTGCGCCCCTTCTGCCAGCTCCATGAACTCCAGGTTTAGCTTGTCTTCTAACCGTTGCGCATTTAGCTGAATTACAACGATGAGCTTTTAAAAAAAGCTTAGTACCTAATGATCTTTCTTTTTTTTCTCTAGTGTCAAACATATTTTATATTTTATATTCTTCTTGTTTTAACCGGCCTTGGACCATTGTGTGGAATCGGAGTAACGTCTCTAACTGATAAAATATTGAATCCTTGATTGGCAAACGATCTAACCGAAGAATCTCTTCCTCCGCCGATACCATTAACCATTACATGTAGATTTACGGGTCCGGTTTTTTTCAATTTTTCTGCTAAAGCAGCAACTACCTTAGAAGCTGCGAAGGGAGTAGCTTTTTTAGGACCAGAAAAACCAAGGGCGCCGGCTGAAGCCCAGCCAAGCAAATTACCCTTTTCATCGGTAACGGAAATTAAAGTGTTGTTATAGGTAGCCTTAATATAGGCATTGCCTGTTTCTACTTTTTTAGAAGAAGATTTGGCTCCAGCCTTAACAATAGAGCTCTCTACCTTATCTTTTTCTACCAACGCCGATTCTTTATTTTCGTTTTTTGCTACTTTCTTTTTTCCCATAAATTTTATTTTTACTTAAGTTCTGTCTTTCTCTTACCACTACCAGCAGTTTTTCTTACATTGCCTCGTACGGTTCGTGAATTTGTTTTTGTTCTTTGTCCTCTAACCGGTAACTTTCTCATGTGTCTTGCGCCTCTATAGCACTGAAGGTCTTTCATCATGAGGATGTTTTGCTTGATAATCTGTTTTAACTCACCTTCAACTTTATAATTCTTTTCAATATATTCTTTTATTTTATTAAGCTCGTCTGAAGTTAAATCTTTGGCTCTTTTATCTAAATCTATTTTTGTGTTTTTTAAAATATCACGTGATAAAGTACGGCCTATACCGTAAAGATAAGTTAAGGAAACTTCTACTTTTTTATTGTCTGGAATATTGATACCTAGAATTCTCATAATATAAATTAATTAATGTATAAATTATCCTTGTCTTTGTTTGTGTTTTGTTATTTTACAAACAACACAAACACGCCCCTTTCTTCGAACGATTTTACAATTGTTACAAATTTTTTTTACAGATGCTCTAACTTTCATAAATAATATTTACAGTCTTCTTGTAATTCTTCCACGAGTTTCGTCGTAAGAACTAACTTCAAGTAAAACTTTATCTCCTGGTAATATTTTTATATAATTCATACGCATTTTACCAGAAAGATGCGCTAGAATTTTTTTATCTCCGCTCTTAACTCTAAAATTAGTCCCCGGAAGGGCTTCTTCAACTATTCCTTCCAGCTTCTTTACTGAATCTTCGCTCATAATAAAAACGGTATGTAAAAATATAGCATAGAGCCATATTTTAGTCAACCGCTATATTTATCTTATTTAGTTTATTTGGAACGCTTTTAACCCAGAAAGGCCACAGGGAGATATTTGCAGTGTCTAAACCCGGTAGAGAAAAAATTGCCTTACGTAATTCAACGTCAGTTTTTCCCATAATTTCGGATTTTAGCTTATCTGTATCTATTTTATAACTTAAAACAGCTTTGTAATTTATCGGGAAGCTTAATCTGTTAGTAGCAACGTCCATTCTGGCAATACCATATTCCAATGTAAAGCTCTTTACATTATATAAACCATCGTTTTCAGACTCGGCTCGCTGTTTTAAAACATCAACCAGATCCGCTTCTTTGAAAGCAATAATTGTTAATTGAGCGTCGGCAAAAATAGAAAAATTGCCATCTTTATCAACTTCTTGTTTATTTTCTTGTTTTAAAGTAGTAAAAGCAGATGCGCCTTCTAATATTTTAAAATCGCTGGAAATTTGAGCGTACAAAGTTGTTTTTAAATTACTTTCCAGTGCTTCTTTTATTTTTTTGGTGGCATCGGCAAGATCGGATGCGGTTGGATAAGAAATCTCCCCAACAAAACCACCCCTCATACTTTCTTTTGATTCTCCATAAAAAGCATTATATTTTGGAGATCCTTTAAAGCCCGGGATCGTAAAGAGCTTAATTGGACCAAGATTATATTCCTCCCCTGCTTTTTCTGCTATTACATTTGCATCAATACTAGACGGCAATATTTTTCCTTCAGAAATTTTAGCCCCAGGCACCACAATTCCCTTGGTTAATAAAAATATTTTTCCTTCTGGAGAAAGAAAACGAGTATTTACTATAAGCGTCTGCGGATCAGAGCTGTAGCTATTATAAATAGTTATTTTACCAGTAGCTTTATCGGCAACTTGTTTTTTTCCGGTAGCCAAAAATTTCATTTCTGTGTTTTTTGTAGAAGTGAATTTCTGATTAGCGATTGTAAGTGTTTTAGGATCTGATTTTGCGGATATCTGAGTAATTACAGAGTCATTGTAAGCCCAATCAACTTTCTTGGTAATAATTTTCAAATCGGCTTTTGGTAAAAACACCATCGCTCCATAAATCACAAAACTCAAAATAAGAGCCCCTAAAGCACCTTTAAAATAAGCGCCTTTAAAAATAGATTCTTTTTCTTCAAGTTCTTCGAGAATACTGGTTTTTCTAAAAGGCTCTTCTTCTATTTCCTCAACTTGTCTTTCTTTAAAAAAAGTTTTTTTATTTGTTGGTTCTGCGTCAAAATCATAAGACTGCTTTTCAGTATCTTCATCTTCATCTTTTTGAATAGTCGCCTTAGAAGACTTTCTGGTTCTTCCAATAGCATGTCCGGCTAAGCCCGGTTCTTTCTTAGGTATGATATCAGAAAATTGCCTTTTATTTTTTACAAAAAATGGATTGATAGCTTCTATACCAGCAAGTTCGGCCAACTCAACAACGCGATTATCTACAGACTCAATAAGAATTTTCTTATCTATTGTTTCGGCTTCTCTTTTTAATAAATGAAAGTTACTCAATGACTCGGCCAATTGAGAAAATCTTGGAATAATTAAAACAACTTCCTTTGAATCTGCTTCAATAATTTTTTCAACTATAAGAGCGGCTTCGTCGCTTTTATTTATATTTATTTTTTTCATGACAATAACCACCTTACCCTTCTATTTGCCAAATAACTTATTTTTTCGTTTTTAGGCATAGTGCACAATTCCAATAAAACAGAAGAGATGGTTGCTAAATTTTTAATTTGTTTAACTGACTTACTAAATTGTACCGTAAAACCGAAGTTTTTCATAATTAAATCAGTGGATAATAATTGAACTTTGTAATTTTTATTAAACTTAGATTCAAATCTATCCGATATCAAACAAGAAGGGAGATTGAAGTACGGATTAATAAATAATTTTCCTGAATTTGGAGTTAAAGATTCAATGCCGTTAGCTAAAACCTGACACTCTTCAATAAAAATATTTTCCATTTTTTTAATGAAATAAGGAGAGGCGCCATTTTTGTTATAAAGCTCTATTATATTCCTTGAAACTCCATGATCCAGCTTGAAATTATCTTGTAAATTTTGTAAAAAAGAATTTCCGCCCCAATTAAAATTATCTATATGGTAAAGATGTCCGGCCGAAGCATGAAATACCGATGTTTGATTTGGAAATAGATTTACCAAGAATAACGGCTTGGTTTCATTCATAGAATTTAAGAGCGCGTGAGATAAAGTGGTTCCAGCCTCGCTAACAAAAACTATTTTATTTAAAGGCATCACTTCTTTAATACCCTTAATAAAATCTCTTACACTAAAAGTTTCGCTTAAATATATTTCTATTGACTTAGCTTTGAAGCCAAGCGGATTTACAACTTTATGACTATCTACCTTTATCCCTCTTATACGAACATCGCTTAAGAGTACGTCTATTTCCTCTACCCCCATTTTCTTTGCAGCTTTCGGTCTTTGCTTATCAAAAAATCTCCAAATGGCTTGAGAAACTAAATTATCCAAATCCGCTTCATCAATTAATTCTTTTGGTTTTGGACGCACCAATGACACGGACGAGTAGATAGTTAAAGCTAAACTAGAATCTAAATTTAAAATTACGTTAAACTCTGAGTGTTTCGGTATTTTTTTAAGTATTTTTCTTATCTCTTTTAATAAATAGGCTGGATCTAGGCTGTCGGTTTCTTTAATCCAATTTTTAGTTATTAAAATTTGTCTATTAGAAAAATCCGCTCTTAAGAGCGTAATTTGTAAATAATGATTAATTACCTCAATCACCAAAAAATTCGGATTCTTATCCGTAAATCTATCAATTATTCCTTTTAAAAAATTGAGGTCTAACACATTTAATTATACCACTATATTCTAAATGTGTGTAAATCCCCTAAATTACAAAAAATTATTTAATCAAAAACTTAATTCTTCTGGTTCCCGCACCAACAGATTCTTGTTTTTGTATTTTAAAACTTCCCACCTGAAGAGTGTGTTCAACGTGGGGGCCGCCACAAAATTCAGCGCTATAAAATTTATCTTCGCTTCCACCTTTTGGACCAACGAAATAAACCCTAACGATATTTGGATATTTTTCTTTAAAAAAGAATAGCGCACCAGTTTTTTTAGCTTCCTCTATCGGCATCTCTTTAAAATAAACCGGGAGGTCTTGATTAATAACTTCGTTAATTTCATTTTCAACTTTTCTTACTTCTTCTTCAGTAAGCTTTCTAGCAAAAGAAAAATCAAATCTTCCCCTTTCTGGATTTATATCGGAGCCCATTTGCTTTACTTCTTCTCCGAGAGTATTTCTCAAAGCTCTCTGAAGTAAGTGCGTTGCCGTGTGAAGTCTTATTACTTTTTCCATATCTTCTTTTGATCCGGCTTTTAATTCGCCTGTATCCAAAACCAAACCGTGACCTCCAAATTTCTTCTCGGCCCCAGCACGAGAAGTTTCTTGATGTTTTTTATATTCTTCATCAAAGGCAACTTCATCAAAAATAATTCCTTTCTCCCTACAAAATTCCTGCATTAATTCTTTTGGAAAACCATAAGTCTCATAAAGAGAAAAGGCATCGTATCCAGAAAGAATAATTTTCTTTTTAAGACCAACCAACTCTCTTAAGTTCTCCATAAAGGATTGGCTCTTTTTTTCGGAAATTAAATTATTAAAAATTTTTAACCCATCGCTTATCGCTTTAGCAAACTTACTTTTCTCCTCATAATAAACCGCTAAAATTTCCTCTTTATTTTTAACTTCTGGATATATCTCGCTAAAAATTTCATTTACTTTTTCCAAAACTAAAGTAAAAAGATCTGCGTGAATATCATATTTAGAACTATAAGCCAAAACTCTTCTAAGCAATCTTCTTAAAATATAGCCAGCTTCTTTATTGGAAGGTCTAATGCCATCAGCGATTAAAAATACAGAGGCCCTTAAATGATCGGCTAAAATTCTTAAAACTGCCGGCTCTAAATTGTGGCTAACCTCTTTAATTTGATTAATAATAGGCGCAAATAAATCGGTCTCGAAAACATTATCAACTCCCTGCATCATAGTAACTAAACGCTCCAATCCCATACCAGTATCAACGCCAGGAACTTCAAGTTTATTAAAATTTCCTTCTTTATCTTTAAAATATTCATTAAAAACCACATTCCAAATTTCTACGCCAACTCCAGCCTTAGCATCTTCTGAGTTTTTTGCTACATAAATTTCAGTAGTTGGACCACACGGACCCTCATTGCCCGTTGGACCCCACCAATTATCCGCCCTGCCACTTCTCCTAATTTGCTCTTTTGGCATTCCTATTTCTTCATGCCAAATTTTATAAGATTCCTTGTCTTCCGGCGTAGTCGGATCACCAGCAAAAACAGTTACATAAATTCTATCTCTTTCAATTCCAAGTTCTTCAATAACAAATTCATAGGCGTAACGAATTGCCTCTTTTTTTAAATATCCACCAAAAGAAAAATTTCCGAGCATCTCAAAAAAAGTAAGGTGCGTATTATCACCCACCTCTTCAATATCAGAAGTTCTAAAACATTTTTGAGCAGACGTAACGTTTTTGCTGTTAAAATCTCTTATGGCATCGGCTTTTCCAACATAATAAGGCTTAAACTGTTGCATTCCTGCGGTTGTTAAAAGCACAGACGGATCGTCCGGTAAAAGAGAAGAAGATTTTACTATTGCGTGCCCACGCTTTTCAAAAAATTTTAAAAATCTATTTCTTATTTCTTTTGATGTCATATTACAATTAATTATTTTAATATTTATTTATTCTTCTAAATTTTCCGGCAACTGTAAAGACTCAGGTTCAATTCCGGCTGAAGATCCGGTGATTTTCAAAACATCCTTATCAATCTTAGTTAGTTCTTTTGATGCACTGTTATACATATTTACCGTAGTACCTAAATGACCTCCAAGTTTTTTCATAAATATTTCATAACTCGCAATATGTTTTCCTAAATTTTCAACTCTCTTTCTTATTTCTTTAGCTGATTCTTCTATTTGCAATGCCTTTAATCCCTGTAGGATAGTCTGAAAATATGCAAGAAAAGATGTCGGCGAAACAATTACAACTTTTTTATCTTTAAAGGCATATTGAATTAAATCTTGTGTGTTGCTTTTAATTGCCCCGACTTTATTTATTAATAAGTCATAATATATTCCCTCTGCTGGAATAAACATAAAAGCAAATTCCATAGTGCCCTCTTCTGGTTTTATATATTTTGAAGTCTCATCAATTCTATTTTTTAAATCTTGTTTAAAAACCTTTTCAAGTTCGGCGTGTCTAGTCGGATCACTTTCTTCTAAAATCCTATTATAATTTTCTAAGCTAAACTTTGAATCAATTGGAACAATTTTATCTTTTACAAAAATAACTGCATCAACAATTGAGCCGTCGTTAAATTTATATTGCATTTGATACTGTCCTGGAGCCATTACATTTTTTAGTAATGTTTCCAAAAAATATTCTCCCAACACTCCGCGCTGCTTAGGATTTTTTAAAATATCCTGCAAATTTTTTAGCTGATCAGCCATACTAAAAACCTGTTTTTGCCCCTCACCGACTTTAGTAAGTTCTTGAGTAATTTCTCTAATTAATTTATTGCTTTCGGACATTTGTCTTTGGATTGTATCTGACATCTCGCCCTTACTTATATCTAACCTTCGGGTTATTTCATGAAGTTGATTTTGTAAAAGTAAAACCGAGGAATCTTCTTTTGGTTTATTTTCACTTTGTTTTTTTAAAAAAATAAAAATAATTGCAAAGCCAGCAATTATAACGCTTAAAAGTATTATTAATAAAATTTCTGAAGACATACCGGGTCAGTAGAAATTCGGCTATGAATTATAAATTGCCGCCAGGCAAGGCCGAATTTTCACTGCCCGGCATAATAAATTAATTATACATTAAAAAAGCCCCCACGCCATTCTGATTTTATTCAGATTAACGCAGGGGCTTTATTTTTACGCTCTTTTTATCGGAAGAACATTCGGCATAGATATCTGACTTTGCCAAACCCCGATATTGATTGCTGAACCGGGATCTTTTTTAAAACACAAACGAGCTTTCCCATATCTCCTGCTAACTTCTTCGCGACAAAGTATACAGATTCTTTCGATTAACACTTTTCTTTTTCCAGCCAGATGGCACAAAGCATAAGCACATATTACTTCTGCCAGTCTGGGGTTATGTTCTAATATCATCCCTTCTTCTCTCATCAACATCGTACCGGATGAAAAATGCCTCGGTTCTTTTTTAACCAAATAACGACCAGGACTCACTATTTCCCTTTTAAGAGAAATGGTTTCCCTGATGTTAAGGTTAAAAATAAAAAGATCGGGCACCAAAGAACATATCTCTTCTACTGTTATTCTTTTAGGAATAGTAAGAAGAGCAAAACCGTCTTTTGCGTATACCTTAAGTTGCTGCTCATTCATAGAAAACGAACAAAAACCACCAAGTTCGTTTTCCTTTAAAGCCTTGCCCTTATTAAAAATAGCGCAAGACTCGGCCAGATCAATGAAGTTTTCACCAAACATTTCTCTGGCTTTTGCTTCAAGCTCTTCTAACTTAAGTCTAGAATTCATTTTTTTGTCCTCCAACTACAGAGCATACAGAATCCATCCTACTAATAACTTCCAAACGCGATACCTGTAAATTTTATACAGAACAAGGAGCGAGGAGGAAATTTATAGTTTTAACTATGTTTCCGACAAGCGACGCATGTTATGTATTAAATTTACTGTATCCCGAAGGGTTGTGGTCTAAATAATTTATTTCTTCGTCGTTTCTCCTCGATGTAGCCATGGCTACTATCTCGTCGTCACTCCTTGAACTAAATTATTTATCATAACAACGCGGTTAGGAATTATTAGTAGGATGGATTCAAAATTTTCAAACAACTATAAATATATTATACTATATTTTTAATAAAAAATCAATAGTAAAAATTAATTTTCTATATTAAATCCAGAACTGTAAATAGATAAAATTTATGATAGAAAACTATAACCACTAAAATTTTAATTAAAAAGAATTGATAATAAAATTTATAGTAAATATCTGATAATCACAATGCCTGATCCTCCATTACTACCCGCAATACCCTGCGC
>Ga0074193_1002401_pt1 | contig 17103 bp, 7 predicted proteins | sample EPASupsiteHSE605_FD_64523 | JGI IMG/M metagenome (GOLD analysis project Ga0074193, IMG submission 64523) | Bioremediated contaminated groundwater from EPA Superfund site, New Mexico - Sample HSE6-05 | ecosystem: Environmental > Aquatic > Deep subsurface > Groundwater > Contaminated ... | reverse complement strand
GCCTGCGCCGTTGATGAGCGTTTCTGCCGAAGCCTGGCCGGAGATGGCGGTTACCGCCAGGATGGCCAGGGTCAGAATGCTTTTACGGATGATGTTGAGCATGTATGTTCCTCCTTTTTTATGTTTGCTTTGGGCTTATTATTGCCTGCTAAATGTTACAACCATGTTACGGGTTGGGAAAGATTCGGTGAAAGTATACGCTTAAGCCTCAGGACCATGGCCGGCTTCCTGGCCTTCACCTCTTTGCCGATAGCTACAGCAATTGCCTGGGCATCACGGTGCAGGTCTCTGCCTTTTCTGCCCACCATGAGCGCCGCCATCCTGGTTTCGTTTGTCAGATTGTCCTTTATTTCGGCCAGCAGATAGTTTTCAAGGGCATTATTACGGTAGCCGTAAAGTATGCCGCACATGAGCAGCACCAGGCAGAGGTATGAGACCATCAGTTTTCCAGCGAAAGGTGACCTTTATTATTCCTCCATCTTGTAGCCGAAACCGCGCACGGTCTTGATCATTTCTCCCGCCTCGCCGAGTTTGGTCCTGAGCCTTGTCACATGGGTATCCACCGTCCGGCTGTCCCCCACGTAATTGTATCCCCAGACGTTTTGCAGCAGGATGTCACGGCTCTGCACACGCCCCAGGCGTTCGGCCAGGTTAAGGAGCAGCTTGAATTCGGTGGTCGTGAGGATAATCTCTTCACCGGCAACGTTGACCAGGTGGCGTTCGGTGTCGATGGTGACGAGGCCGATGGTGATGCGCTTTTCTGCTGTTTTTTCCGGCATGGTGCGGCGCAGCACCGCTTTGACCCGCAGCAGCAGCTCCCGGGTTGAGAAAGGTTTCACCATGTAATCGTCCGCGCCCACTTCAAAACCGACGACCCGGTCTATCTCCTCACCCTTGGCTGTTAGCATGATGATCGGAATGGCGGCGGTTTTTTCATTCTTCTTCAGGAGTTTGCAGATCTCGGTTCCTAATAAGCCGGGGAGCATCAGATCCAGGAGAATGAGGTCGGGAGGATTGCTGCGCACGGCTTCCAGGCCGGAAATCCCATCAAGGGCGATGAGCGGCCGGTATCCTTCATTTTCCAGGTTGAAGGCTATCAGTTCCGCCAGGTCCTTTTCGTCTTCGATCACGAGTATGGTCTTCATTAGTGCCCTCTTTTCACGGTTTTCTTGATGCTACAAAAAAAATGTTACAGGAGAAAGGTGGCAGTTGTGTTACAGCCCTGTAAAAGCGACGTAATATTGGTTTGTTTGCGCTGGCATTCAGGCGGTATCATAGATTCTTTCCAGCAGTTTGCGTCATTCTAACCTGTGAGCGTTACGGAACGGCAACGCGTTGCTGAATGTTTCATGAAAAGACCAAGACAGAAGCTTGCAGAGATGAGTGCAAAAAAGTAATTTGATTGTTACAATGTGTCCCTTTCGGCTGTGCTAGAATAAGCCTCATTGCCCGCCTCTTTCGATCAGCAGAAAGAGGCGAGTCACGCAGTTCAATATAGCCCTATGCGGTGAGGGGTGGGAAGAAACCATATTTTGTCTACGGGTCGAACCTTTGCTCAAGCAGATCCGCCCTCCTCTGCATCTACCTGGAGAGATGATGTTCATCAAAACTGCTGTGTGCTGTCTCATGATGTCGGTATGCCTTTGTGATGTTGCCCATTGCGACGGCGTCGTCCATACGAATATGGCGGGCAATGCCAGCTGCGCTGCGTACCTCAAGGCACGGTCGGAAAGAAAAACCATGACATTTGAGCTCTGGCTGAGCGGATATCTTACCGGTCTGGCAACTTATGACAGGAAGATCAACAATGTACCCAAACTCGAAATCGCCAACGGCGAAGCGGGAACGCTGCTTTTGGAGCGTTACTGCAAGACGCACCCTCTGGACAGTTATCAGACGTCCGCTAGGGAAATGGCGCGTACCGTGTTCTATGGACCAGGCAGGTAAGAATAGCGCACGGATCCCGTCATACGACGTCCCGGGGCTCCGAAATGTTCTCCTGCGGGCGGATCAGCGTAAAAATTCGTAGCCTTTGCAGCCATCTGTGCAACCGTTCCTAAGTCCTAAAGACTCATCCCTTAGGCGCATCCTTGAGCGTCTCCCCGCTTGCAATTCCGAGAACCTCTGGTTTAATGGGTTATCATTATGACATGATAATCTTGCGTGGCGCTGAAATCGGGCTGTTTTGCGACGCGCTCACGCATCGGAGACAACCATGGGAAATTCGCTCGACTGCGGAAACCCTGATGCCTGCGACGGCATGAATCCCGAACGGAGGCGTTCTGGAGTGGTGCGCTGCCTGAGACGGATCAGCGTAGTGCTGGCTTTGATGCTTCTTGCAACCGTGTCTGCGGGAGTCCTTTACCAGAGCGCCTCATCCGTTTGGGACCGGTACAGGTTACCTCCTCCCGGGAAGCTTGTATCGATAGACGGGCTCAGGCTGCATATGCTGGCAAGCGGCAAACGATGCGGAAAAGGGAGCCCTACGGTCGTGCTTGAGACCGGTCTCGGGGGGATGAGTTCCGCGTGGGGATGGATTCAGCCTGAAGTGGCCAAATTTGCATGTGTCGTTTCCTACGACCGGCCGGGGCTTGGCTGGAGCGAGGCGGACTCTGGATCCGTGTCCGCAACGGGAAACGTGCGCAGGCTGCACGGAATGCTGCACTCAGCCGGGATCGAGGGCCCCTATGTGCTGGTAGGCCATTCCATGGGGGGGCTTTTGGTACGCCTCTTTAACGATCTGTATCCTGACGAGGTGTCCGGCGTCGTACTGATCGATGCCTCGCACCCCGATCAGCGTCAGCGCAGCCAGGCCATACGCAGCCATATGAATGCAGGCTTTCGCATGCTCAGGACCGCTCCGATCCTGGCCAGGATCGGCTACGTCCGAATCAGCAATTTCTTCCAGGAGCAGGCCGACGGTTTGCCGCCGTTGCAGTGCGATGAGGCGCGCTCGTTCCTCTGCTCGTACGAACACCTGAAAGTCACGAACGAGGAGGCGTCGAACTGGAATGCTCTCTGTTCGCAAGTGCGCACAACCAGGAGCCTGGGGGAAAAGCCCCTCACCGTACTGAGCGCAGGGGAGGGGGCGAGGCCAGGGGCGCTCGAGCTGCAAGCGGATCTGGCACGGCTATCCTCCCGCGGCAGGCATCTCGTCATCAAAGGAGCCGACCATGTGACGCTGGTAACCCACAGGGAGCATGCGTTGCGAGTGGTTGAAGAAATCCGGTGGCTGGTCGAAATGACGCAGCCGACCTGTCAGCATTTTCCGAACACCTGACTGTCTGCCGCGCGGTTTCACGAGAGCAACTGGTAATCATCATGGCGATAAACAATCTCCTTGAGATCATCAGCCGTTTCGGACTATTTCCAGCGCTCAAGAATAATAGATATTTACGTTTCCTCGCCAGCATCGACAGTGCTCCTTGCTGGTGCACTTCGGACGCCGACCTCCTTGGTGATGCCGTGAAGATACTCGATAGTCGCGTCACGTTATGTCGCTTTCATTCTATAGCAGAAGATTAAACGCCCAAGCTAGATCTTGCACATCATGGTCTCGCGTGAATATAGAGTTCCTGCCTGAGATATCTACTAACTGTTTTTTGGAGAGTGGCTATATCTCCTTTGTAAATGTATCGGGCTGGATAGCTTTCACGTAATTATCTTGACTCTAGGTATAAGATTTGTTACATATTCTTCCCTGTCGAGTAACCTTTTTGCCAGATGTTTTGCTGCAATATGCTGCGGCGGATTGCAACAAAAAGTAGTGTAAATGTGCTAATTTGAATAGAATTTTTAAAAAGGTTACTTGATCAGACTGCAACATGATGCAACATGATAAAAGCTAAAAACATCAACTAGTTAGCCTATGTCCTCGTAGCTCAGCAGGATAGAGCACTTCCCTCCTAAGGAAGGGGTCGGACGTTCGAATCGTCTCGGGGACGCCATTAAAAACAACAGGATGTACAGCTTTTGCTGTGCATCCTTTTTTTTCGTTTGTGTAATTTCTGTTCTTAAACCTCACCTCTACCGCTCTCGCCCCGCTTCATGGAAGGCCTTCGTCACCGGCGAGAACAGATATTCCACCACCGATCTCGTACCGAGCTTGATCTCCGCCGATACCTGCATGCCTGGTGTCAATTTGTGCTTCTGTCCGTCGGCAATGAGTTGCTGGGTGGAGAGCGCCACCAGGGTTTTGTAGCGCAGTCGGCTTAGGTCCTTGGGGGGAACTGACGTGGTCGAATCGATCGTTCCGCTCTGGTTTGTATTTTCGCTGGAATCGGCACTGACCTGCTCCACTTTTCCGTCCAACATGCCGTATTTCTGGAAGCTAAAGGCAGAAAGTTTGACCTTCACCGGTTGATCAGGACGCACGAAGCCGATATCTTCGTTGCTAACCCATACCTCAGCCTGCAGCGGTTCTTCCTTCGGTACCAGGGTCATCAGGATTGTCCCCGGCGTTACCACCGTACCGGCGGTATGTGTTGCCAAATCCTTCACAACTCCGTCGTTGGGGGCCTTCAATTCCAGCAGCTGGTGACGGTGCTGCTGCTTGGCCAACTCCTGTGTGATCTTCTCAAGCTGTCCCATTGTTTCAACTCGTTCTGTCTGCAACTGTCGCCGGTTGTCGGCAGTAAGCTGAGCCATCTTTTTCAGAGTTTGGTCCATCAGTGCTTGATTGCTTTTTATGGTGTACTCCTGGGTCTTAAGGTCATGTTCTTTCTCAATGCGATCACGTTGCTTCTCTGAAAATTGAAGCTTTGCCACTGTTCCTACTTTTAAAAGATCCTCGTAGGCCTTTTCCATCTCACGGTAATGGGGGAGTGTCTGCTCAAGCTTTGCCTTGATTTCCCGGGCAGAGGCCATATCCTGGCGGGCGCGCTCCAGCACGCTTTGCTGCTCGTCAATGGCGCTCTGATGGGCCTGACGGTTGGTATGATATTGTGCTGATACCTGCGCGAACAGATCAGGCGGGTCATTGCTCTCCCTGGTAAGCGGTCTGCCTGCCAGTTCTGCATCGATCCGGCGCAGGGCAAGCCGCAAACGGTGGAATTCCGAAGCCAGGGATTTTCCTTCCGCAGTGGAGAGTACCGCATCCATCCGCATCAGGAGTTGCCCCTTGGTAACCGACTGCCCCTCCCTGACCATGATCTCCTCCACGATTCCCTGCTCAGAAGGCTGCACGATCTTCAGGTAAGTCTTCGGTACCAGCTTACCTTCCGCAACTGCCACGATATCCAGTCGCCCCAGAACAGCCCAAAGCAGGACGCAACAGAACAGTATCGCTACAACCTTCAACACGGTCCGTCCCAGCGGCGCCGGCGGCTTCTCCTGCAATTGAACCATGGATGGAGCAAAGTCCAACGAATCTGTTTCAGCGGCACTGAACAGCCAAGAGGACAACCTCGCCAAGCGGGAAGGTTTTGGTGGGTGCTGCTCATTCATCTGTTTATTTTCTCCTGTTTGTCGGGCTGCCTGTTTCTGATGGCTTCAGGCAGTCGCTCGATGGTTTTTATCAGACGAGCCAAGGTTCTCTTTTCATCATACCGACTGTACTTGGCTGCAATCTCTTGTGTTCGGTGGGTAATCTCTTGATCGGCAATGGCCTTTTGCAGGACTTCCTGAAAATGTGCCCGTAGTGCGTTGGGGGTGATACCAATACCTGTACCAATTCGTTCGATGGTTCTCATCAGCATCATCTGCTCGATCTGGGTCGGTATTGCCAATGTCGGCACCCCTGCCAGCAGTGCCGCCGATGTCAGGCCATGGCCGGTATGGGAAACGACTAGATCCGCTTTGGTCAGGATAGGCCGCAATGCCGCAGTTTGGCTGGTGATGGAAAGATTGCTGCCGCTATACCTGTCGCAAAGCTCCTGGTCGATGCCGGGAACCACGGCAATGGTTTGACTGCCACAGTCCCTGAGCCCATCCAGTACCAGCCCCAGTTCTGGAAAAGGGCGCAGGTAGGCATATATCCGCTTTCCATTTCCTCCAGGCCAGGGGACATCCTGCCCTGTGTCCAGGTTCAACAGCGGGCCGATATAGCAACCTCCCTTGCGTGCCGGGTAGTGATCAAGCTCCGGCACAGTTGTCAGCAGGGTCAGGTCGGCCTGCACTGCCTGAAAGAGATACTCATGGGCAGAATGGCCATAGTCCTTGCGAACTTGGTTCATGGCCTGCAGCATGTTCATCTCTTTTCCCAACAGCTGTTCCCTTCGCAGCTTGAGCCAAGGTCGGAAGCAGGGATAGGGGCTCATCTCCGGCGGAATAGCGAAGCCGGTATCCATACGCAGACAGGGTATGCCTGCCAGCTTAGCGGCAAATACGGCTGACGGCGCATATTCCGCCACCACCACGTCGGGTCGGTAGAGATCAAAGAGGCCGTGCCAACCTCGTACCAGCCCATCAAGCCGGTCAGGACTGCCGAACCCGCTGTCATCCAGGATATCGGCGAAACTGACCGGCTGGCGTTTCCTCGCAAGTGGTGCGTCAAGAGGCGCCTGCAGGAAGGTTGCCTCGGTGCGGTCAAGGAACTGCCCCAGAGTGGCAAGATCCCTGACGGCAAGGGCAACATCATGTCCATTGTCCTTGAGTGAATGCGTCAGGGGGACCAGCTTGCCCAGATGCCCGTAGTTACCGCCAAGTTCCCACGCCAGCAAAATACGGCTCATGGTTTCCTCATCCTAACCCCGATGAACGGGATAAGTCCCTTCACGAAAAATTCTTCGCAAAAAACCTGCAAATAATTTTTCTAAGGGACTAATCTCAGCGCAGGCCTGTCTATGCAGATTGTTTTATCCCAGTCTCCGCATCCCTTCCTTCAGACCCTTGAAATCCTTCAGCTCGGTACCGCTGCCGGCGGTCAGCAGGCCGTTATCGGCAATGCCCCTGCCATAGCCGAAGCTGTGGTCATAATTCATGGAGGAGAAGTCGCCGGATTGTTTGCGATGGTTCCCGAAGTCGTTGTCGAAATCGGCTAGTTCCTGCTTTAACGCATCACTGACTGCCTGCCAGCGTGCGGCAATCTTGCGGTCGGTTCCGGGAGAGGGCTGATCAACCTCCTGCAGGTAGTCATCAAGCTGGTTGCTGTCAAGGTACTCTTTCGAGGTCGAGGCAGAATGATCATCCTTGCGTCGGATGTCACGGTCATTGTCATGGTCGGACCTGTAGCTATCCCGTTCATTTTCACGTCGATCAGATTTAGCCTTTTTCATCCAGTCCAATTTGTCCTTATGGTCGTCCTCGTCACGGCAGGATGACCCCTTCCTGCTTTTGCCGAAGCTAAGCTCGAAAGTGTCGGAAACGGAAAGGCTGCCTTCTGTGCTGCCGGTGGCTTCAACTCTGTCGGTGGCGGTGACTTTGATATCCAGATAACCGGCGTTTTTCGGCGCGGTCCCGGAGAAGGCGCCGGTTTTACTGTCGAACTTCAGCCAAGAGGGTAGTGCTTTGCCATCGGCCAATGTGGCAGTGTAGGTGAGGACATCGCCCTGGTCGATGTCGACAAAGCTGTCAGTGGGAATACTGAAGCTGAAGTTTTTGTTGTTCTTGACGCGCTGGTCGTCCAGGTGCTCCGTGACGATGGGGGCATCATTGGTGCCCTTGATGGTGATGTCGAGGGAAGAGGCAACTTCAGCCTCGCCGTCGGTGACGGTGAAGCTGAAATGATCCACCTGTTGGGCGGTGCGTCCCAGTGACTGCGCGTCATAGGACCGGTTGTTGACCATATACCCGTACTTGCCGTCGCTGGAGAGCCCCAGGTAGCCATACTCGCCCCGCACGAAGCCCGGGTCGGCAACGGTAAGGCTGTCTCCGGCATCGGGATCACTGTCGTTGGCAAGGACGTTGCCTGTCACATAAGGGGGGCAATGGTCTTCTATGAGTTCGGCGGTGTCTGGTGTTACTACTGGTGCGCTGTTGCCGGCGGGTACACTGGTTACGTTAATGTTGAAGGAAGTGTCGACCTGTGAGCCGGATTGGTCGGTGGCGGTCAGTTTTACACCATAGCTGCCGATTGCGGAACTGTCGGGTGTGCCGGACAGAATGCCGCTTACCTGGTCATAGGTCAACCATGCAGGCAGGTTGGTGCCGTCGCTACTGTTTGCGGTAATGGTAAGGATGTCGCCCTTATCCACGTCGTTGAACAGGTTGGTGGGGATAGCGAGGCTGAACGGCTGGCCTCCCTGGGCAATCTGGTCGGTGATGGCGCCGGTTACTACCGGTGCGTCGTTGACATTGTCCACGGTCAGGCTGAGTCCGGTAGAGACGGTTGCGCCGGACTGATCGGTGGCGGTTACCAAAAGGTTCACGGTTCCCACTTGGTCATTGCCGGGGGTGCCGGTCAGCATACCGGTTGGTGCGTCGATCGAAAGCCATGACGGCAAAGCCGAACCGTCCGCCAGCGTGGCGGAGAGGGTCAAACTGTCGCCGCTGTCGATGTCTTTGAAGGTGTCGACCGGGATCTGGTAGCTGAAGAGTTGGTCTTCGACGGCATTCTGGGACACCAGCGGCGTTACCGCTATTGGGGCGTCATTGGTGTTCTGGACCGTGAGGTCGAAGCTGCTGCTGACCGCTGTACCGGTCAGGTCGGCGGTGGTGATGGTGATGTGCAGGCTGCCGACCTCATCGTTGCCGGGAGTGCCGGTGAAGGTCCCTGTGGTCGCATCGAACTGCAGCCATGCAGGCAATGCAGAACCGTTGGACAGTGCGGCGGAGAGCGTCAGCGAGTCACCAGCGTCGATGTCGCTGAAGGTTGTAGCAGGCACCGCGAAACTGAATGGAGTGTCTTCCAGTGCGGTCTGTGCAGGAATAGCGTCAACAACCACCGGTGCATCGTTGGTGTTGACTACCTCAAGGGCGAAAGCAGCTGTGACATTAGCACCTGACAGGTCTGTGGCTGTTACGGACAACTGCAGCTTGCCAATGTTACTGTTGTCGGGGATGCCGGTGAAGGTTCCGGTGGCAGCATCGAAATTAAGCCAGGACGGCAACGCCGAACCGTCTGCCAGTGTGGCGGAAAGGGTCAGAGAATCTCCTGCGTCGATATCAGCGAACAAACCGGGCGGGAGCATCAACTCAAAGGTTTGGTCCTCCACGGCAAGCTGGTCGGCAAACGGCGCGGTGACTACCGGGGCATCGTTGACGTTTTCCACGTTCAGGATAAAGGATTGGCCGGTCGTGGCCCCTACCGGATCGATTGCAGACACCGTCACTGTCAGCGCTCCGACATCCGAGTTGCCTGGTGTGCCGCTGATGGTGCGGGTTGCCGGGTCGAAGGAAAGCCAGTCCGGCGGGGTTTCATAGCCGGACACCGAGAGGCGATAGGTCAACTGGTCGCCGTCGGCATCGCTGAAGGCGGTTTCCGGCAACTGCAAGACAAAAGGCTGGTCCTCAATAGCGATCTGGTCTGGTAGAGGCTCTGCCGCCACGGGAGCATGGTTGACCAACTCGCGGTAACTTACGACGCTTCCGTCCGGGAATTCGAAGGTGTCGATCACTTGGGACCCGTTGACGCCGGTTGGGTCGAAGTTTTCGACAATAACCGCGTCGCCGTAAGCTCCATAACTGATCGTCAATGTAGTACCGTTCAGAGAGAGGGAAACGTCGTTCCTGGTAATGCCCTGGCCGAAACTGATGATATTTCCTACCCCGTTCTCGGCGGTGTCGTTGATCGTATCCACACCGTCGCCGAGGTTAAAGACATAGGCGTCCCGGCCGCCGCCGCCAAGGAGGACATCGGTACCGGTGCCGCCGGTCAGGACATCCTCTCCAGTGCCGCTGTTCAGATTGTCCGAGCCGTCGTAGCCGTAGAGCCGGTCACCCAGATTAGTCCCGGTCAGCAGATTGTCGTTGTTGTCTCCCTCGACAACAAACGTGTAGCGTGCCAGTTCAGCGAAGGAAAGAGTCGTGCCGTCGTCAAAGGCAAAGGTGTCCACTGAACGGTCGCTGTTTTCCACGTCGTCCGGATTGAATCCGTCCAGATAGATCGTGTCGCCGTTGTCGAAGGCGATGATGAAATTACCGTCCTCATCGAAGCGAAGGTGTCGGCGCAGGTCCTCCGGAGTGATCCCGGGACCGAAGCGGAGAATATTGCCGACGCCCTCTTCCAGCGAGTCACTTATCTCCACTTCACCGTCTCCACGATTGAACACATAGGTATCGTTCCCGCTACCTCCGCGAAGGTAGTCCCCACCGGTGCCGCCAACCAGGAGGTCGTCGCCGTCATAACCTCTGATATTGTCGTAGGTTGCGGTCCCAAGAAGGGTGTCATTACCATAATTTCCATTGATCCTGAATCCGCGACTGTCGATCAGTTCATCATATGACAGTATCTGTCCGTTCTGTCCAAACTGAAAATATTCCACCGCACGGTTGCCGAAGGGGTTCAACCGGTCAAACCCGGTCATCCTGATCTCGTCATCAGCACCCAATCTCTTCAGAACCAGTTCCCCTTTCTCCGGGTCGTGGGTAAGGTAAACTTCCCACAGATTAACACCATCAGGGAGCACGACAGTGTTCCATTCCCCCGGTCGGGAGGCGTCGTCGATGGTGTCAACCCCATGGCCTGTATCAAACAGATAGGTGTCGTCACCTGCGCCGCCCTTAAGAAGATCATTGCTGGAAAGTCCGCGAATCCTGTCGTCACCGGAAGTGCCGACCAACGTATCCTGCTCAGGTGTACCGACAATCTCGAATCCTCGATCGAGCAGATCTGAGAAGCTCAAGCTGGTACCGTCCCAGAAATCGAATCGTCCCACCGGCGGCGGCATATCAGGAATATTAGGATCGAATCCGTCAAAGCGGATGGCGTCACCGCCGCCACCGATTCGCAGAACCAGTGTGCCGTTTTCTACCTCGGCAGTGACGGCGTCCTGAGTGATGCCGTAGCCGAAAGTGACGCTGTTTTCCATGCCGGTGGAACTGATATCCACAATCGTGTCGATGCCATCCCCCAGGTTGAACTGGTAGCTATCGTCACCACTGCCGCCTGCAAGCAGGTCATTTCCCTGGCCGGAGGAAAAATAATCGTTACCAGCACCTCCTGCAATGGTGTCATTGCCAATGGTGCCGTACAGAGAATCATCTCCACCGGTTCCGGCAGAAGCTATACCTGCGTCAAGAATATCCTGTGGGGTCGCAACAGTGCCATCGGAGAATTCATAGCTATTGACAACATCGGTCAGAGTTGGGCTGTCAGGGTTATAACCGGCAAGCCTTATTTGATCTCCGGTTGAGGGGATATCAATGACCAGATATCCGTCCTGTTCCGAAAATCTGAGATCAGAAAGGGAAATTCCTGCTCCGAACCGGAGTATGTTGTTCTCTAGATAACCACCATAGCCACCGCCGTAACCACCGCCGTAACCACCGCCGTAACCACCGCCGTAATCTCCGCCGTAGCTTGCAAAACTGGCGAACGCGGGCATCTCTCCCCCGCCGGCAGACTCCAAGTAATCCCGCTCAATGGTCAAAAGGCCATCGCCGGCGTTAAAGACAAAGGTATCATTGCCAAGTCCGCCGTAGGCGATGTCGTTGCCTGGTCCGGCCAGGATGAGATCGTCCCCTTCTCCTGCCATGATCATGTCATTGCCGCTGCCACCAAATATCGAGTCATTTCCTGCTCCTGCATCTATACGGTCATTCCCATTGCCGCCGTCCAGGTAGTCGTCCCCGTCGAGTCCGTAAAGAAGGTCGTTCCCTGCTCCGGCCTCAAGATTGTCGCCAAAGACGGTTCCCGTAAGCCGATCATCGCCATCGGTCGGCACCGGTGACGCACCATAATAGGCCGTGCCGAAGAGATCACCGGTCTGGGCATAGGCCACTGCCTCGTCTCCACCAGCGGGCATTGCCGAGAGAGTAATGTCATAGGCCGCCGCATCGGCGAACAGTGCGAAAGGATAGGCTGTGGTTGACGACGCCACCACAGGACTTCTGTCTCCAACGAGCGAGACCAGATCGTATATCTTGACACTGCCATCGGCGGAGACGAACTGTATCTGTTCGACGGTCGGAGGCTCCTGCATGGTGAGCCGGTCCTGCTGAAACATCCATAAAAGAGTGAGGGTGCCTCCATTACCACCATCCACCAGAAGCTGCAGGTTACCATTTTCATCAATCAGGGCAGAAACATCGTCGGGTTCAATCCCAACGCCGAACGAAATGGTCTTTTTGCCGCCGTCCCAGTTGTCCCCAATGATATCGTTGCCGTCACCCCGATTGAAAACATATGTGTCTTCCCCCGAACTGCCGATAAGAGTGTCGTCTCCTTTTCCCCCTCCCAGTACATCGCTCCCGGCGCCGGCATAAAAGTAATCATCGCCACTGCCGCCGTCCATCAAATCGCGGCCGTAGTCTCCATTCAGGTAATCGTTGCCGGCACGGGCCCGGATGGCATCGTTGCCGTCATAGGCGTAAATATTGTCATCCGCATTACTTCCCACCAGCATGTCGTCGCCGTAGGTACCGGACTGCGACCCTGCAATGCCATCGTCGTTCATGGCAATTACCTGCTCCAGCGACAATTCGGTTCCGTCGTTAAAGCGGAACCGCTGGACAGAGGAACGGGAGATATCGGTGGACCAGCCGTCGACCTCGATCCGGAAGGCGTCATCACCAGTGCCTACGACCAGTGTCGCATAACCGCTGTCACCAGGCAGGATATTCCAAGAGCGTTGATTCCCCAGTTGCACCTGGAGGTCGGCCGCGGTGATCCCTGCGCCGAACTCTATGATATCTGCCTGGCCGTCGGCCAGCCGTGCCCGGACAAAGTCAACGCCGCTTCCTTGCTCGAAGCGGATGACATTCGCGCCGCTGCCGGCTTCTATATAGTCGCGACCGCTTCCGCCATTAAGGATGTCGTCTCCGTCCCCGCCGTAGAGACTGTCGTCACCCATGTTACCAGCAAGCGTGTCGTTGCCGGCAGCTCCCTCTATCCAGTCGTTGCCACCAGCGCCGACGAGGGCATCGTTGCCTTCCAGTCCAAGGATTGTGCTGTCGATGTCATTCCCGATCAGCACATCGTCACCTGGAGTACCGACGATATTTTCTGCGCTGGGGAGGGTAGTAGCCAGCCGGTTTATGTCGTCTGGACCGAGGATAGTTCCGTTACTGAAGACGTATCGTTCGATATTGTTTCTGCCATTGCGCAGCTGGAGGCTGTCTCCGCTCCCTGAGATCGAGATCGTCAGGGAGCCATTGCTTTCGATTGTAAACGCCAGATCACTCGGCATAATGCCGTCCTGGAACTCCACAGTATCTATCCCACCCCAGCCACTTTCTTCGATGATTTCGTTGCCGTAACCACGGCCGAACCGGTAGGTATCTCCTCCGTCTTTGCCCCTTAGGATGTCGTTGCCACTTCCGCCGTCCAGGACATCGTTGCCCGCGCCCCCCTCCAGGATATCGTCCCCTGAGGTAGCCTGCAGAGCAAGTGTTAGCAGGGTCGGATAATCCCAGGTCGTTCCGTTTGCGAACCGTACCTGCTCGATGCGGTTGCTCTCGTTATAGTCGTTGAATGTATCCTTGACCGTCAACTGATCATCGGTTCCTTGAATCGTAAGCAGCATGTCATTGCCTGAGCGCCTGACGATCACGTCCTCCGGCAGCACATCGGCTTTGAATTCTATGGCATCATCGGGTGAATTGACCCAGTAGTACCCTTTGCCGAATCCTTCATAGGCCGTATCGTGGCCATCGCCGCGACCGAAGAGGTAAGTGTCGTTGCCATAGCCGCCAGCAAGCGTGTCATTGCCGGACCCGCCGTCCAGTCGGTCGTTGCCTCCTTCGCCGTAAATGGTGTCGTTGCCGGCATAACCGGAGAGCGTCTCGCTCTGGCTGCTTCCGTTGATGACATCGTCACCAGCCGTTCCTTCCTTGATGAGATGATTGGTGGCGAAGTCCGCATCCAGCACTGTCCCATCACTGAATTCCAGCCGGGCAACCTGATTATAGGTAGAGGTGAACCAGTTCTTGACAGTGATGCTGTCGATGCCGTCCCCCAGGACGATGCGCAGATCCTCGTTGTAGCCGGGAACTCCCTCGAATCTGACGTCGCCGGCTGTGACGCCATCCTTGAACCGGATGGTGTCGCTGCCGGTCGGGCTCTCGTTCCGGTTGTAGATGGTATCGTGGCCGTCACCCCAGCCGAACAGGTAGGTGTCGTTATCGTTTCTCGGCGCATCGTAGGCAACATCGTAGTAGCGGCTGTCGGCGCCGTAGATGGTGTCGTCGCCCGTGCCGCCGTCTATGATGTCGTCCCCCAGCCCGGCAGAGATGGTATCGTTGCCGTCACCACCGGAGATCACGTCATTGCCGCTGCGGGCGTCGATATGGTCGTTCCCGGCGCCGCCGTTGATTGTGTCGTCCTGGCGATAGCCGATGATGGTGTCCGCGCCGTCCGTTCCGGTCAGCAGCAAATCGCGGAGGGTGTTCCAGGTCCACTTAGTTCCGTCGGCGAATTCGATCACTTCGATTTCATAGTCGTGGTGCTCGGGAGTGCCGGGGTAGCTTTCAAGGAAGTGGTTGCGGATTGTGACAAAGTCACCGGTATCCTTGATGGTGAGGATCAGGTCGTCGTTACTGCGGCTCACGGCGATGTCGGAGGGGGCAACGTCTTCAAAGAACCTGAGTCGATCTGTGTTTTGGGTATTGTCGCCGTCGATGATCGTGTCGTTGCCGTAGCCGCGACCGAAATAGTAGGTGTCGTTACCGTTGGCCTCGATAGATGGGCTTACTCGCTGTTCTCCCGTGTAATAGTCGTTGTAGGCATATGCTGAACCAATGAGAAGATCGTCGCCGGCACCTCCGTCAACGACGTCATCTCCGCTGCGACCTATGATCGTATCATTCCCACCTAACCCATCAATAGAATCGGTCAGGCGGCTGCCGATGATCAGGTCATCGCCTTCCGTTGGATAGGACGTCGCCGCATTAAGGGCGTTCTCCTTGTCCCAGACCGTCCCATCGGCGAAAACGAAGCGGGTAATGGAAGTATTTTCGTACCAATACCAGTTCCACCCTCCTGCAATATGCAGAGTTTCTCCAGTGTCCTTAATGGTAAAGGCGAAGTCGTCGTTATAGCTGTTCGGTGTTGTTACGGTTATATCTCCCGGATTGAGGCCGGAGAAAAGGATACTGTTGCGGCCCTGACCGTCGACTATGTTGTCATTTCCGCTTCCCCGTCCGAAGATGTACTGGTCATCACCCGTCTCGCCCCTAAGTTGGTCGTCCCCCGTCCCGCCGGAAATGATATCGTTGCCGTTTCCGCCAACCAGCATCTCGTTTCCGCCTCCTCCAAAGAGCGTGTCATTGCCGTTGCCGCCGTAAATGGTGCGACTCTGATCGTCACCTAGAATAATGTCGTCGCCGTTTCCCCCTTGGATACCGTTGAACCGTACATTGCACTCCTGGTAGAGGGCCTGGAGTTCTGGCGTTAGGGGCAACGAACGAATCTTATTTTCCAGAAGGGTTGCGCCGTCCCACGGAGTATCGGCAAGAAGAGCCTTAGTGTATCTGTTGAATTCTATAAGGTCGGTAATGCCGTTAATCGGATCAGCATCAATTTTATTCACGAATGCTTGGGTAAGGCGGGTCAAATCGAAAGTGTAACCGATTGCGGTTTCTGGTTTGATGTCTGGATCTGAGCCGGAATAAGTATTGGTATAAGTGTAGGAGTCATCATAGATGTCAATGTCCGAATAGGTATCAGTATAGGTTGTGGTAGTGTCAATAATTTCGAGATACCTTCTCATACGGGTTTGTAAAATGAGACCATCGTACACCGTTTGTCTGAGTGCTTGATAATCCTGGCCCAGCATATCGAGTTGGGGCTGCGCATAGTTGATTGCTAGGGCAGGTTTGTTTTTGTTCGCAGCATTTAGGGCAGTGCTACCGGAGTAATCTACCCACATACCGGTTCTTGCGCCGCTTCCTTCCTGTGCTTGCCCGGGCACAGCAAAGAAATAGCTGCCATAGAAGGACTCTAGGATATGAATCCGGTTATTCCAGGTACCGATCAGTCCGCGATACGTTTCATCGATAAGGGGGTCAGCGACGTTTTGTACTGTTCCGGAGGTAATCCCACCTGTGGAATATTTAACCAGATGGTCGCTCCTGCGTATATTTCCGAATGACAGGTATTCAACCCTGTATGTTGCAGGGTCGCGTTCCTCAAGGGATTTGGCCATGCCGGAAGTATCGGCCCAGGTAAGGAGAAGCTCGTCCAGCAACGCCAACTGCTCCGCTCGTGTCGTAGCTTCACTGTAGTGTGTCAATACTTTCTGGAGAGCGGGAGAGAGGGTTGCAGCCTCTTGCAGGTCACGCACTTTTCCTGAACCTTGCAGTGCCGGAAGTGCCATGGCAGCATTGGAAACTGTCACTGTATCGACAAAACGGCTGTCTGCGGGATTGCTGGCAAGGTTCACCTCTGCTATTGTAGCGGTAGAGCCGTCTTCCTTGGTCAGTGTGCTCTCTGATGCTATGGTGTTCCCGTTCTGCCAGACATTGCAGTTGACAGCCGCTAGGTCGATAGAGGCAACACCTGCGTCTGAGAGGGTGGTAAGTTCTTCTGCCTGGGAACTGCCGTCCTGGTTGAGGTCGCGCCAGATTCTGAGTTCGCCGAAGGCTGCATCGTTAGTGTCGAATTTGCCGTCGTTATTGGCATCCAGATCCCTCAGGGCGCTGAAGCCGTTAGTGGCAGTAAGACCATTACTCAGCTTCGTCTGGTCACCAAACAACTCTACTCCTGAATCGATTTTACCGTTGCCGTTGATATCACGCGCAAGAAGGCCGTCGTCGGACTTGATCCAGCCGGTAGTGGTGGCAATTCGGTCGTTGTTATGATCGAACATGACACGAGAGCCTGTGCCAACTGTTTCAACACCATCGTGGTCCAGGTCAATAACCAGTGGATCACGGGGTGGCTGATAATTATTGGGTATACTCGGACCTGGGGTCGGGCCTGGGGTCGGACGCGGTCTCGGGCTCGGACTCGGACTCGGACTCGGACTCGGACTCGGACTCGGACTCGGACTCGGACTCGGACTCGGACTCGGACTCGGACTCGGACTCGGACTCGGACTCGGACTCGGACTCGGACTCGGATTCGGA
>Ga0074193_1002397_pt1 | contig 17107 bp, 14 predicted proteins | sample EPASupsiteHSE605_FD_64523 | JGI IMG/M metagenome (GOLD analysis project Ga0074193, IMG submission 64523) | Bioremediated contaminated groundwater from EPA Superfund site, New Mexico - Sample HSE6-05 | ecosystem: Environmental > Aquatic > Deep subsurface > Groundwater > Contaminated ... | reverse complement strand
CAGGAGTAGTGACCCCGGCGGGACAGTTCGCAGCACGACGCACTCAGATCGCTCCGCTTCGCTCTGCGATGCTCCGCCTCGGCGGAGAGGTCGTGCGCGCGCTGCGTGCGCTCCTGCGGAGCTGTCAGGAGGAAAATGAATAAAGGATTTGTTGTGGAAATGCATTGATCAATAAAAAAATTACCAAAATCCAATTACAGCATGCCTTTTGGCTTTATTAAGCGTTTTATTGGGGACTATGTCATTTGAGAAAAATCGGAACAGCGAATAATAAAAAGAGTAGTTGCACTTGTACCATTTTCCATCATTTGCATAATTTCCTTCTGCATCAAAACTAACTTCTTCAACTTTTCCATCTGAAAAAACAAACTCAACCAAGGCATTAATTTCCCTTATAAAATCAAAACTTGCAATAGTGTCAGAACTAGATAATTTAGTTTTAAAATCAGAGTAATTGTCAAACAAGCCGCTAAGATCACCACTATTAACAGCAAATTGAAATTCAAAAATTCTTTCGTTTTTGAAATTGGCAGGAGTTCCTGGTATCTTATACCGGGCATCCCAATCCCTAAGATAAATAATTGTTTTCTCAATAACAGAAGAAGAATCTTTCTGTGCAAATGAAGAAAAACTAAAGATACCTAAAAAGATAAGAAAATATAATTTTTGTTTCATTTCAATAGTGCACCTCTGAAAACTTGATTTTCTTTCAACTATGCCACGCAAATATAACAGGTTTTGTACAAAATAATGTATTTGCAATGATTTTTCGCTTACAGGTTTGTATGCTGCAGCGGCGTTTGATGCAGTCTCGCGGGACAGCGGGCTGCAGCTCGTGCCCCATCGCAGCACGACGCACTCAGATCGCTCCGCGATGCTCCGCCTCGGCGGAGAAGTCGTGCGCGCGCTGCGTGCGCCCCGGCGGAGCTGTCAGGAGGAATATGAATAATGGATTTGTGGTGGATGGTACATGACCAGTCTATTGTTCCTCAATAAATTTATTCAAATATTCATCAACAACAATTTCTCCGCTTTCACAATTATTTGAAACTAATATTTGCCATTTAAAAAGCTGATAAATAATGCTCTTCCTTTCACTATCTGACAAATCTGTTTTTTGATATCCTTCAGTAAAATAATGATCAATGAATTCATCTTTTCCTTTTTCTGCCCACATATTTACACTTGTATCATTATTAAAAATATATTCGGAAATATTTTCATTGAATTTATCCCGTAATTTAATGGACTTATTCTTTAATAAAATCCTTTTTACTTTAGATTTGTAGGAAAATGTACAATTGGTGTTTTTGCGAAACAAATGATATAATTCGTTATTCGTAATTACTATTGTATCAAAATTGTTTTTTATTTCAATTTTGATACACACGTAATAACTCCCCGTAGAAAAATCACTTGTTATTGTTTTAACGTACTTTCTTAACGGCGCTTCTATTTTTTGACAATATGAAAAACTAATTCCTATCCCAAAAAACAAAAAACAAAATATTTTATTCAGGTTCATCGACATTGTTTTCTTTATGTGTATCATTTCTGGGACACCTCAACAACAAAATTTTCTTTCTAGCGATGCCACGCAAATATAACAGGTTTTGTACAAAATAAAGTATTTGTGATGATTTTTTATATCTTTACAAAAAAACCATGAACGAAGAAATCAACTGGGTGTTTTTGCGAAGCTTCGTCTGGCCGCATGAATACTATACTTTACAGGCATTTCTCGAGTCGAACGGCGTTCGTGTGAGTTTTCGGGATGAATTGATCATCAACATTGACCCGTTCCTGTCGAATGCCCTCGGCGGAATAAAAATGTATGTTGCTGAAGAAGATTTTGAGCTGGCTATGGCTCTAAGTAATGAATTTGATGAAAAAAGACTGGACGACAGCGACCTCGAAAATGGTGAAGAAAACACCGAATAATGATTCATGTAAGATCGTTTTCTGTTGAACTTGTATAATTCAAATAAACCTGAAAAATATGAAAACCGCTCTATCACTTATGTTTTTAATAATTTCATTTTGCAGTTTTGCTCAATGGGAAATTATTTACGAAAACGACTCAATGCCTTATGGCAATCATATTACCCATGTTGGGAATACCATTATTGGTGCCGGGGGAGGAAAGTCATATGAACCTGTTTATGACAATGGGAATATCTGGATTTCGTCCGATATGGGTGACACATGGGAAACAATCTGGGTAGATCCAATCTGCTGGGGACTATCAGTACTTAATCCGGACACCATTTATGGCGGTGGAATGGATGGATGGTATAGTGTCACCTATGATGGCGGAAGCACCTGGACAAACGTATCCAATGACTTGGGGTTTGCAACAGATTACATTGATTTGCATTTCTTTAATGACAGCGTGGGACTTCTTTACAATAGTTATTTGCAAAGGACAGTAGACCGGGGAAATAGCTGGACATTGTTAGATTCTATTTATCAACACTGCACGCCAGGTAGTGAGTTGGATTTCTATGATTACTCAAACCGACATTTCTGTCAGGTGGATGATAGTTTACTCTTTCTTGCCACCACTCATGGAATCCTGAGAACAACTGATCTCGGGCTTACATGGAATCAGATTTTTTATGACACTACAAGAGAGTTCAGGGCTGTCAATATGAGGGATAGTGTGAATGGTTTTGCTGTTGCAGACAGTGGTTATGTGTACAGGACAACTGATGGCTGGCAGAGTGGTGTTTTTGTAGCTCAATTATATGAACAGCTGCATGATATTGCTTTTATTCAGGATAGTATCGTGCTTATAGCAGGTGGAGGTAAAAACTGGAATCCGGGTAATAATGATACTTCCGGGTATGTATTTTATTCACCCGACAATGGGAATACGTGGATTTGCGATAGAATAAATGATAAAAGAATTTCATCCCTGACTGCTATCGGCGACACAGTTTTTGCAATTGGGGGCGGGGTGAAAATATTCAGGTGCCGGAATATTCAATCCATTGTAAATTCAATTAAAGCCAATGCCTCTTTTTCCTATTCAATTTTTCCAAACCCATTCTCCGATTATATAACAGTTACATTGCCCCTGGATGAATTTTCACGAATCGATATTTTTGATATTCAGGGACGGTTATATCGTCAAATGCGAATTTCAGGAATAAATAAAATAGATCTTTCGGAGCTGGTTGCCGGACAGTATTTTATACGTATCGAAAACTCCAGGCATATTTATTCCTGTCCTTTGATAAAAATGTAATTCCAATTGAATTAGTTTCAATTTATTTACTGTCATTGACATTGATAATATTTTTCATACATTTGAATCATGATAGGGGGAATACAAAAAGCTGCTCAATTAATACGTGAGTCGCAAATGCCTGCCGTATTCACGGGTGCGGGCATATCGGCCGAAAGCGGAATACCGACTTTTCGCGGTGAAGGCGGCGTGTGGACAAAATACAATCCCGAAGTGCTGGAGCTGAGCTATTTCTACAGTCATCCGCACGAAGCATGGAAAGTGATAAAGGAATTGTTTTATCATTATGTCCAGAACACAAAGCCCAATGCCGCACATTATGCACTGGCCGACATTGAGAAAATCAAAACTAACCTGACCGTAATCACGCAAAACATCGATCACTTTCATCAGCTGGCCGGTAACACCGATGTGATTGAGTTTCATGGAACCACCGCGCATTTGCTGTGCGAGAAATGTCAGCAGAAATATCCGGCCGATGAAAAAGCGCTGGAGGTGATTCCCCCACTCTGTCCCGTCTGTAAATCAGTGTTGAAGCCCGATTTCGTGTTTTTTGGCGAAGGCATTCCGGTTGACGCTTATTCACGTTCATTTCAGATTGCTGCAACGTGCGATCTGATGCTGGTTATAGGCACATCGGGCGAAGTGATGCCGGCGAATATGATTCCGCAGGGAGCGCGGCGAAACGGCGCTTACATCATTGAAATCAATCCCGATAAAAACGTATTTGCTTTTGGTCCCCGCGATGTTTATCTCAAAGGCAAAGCCGCTGAAATGCTTTCTGCAATTGTTGAAGAACTTAAAAAACTGTGATATGAAAAAGCTGTATGCTGTCCTTGTTTTTCTGTTGATGGGTAGTGCTTTTCTGCATGTGCAGGCACAAAATGATTATTCGCTGAGCGGATTTTCACAACCGGCCTTATCGCATTACTGCATCGGATCCGATGTTTACAATCATGTTATTCTCGCTGATTCCGGCAATACAGGAATTGCTGCGGGTGCATTAACCATTCACTGGAATTTATCAAACGGAAATTCCGGAACATGGACAGGGCCGTCATTGGCCATGGCTGCGGGAAGCAGCGACACTCTTGAACTGGATACATTTTCAATCCTACGTCCTGGCGCTTATTTACTAACAGTGTATCTCGATTCGGCCGATACCAACCGCACCAATGATACAATCCGCACCATTATTCATGTTTCGATGAACGGACTGTACACCATTAATCCGCTTTTACCGTCTTCCGGAAATAATTTCCAAACACTGGCCGCTGCTGCCGATACATTGTCGGCGGGCGGTGTATGCGGCCCCGTGGTTATTGAAATCGAAGACGGCGATTACACCGGACAAGCGCGTATTTCGAATGTAGCCGGCGTTTCAGCCACCAACAATATCATTATCCGCTCTGCATCGCAGGACAGTGCAGCGGTTTCGTACACCTTCACGCCTGCAGGTGCAACCGACAATTATGTGCTGGCTGTGAGTGGGACTTCGTTTGTTACGATTGAATATCTTACACTGAAAAGCACCGGAAATGCATCGTTCTCCAGAGTGCTCACCATCGACAGCACCTGTGCGTACAATCAATACCGGAACCTGCATCTGATGGCGCCTGTAGCAACAGTGAATTCAAATGCACTTGCGGTCATTTATTCAAATCCGGGTACAATGACGAATGATTCCATGAGTGTTTTCGAAAACAATAAAATCGAAAACGGTGCCTATGGCATGTATCTCTATGGCGCATCCACAGCCATTCCCGAAGACTCGCTCATTATCCGTAAAAACACGATGGTCAATCCATATGTCGCCGGAATTTTCATGTATTATCAGAGCAACACCATCATCGACAGCAATGTGGTGACAACCACAGCAAACACCTCAAATTTCAGTGGAGTTTATTTGCGCTATGGAAAAGGCAATGTGGCCGTAACCCGCAACACCATCATCGCCGATGGAGCTGCCGGAGATCTGCTCTACATCCGCGATTTCAATGGGAGCGCATTGGCACCGATACTCATTGCCAATAATTTTCTGTTGCAGAAAAACAACACCGCTACCTTGCGTGGCATTTATCCGTACAATTGCAATTATGTCGATGTAGCCTTCAATACCGTACGCATGCAAAGCGGCAGCACCACTGCAGGTCGGGCATTGTACATCAATTCTTCAGCTGGCTACGGAAATATTCGTCTGCTGAATAATAATATTGAAAATATCGGAGGAGGCTACGCCATTGAGATTTCAGCAACATCCGTTTCCAATAATTATGTGTCGCAATGCGATTATAATAACTTCAATGTCAGCGGAACCTATCTTGGAAAATACGGATCGACCAACTGTGCCGATATTGCAGCATGGCGTACTGCCGCTACCACTGCGGGTTTCGACACACACTCCGTGGAAATTGATCCTGTTTTTTCAGGAACAAATTCATTTGAATTTACCAACGCAGCTTTGAATAATCTGGGTTTGCCGATGGCAACTGTTACGCACGACATTCTGGGAACCGCACGAAATCTGACCAATCCGGATATGGGTGCTTATGAATTTGAATTGCTCGGACAAGACATGATTGTTTTATCGGTCGACGCACCTCAGTCGGGATGCGGCATGAGCGCAGCAGAAAATGTGCAGGCCACCTTTTACAACAACGGGTCGGTGGATGAAAGCGGAGCTACAGCGCAATTCTCAATCAACGGCGGCACCACATGGTCAACCGCAGAAGCGCTGCCAACCATCCTTTCAGGAGATTCGCTTCAGTATACATTTACGCAAACCGTTAACCTGTCAACGCCCGGCATGTACAATGTGCATGTGCGCATAACCGCGGCCGGCGATGAGAACACAGGCAACAACCGCGATTCGGCCATGGTATCATCGGTTATTTCCATCAATACATTCCCTTATTCTGAAAGTTTTGAATCGGGCAATGGCAACTGGACAGCAGGTGGTACAAACAATTCGTGGCAACTGGGCGAACCCGAAAACACGGTGATTGATACAGCCTCAGCCGGCACGCAATGCTGGGTGACAAATCTGACCGGAAATTATAATCTGAATGAATTGAGTTATGTGCAGAGTCCCTGTTTTGATTTAAGTGCCATGGCTGATCCATGGCTCGAAATGGATGTGTGGTACGAAGCCGAAGGTGGCTGGGACGGTGCACAGGTGCAGTACTCGGCCGATGGCGGCAACAGCTGGCATACACTTGGCGCATACGGCGATACAGCATGGTACAACGATTACGATGTGGACGGCATTGCCAACAATGCTCCGGGATGGACCGGTGCCGATGCCAACGGAAGTAATGGTTGGATTACAGTAAGACACAGCATGCTGCCATTGACTGCCTATTCCGGAATCCGGCTCCGCGTGCTGTTTGGCGCAGGAAATTTTTTTAATGAAGAAGGGTTTGCATTTGATAATATTCATATTTCGGATCGGGGCGTTGATGCCGCAATTACTGCAATCACAGGCCCAAACGGCGGTTGCGATGTGGCTACTTCGCCGGTTTATTTTATTGTCGGCAATGAAGGAACAGTAGCATTAACGCAGCTCCCTGTGCAGATTTCAGTTGATGGCGGCACCACCTGGACTGCCGATACCATAACCACCAACATTGCATCAGGAGCCAATAGCGGAGTGGTTTCGAATCAGCTTTTTGATTTTTCCGCCATCGGACAGCATGAGGTAATAGTAAGATCCGCTTTGTTGCTTGACATCAATCATGCAAACGATACGGCGAGCGTAATAGTTATCAAACAACCTCAAATAAACACGTATCCGTATTTTGACAACTTCGAATCCGGCATTCAGACCTGGATGGCAACCGATACACTTTGGCAGCCCGGAACACCTTCGGGACTGGTGATCAACAACGCATTCAGCGGTGCTACTGCGTGGTCGACCTGCAATAATGGTTTCACACAGCCATTGTTTTCGTTCGTTGAAAGTCCGTGTTTCGATTTCTCAGATCTCTCCATGCCTCAGGTTGAATTCAGGTATTTTGTCAACATTGAACCAGGCGATGGCGTATACATTCAGTATACAACAGATAATTACATGTGGAGTAACATCGGAAATGTCGGTGATACACTCAATTGGTATAACAGCATATCCTATGGAAATTCCTGGACAGGCGACACGATGACCTCATGGAAACTGGCCCGCCATGCTATTCCGCAATTGGCCGGTGCTCCGTATGTAAAATTCAGGTTTGTATACAACTGGCCGGTTCCGATCGGAACAAAAACCGTCTATGATGGTTTTGCTTTCGATGATTTTTCGGTGTATGAACGTCCGGACTACGATCTGGCCATGATTGCCATGGATACCATTGTTGATGCCTGTGAACATGGGACAGACTCCATTACAGTGTGGATGCAGAATACCAATTTTGCCAACATCATTCCTGCCGGTGATACAATAGCAGTGGCTCTCAACGAAGGTTGGCTGAATGTAGTAATGGACACCATTGTGTTGACATCGCCCATCATGCCGAAACAGATTATTTCGCACACTTTCAGCGTGCCGCTGGACATGACTGTTCATCCGTATACATACCTGATTGAAGTGCAATTGTACAATTCGCATGATGTGGAATCAACCAACAATTCACTGACGCAGACGGTCGAATCGTTTGGTTATCCGGTGGTAGAACTTGGCTCTGACACTGCCTTCTGCGGGAATGGTCAAATCACGCTGGACGGCGGTCCGTCTGCCGGAGACTATGCATGGTCTACCGGTGATGATACCAGATATTTAAATGTTGACACAGCTTTGACCGGAGGTTATGGAAGCTTTCCCATCTCAGTTGTTGTTTCAACTTTTGGCTGTAGCAGCAGCGATACAATCACCATCACGTTCAATGACTGCACCGGACTGAATGAAACGGCTGAAATCATCCGTATATATCCGAATCCGGCGCAGAATCTGTTGTATTATTCATTGCCGCAGTCATTCAATGATGCAGAAGTGCTAATCCGCGATCTGACCGGCCGCACCATGATGCAGCAAAATATTTCCGAAAAAACTGAAGGATTTCTTAACATTTTGTTCCTGCCGGAAGGTGTATATTTGCTGCAGATAAAAACAGCAACATCGAACCACACGCAACAAATAGTCATTCAGCATTAGGCAGCAGGCTGCGCCTGACATTCGCCTTTGTTTTGCTGCTTTGCTTTACACAAGGCAAAGCGCAGTTTTTTCTTGAAAAAGTGGCCACCGAGTTTTATACCGATTACATCGTAACGGATACCAGCGGCTGGAAAATAGCATTGCCGAATGAAGTGCAGAAATGTTTGTATTCGCCACGCTTTGTATCATTGCTCGACAGTAATTATCTGTACTACAGCGAAGCCGATACTGTTTTTGAATATGACATTCAGCACCGTTCTAAACGCGAAATACTGATTGCAAAACATGGTCCGCACACGCTTTGCGGAATTGCCTGGTCACCCGATTCAAGTCTGGCACTCATTCTCAGCATTACCCCCGGCGAAACTGAACGCAGTCAGATCAACAACACATTATATCTGATTACCATCAACGGGTCATTGCCACCGAAAAAAATAAATGCGCCGGTCAATTTTTATTTTGAAAATGAGTTTGAATCAAAACCCGGACGTGATTTTTATTTTATCGATAAAAGCACCATTGCTTACAAAACGCATCTCGAAAGTTATACCGATCCGGGAAAAATCATCACGGTCAAAATCAGCGATTTTCATTATTAGCAGCCGCTGTTCGAAGTAGCAATGAGGCTGTCTCAAAATAGCGGGTTGTTACGACATTCCATCGTTCCGGCCACAATTAACCCTCGAAGAGTTCCGAACTCTTCGAGGGTTTTTTCACCGGCCGGAACATGGAATCGTCGAAACAGTCTACAAAAACAACGGTTCCATGTCCGCCAGTCAGCGGACGATGGAATGTTGTTTTTGCCGTAATATTTTTTTTGAGACAGCCTCAGTATTTTTAGTCTCTGCGGCTTTTGCCAGTAACTGGCTTCTTGTTTTTCTTCCAGGGCTTATCGTCGCCGAAAGATTTTTTCTTTCCGCCGAAAGCAGGTTTGGAACTTTCTTTTGAGCCGTGGGTATCCGGCTTCGAAAGTGTTACTTCAAGAGGAGTTCCATTGAAATCGGCCTGAGCGAACGAACTTAAAACATGACTCTCGAATTTGGCATCGACTTCGAAAAATGAAAATTTACGGAGAATGTCAATTTTCCCGATGGGAATATCGCGACGGCGGCAATAATCGTTGATAAGGCCAATCATACGCGGAACTGAGAGTCCTTCTTTCTCGCCAACATTAATATGGAAACGGCTGTACGCCATTGAGCGGTCTCTTTTTGGTCGGTCTTCGCGGGCACCCCGGTCATCACGGCTGTCTCTGCGATCGCGGCCATCTCTGTCGTCGCGGCTGCTTCTGCGGTCACGTCCATCGCGGTTGTCGCGACTGTCGCGTCCGAACTTTCCATCCCGCGCACTATCCACATTGGCATTCAGATCCGGTGCGTTTTTATAATATTCCAGAAACCGGTTAAATTCAACCGATACAAAATGTTTGATCAGGTCTTCGCGCTGCAGCCAGTCGAGTTTTTTGTAAATCGGTGCCAGGTATTGTTCAATCTGTTTTTCATCGACTTCGATATTTTCAACGCGATCGACAAAATTAAACAATTGCTTTTCACAAACTTCAAATCCGTTCGGCACCATTTTGCGCTCGAACTGTTTTCCGATCATACGTTCAAGATCGCGCACCTTGCGGGTTTCGCGTGTATGCAACAATGAAATTGAAACACCTTTTTTTCCTGCACGACCGGTTCTGCCGCTGCGGTGAATGTACGCTTCGAGTTCATCGGGCAGATTATAATTGATCACGTGAGTCAGATTATCCACATCGAGTCCGCGGGCAGCAACATCAGTCGCAATGAGCAACTGCAGATGGCGGATGCGGAAACGGTTCATAACAAAATCGCGCTGAGCCTGCGACAGATCACCATGCAAAGCATCGGCATTGTAACCGTCCTGAATGAGTTTATCAGCTACATCTTTTGTCTCGGTCCGGGTGCGGCAGAAAATAATTCCGTAGATTTTCGGATTGATGTCAACAATACGCTTCAGCGCAGCATATCTGTCTTTGGCGTGTGTGACATAAAAAACATGCGACACATTTTGGGCGCCCATATTTTTCTTTCCAACCGAAACTTCTTCGGGGCTGTTCATATATGTTTCAGCAATATTGCGGATTTCGCGCGGCATGGTTGCTGAAAAAAGCAAGGTTTGTTTTTCAGACGGCGTTTGTTCAAGAATAAAATCAAGATCTTCCTTGAAGCCCATATTGAGCATTTCATCGGCTTCGTCGAGAACCAGATAACGGACATTATTGAGTTTAAGAGCACGGCGTTTAATCAGGTCGACAGTTCTTCCGGGCGTGCCCACAATAATGTGGGAGCCTCTTTTTAGTTTCGTAATCTGAGTATCAATGCTGGCTCCGCCATAAACAGCCGTTATATGAACACCATTCATAAACTTCGAATAGTTTTCGAGGTCTTTGGCAATCTGCATACAAAGCTCACGGGTCGGGCTCAGAATAATGGTCTGGACTGTTTTTTCAGAAACATCGGTTTTTTCGAGGAGCGGCAAACCAAAGGCAGCCGTTTTACCGGTACCGGTTTCAGCCAGTCCGATCATATCGTGGTCATTTTCAAGAATCAGCTTAATGGTTTTTTCCTGAATGGGAGTCAGTGTTTTAAAACCCAGTTCCTCTACTGCTAACAGCAGGGGCTGACTCAGGTTTGTTTCGTTAAATTCCATACAATTTTGTTAGATAAATCCCTCTGTATTGCGCTCATTGGGACCAACTTCTTTGTAATCCGCTGTAAAACAATTCAATTTCGGGGGTGCAAAGGTACGCAAAATATTCACACGCAAAGAGTTTGAAGTGTGAAATAACAGATCAACCTTGTTCCGCTTTGAAAAACCGGCATCAGCATATGGCTCAAATACCGGAAATAAGCGGCGAAACATCCTTCATGTCTCCGGAAACAAATTTCAAAGTTGTACTTTTGCATCAGCTTTTACGGTCAAAAAGAAATGGAGCATATTTTCAGCAATATTGACAAACAAATTGAATCCAATCAGGGAAAAAATCTGTTGGCAAACAGCAAAAACGCCACTCTGAAATTTATTGAGGAAACCGTGTTGCTGTGCGAAAATCCGGACAATTTACCTTTGAATTCCCAGAATGATCTGATTGAATATACCGTCAACAAAGTGCTGGACGAATTTTACCGGATCAATCAGTATTTCAATTTCAGTAATACCGATATTAATGAACTTCGTCAATTGTATAAAAATCTGTTTGAAGCCATCCGGAATCAGCACCAGCCTATTAAACAGATTGCTGAACAGCATTACGAAAATCTGAAAAACTGGCTGCTGAAATCAAATCCGTTTGCTGAAAAAATCAATGATCCGGACCAGGCAGTTGCCGAAGCTGTCGCCTGCTCCGAATACAGTGCTGAATTGCAGCTTGGAATTCTCGGAATAGACCTCAATAATTGCATGCAGCCTTTGCTCGACATCGGTTGTGGTAAATCGTTTTCGCTGATTCAACATCTGCGGGCATGCAACATAGAGGCCTGCGGTTTCGATCGTTTCTCTTCCGAAACACCATTTGTAAGTCAGGCCGATTGGCTTTCATTCAATTATGGCGTTGATGCATGGGGAACCATCACAAGTCACCTTGGCTTTACCAATCACTTTCGCCATCATCATTTCCGGCAGGATGGAAATTATATTGCATATGCACAGACCTATATGAAAATTCTTTCGTCGCTCAAGCCGGGAGGCAGTTTTCATTATTGTCCCGATTTGCCATTTATTGAAGAATTTCTGGATCCGTCAAAATTTTCGGTGACACGTCTGCAAACGGGCAATGATGCGTTTCAGACTGTGATTGTGCGCCGTTTGTATGTTTAACAAAATTCAATTTTCTCACATGTACAGGTTGTCAACGAAAAACGGATATGAGATTTCACAGGTGATTTCAAAACACAGCAATGTATGGCTTGTACAAAAAAACCAATTGTCCGTACTGGTCGATTCAGGTAAAACCAAATCGCGTACACAACTGATGCATGGTCTGAACACCGCGCTGCATCAGCAAAACGACTTGCAATATCTGATGCTGACACATACACACTACGATCATTGTCAATCAGCAAAAGCATTAAAGGATTTGGTTCATTGCAACATCATCGTTTCTGAAAACGCTGTTCCATCCATCGCTGCAGGCTATACGCACCTGCCACGCGGCACCAATTATGTTACCCATATTTTGGCTAAAGCCGGTCATGCATTGATGAGAAAGAAATTCATGTATGCGCCTTTCAATGCCGATATTACCATCAGCGATGATTATCTCTTCCCCGCCCCTGATGCGGATTTGCGAATTATCACAACCCCGGGTCATTCCGCCGATTCCATCAGTCTGATTGTGGATAATGAAGTTGCGATTGTGGGCGATGCCATGTTCGGAATCTTCCGCAATCATGTGTTCCCGCCTTTTGCCGACGACATTCCGGAGATGATCCGCAGCTGGGGCAAATTGCTCAATACCGGCTGCACCACTTTCCTTCCGGGCCACGGCCGCGCCATCAGCCGGGAACTATTGGAAAAAGAATTCAGGATTTTTTCTAAAACAATATAACGTTCGCTGGGCATGCGTCTCCTGACGCTCGCCCACACAACTTATTCAATAAAAAAATCCAGATGTCTTACACAGGCGCGGATTTGCAATCCGTGACAGTGCGTACTCACAGACTGTTCTTTATTCAACAACAATATCCAAATCTGCCAGCAGCCCCAGCACACCGGGATAGGCGAATTTCGCTTTCTTCAGTTTATTCTGTGACGGAAAAATTATATAGTTCCATGATGTGCGGAAGTCGCATCCGGAGAGGTTACAGCGCTCGAAGTTAGTCATTTCGAAATCACAATAATCAAACAAAGCCTGCGTCAGATCACATTCTGCAAAAAACGCTTCGCGAATGGAGCAATGCATAAACCGGAGTTTTTTCAGATTGTTTTTAAGAAACACTGCATAATTCAATACGCACTTTTCGAAAGTCACAGAAAAAACATATTTCGAGCATTTGCCGAACTCAACGCCCTGCAGCTTGCAATCATTGAAAACCACTTCGGAATACACTGTATTGTCCATTTTGCACATGGTCAGATCGCAGCCGAAAAATTCACACGTTTCGAAGTTGAATTTGCTCAGATCCTGACCCGCAAAGCTGCAATTCTTAAAGGTACAGTTTACAAAATCGTTATCGTTCAGAACAGAAGTGCCGGAGATGGTTTTGTTGGAAGTCATTAGAATAGAATTGAAGATGCAAACGTAATTATAAATGCTTAATAATTTGCTGGCATTCGGAGATACTGGGAACACCAATAAAACACATTTTGCACCCTAAAATATATGACACGTTAGGCTGCTGTCATCCTGAGTTTCGCTCCTGTTGCACGTTTCATGGAATAGCTTGCGAAGTATCGAAGGAGACAGCAGTCCCGCTGCCGTTCGTCCCTGCCCGCTGCGCAGCAGGCGGGGATACATTTGAAGCTTTTTCTTTTCAATGCCAATTCTTCAAATACTCAGAATGACAGCGGGGTTAAAATATCAAAAGGGGCAGTGACATAACAATCATCCCCCGTGATGGAAATACATGTTTAGATTTTTATTTGAATTGTTTATAATTTCATTTTCTCCGTACATTTGTCTGAATAAATTAGTAAAATGAAACCGGAAGATTTCGGATACAACGAAGCACTGGAACAATTCAGAAAAGACAATAACCTGACGGAATTCAGCGTGGCACGCGTGATTGCAGAGCACAAAGAGCGATACATCATTGTATCGGATCAGGGCGAATGCGATGCTGAAATCACAGGAAATATGCGATTTTCTGCCAGTGGCCGCGAAGACTTTCCTGCAGTCGGCGACTGGGTTGCAGCCACCATTTATGATTCCGGCACTGCGCTTATTCATAAAATATTTCCACGCTCATCGGTCATACAGCGTCAGGCAATTGGCTCTGCAGGCGACATTCAGATTATTGCCACCAATGTTGACTGTGCATTGCTGGTGCAGGGAGCCGATCGCGATTTCAACATCAACCGGCTTGAGCGATACTTGACAATTTGTTACAATTCGCGCGTAGAGCCGGTTGTAGTAATGACAAAAATTGATTTATTTGAAGAAAACCACATTACAGAAATACTGAACAGCATTCGTCAGCGCCTTCCGGATATTCCGGTAATGGCCATCAGCAGTGAAACACAGCAGGGCTACGATAAACTGAATGCGTTTTTTGAGCAAGGTAAAACCTATTGCATGCTCGGCTCATCGGGTGCCGGAAAATCGACTTTGCTCAACCATCTGACAGGCACCGAAACAATGAAAACCCGCTCGCTGAGCGACAGTACAAATAAAGGCCGTCATACCACCACCCACCGCGAAATGTTTGTGCTGCCCAACGGCGCACTGATGATTGATAATCCGGGCATGAAAGAAGTCGGTATCGCCAATGCGTCGGCCGGACTGGAAGCCACTTTTGACGACATTGTACAATTGGCAAAACAATGCCGTTTCAAGGATTGCACTCACACCAGCGAGAGCGGATGCGCCGTCCGTGAGGCCGTTGACAAGGGTGAGATTGATCCGGCGTCGTTTGAGAATTTTCTGAAACTTGAAAAAGAAAAAGAGCATTATGAATCCACCGAAGCCGAGCGAAAACAGAAAGACAGAGCTTTCGGTAAAATGCTGAAAAATTATAAAAAGGGAAAATACAAGGATAATTTTTAATTACCTTTACTCTTCAAAACCATTCATCATGACCTCCACCATCAGCATCTGCGGGCTCGATTGCAGCACCTGTCCCGAATACGGAAAACAATGTCAGGGCTGTGTTGCCAGCCAGGGAAAAATTTTCTGGGCAATTCATTACAACATGGATAAATGTCCGCTGCACAAATGCTGCACCGATGAACATAACTACGCTCATTGCGGCCAGTGCGAGCAGCTTCCGTGCAAGACCTATTTCGACATGCGCGATCCCTCATACACCGAAGAGCAGCATCTCGAAGGAATTAAAAACAGAGTGGCCGCGCTGAAGCAATTGTAGTTTACCACTCGATTTTATACGAGATGGCCGGAATGAAGTATGGATCGGCTTTCAGGAGTACTGTGCCCGATTGCTCGTCCCATTCATATCCTTCATAATCTTTTTCTCCAAGGACATTAATCATCTGAACAGACCACACAGATGTATGATTCCGTTTATTGATGCGGTAATTCAGCGCAAGGCTGACGATCTGAGCATCCGGTTTTTTGGTTTCGAATATTTTTGAATCATCAAATATCACCTGTTGCGCAGCCATGCTGGAAGCATAATCGACGGTTTCGGTGCGGTCGCCGCCCATAAAACACAGACGCAGATTGAGATTCAGTAAATTGGTTTTATTGCGGCCCACTTTCCATTCATAACCACCAAGCAGATTTACAACATAATGCTTGTTGAACCGCGTATTGAATTCTTCGCCGCTGGCGCTGGTATAGCGCGAATCGAACAGGCTTACAGTTGCGAGATAATAGAACTGTCCTTTCAATGCCCGTTCCAGTGTAAAGTCAATACCGACGTTTTGTCCTGTTCCACCGGTCTTCATCGGTTCATTCAGCAAATATACAGCTTCGGCATTAATCATTGAAAAGTTGTTGCTGAGCCCAACGGGCACATCGTACAGATGTTGAAAATAGGGTTCGATTTTCAACCTGAGATTTTCTGAAAGTACGCGCTCATAGCCAGCTACCAGATGAAAAGCTTTTGTAGCCGGCAATTTCCGGTTTGGAAATGCACCCGAACTATCCTGGATGAAATAAATATTCAATGGCTCCGGGCGCGAATACAATCCGGCCGCCAGCGAAACAGTAGATAACGGACCACACTCAATCCGGCCACTGATGCGCGGTTCGGCAAGGATCTCCTCATTCAGATTGTTGTAAACACCATGGATTCCAGCCACTACCGAAACCCGCTCCGACAACGAAATTTTTGATTGGGAAAAAGCTGTAATCAACATGGAACTTCCTTTACCATCGATGGTAGATTGAAGGGATGTAGAATCGCTGAATGCCTGCTGAACGCGCACCAGAAAACTGTTTCCGCTAACCGAGAAACCACTTTTATTGGTGTGTCTGGCGGAGAATTTTTTCTGAATATATGTTCTGTTGCTGATTCGCTGATTCAATGATTTAATATTGTATTCTTCATGAAAATAATTGTCGGGCGTAAACGCAGACTGCGTCAGCTGCACACCATATCCTGTAAAGGAAGCCACCGAACTCAGGAAAGTATTTGCATTAATCTGATGACGAAAATTCACACCTGTTGCACCGGTGAACATTCGGCTGTCGTATTGCAGCGCATCGCTCTCCAGCTCGCGTTCAGTTGAGTCGGCAATGGCATCGTGATGTTGCGAATCGCGTGCACCAAAGCCCCAGAAAGACCAGATGCTTTTTTTACAAGGAATATTTATTTTCCACGAAAGATCCTGATAATTCAGTTTTCCGGCTTCGGGCGGCAGGATGGGCTGCAGCAATGTCAGTGTCGAAAAACGGTAATTGAATAAATAGGTGGCGCGACTACCTTTTTTAAAAGGTCCTTCGCTGCTGACATCAATGCCATTGCTGCTGAGGCCAAACGCGTACTCGCGCTTATCGGGATTGCCCGAACGGAGCTTCATGTCGAACACCCCACTTAAGGCATTGCTGAACTCCGCAGTAAATG
>Ga0074193_1002396_pt1 | contig 17121 bp, 31 predicted proteins | sample EPASupsiteHSE605_FD_64523 | JGI IMG/M metagenome (GOLD analysis project Ga0074193, IMG submission 64523) | Bioremediated contaminated groundwater from EPA Superfund site, New Mexico - Sample HSE6-05 | ecosystem: Environmental > Aquatic > Deep subsurface > Groundwater > Contaminated ... | reverse complement strand
GATGATACCTGTGCGGACGCGCTTTCTACTTTTTTCACGTACTCCTAACATTGGCATGAAAATTGCATACGATCATGAAAAATTATTTGTCAAGATTTATTTTTCGACGTGAAAAAAGGAGTGCTTTGGCACTCCCGCTAGAAAGGACTCACTCGTACGGCAACAACGGTCATCCTACCATCTTTATCTACAAAAGTTTTCAATGCATAATAATTATCAATCATTTGACTATCTATTTCTACCCACCTTGGAGGCACATGGGCAACCGCCCTTTTCTGTACCGTTCCAAATCCAATCAATAAAATACAACTAATTATAATAATCATAATTTTCTTAATCGACATTATCATACACTCCATCCTCTACGCATCTTATAAGAGTTTTCAAAACATCTCTTTTACCATCATGATAAAAATCAATCTCTAAACTATCACCCTTTTTTCTTGCATTTTCAACGCACTCTTGTAGAAACTTCAAATTATCAAGCAATAAATATTTATTAATCATTTTAATATCCCTCAATTCTTTCGATATTTCTAATAGTAAAAGTAATCATTAATCTAGAATCCATAATATAGCCATCACTAAATACCTTCTGTATTAATTCATCATAAGTTTGACACTTATATTGACTACAATTTAAGAAATGTTGTTCTCCGTTTACAGTTATTACTCTAACCTGCATTACTGCCCACCTCCAACCACATGATAATAGTGATATGCTTTCCATCCTAGATATGCAGTACCGTATAAAGCTAAAGCTAAACTACCAGCAGTTAAACAACCATAAGCAACATTTAAATCTTCGTTATCCATTTAATAACCCCCATTTAATTTATTACTTATATTATGTCCTCTTTCTAATACTATTATACATCACATGTAAAAATAAGTCAATAAAAAAGAAGCATTTTTATCATGCTTCTTTAACAAATAGATTATTAATTTACTCATTTTGGTGCTGTATTACGATACCCTTGTATTAAGTCACTAATTTTTCCACCTAATACATTTAAATATATAATCCCAGTGAGATATATAAAACCATCTGAAATTACTAGACCATTAATCCACCATAATAATATAGTAGGAATACATGCTATCCAAAACCATAATAATCCTGCTATTCTGAACCATGACCATTTCCTAGTACCGTCTGACTGAGTTTCTTTCATGGTATCCTCTAATATACTTTTTAAAATATCCATTTCTATAGCCACCCTTTAGATAATGCTATTTGAATGATAAGTGGCATTAGTGAGCAAATAAGCAACATAATCCCTACGCCTTTGGTAACAACGTTTTTTATTTCATCTACTGTATCTTCTAGTTTATCTTGTCTTTCTTCTAAATTTTCTACTTTTACTATAAGTCCACTATGCTGCAAACACACTCCTTTGTTTTGAACTTCCATATATTGTTTTCTCCTTTTATGGTTTTAGTAAATCAGCATCAATATTAGATTGAATGAAAAAATATGAACATTTTACAATTGCACTAGTTGTGCCAGTAAAATGAATAGTAAATCTATCAAATCCATTACGTTCTACCCACCAATTAGTAATACCGCTTGGCGCGCTACATAGATTTACCATTATTACCGCTTTATCGGCTATCTTTTTATTGGCTGGTATTACTTGATAACTTGAAGCGGTACCGCTTGGAATACTAAATGTCCCTACATTATTAGGCATACCGATTGTTGCCATTCCTTGACCATCATTTGATATTGTGTCAGATTTTTCGAATAAGTAAAATAGTGCAGTTGCATCTGTGCTAGAATAAGAACCACCGAATTTATTCATGCAATAATGATTTAATTTTCTTGGTGGTGACGAATACCTAGTTTCTAATCTATATTCTTCTAATCCTAAACCAAAATCATATATCCAGTCTTTTTCGTCTAATATTGTATTAATTTCTTTGCCTTGCATTACCTGGGGGATTGCTACATATTTTTTATTATCGATTTTGAATGCTTCATATGCACAAACCGCACCAGCATCTAAATTAGGTGGATTAATTTGATCTTCAACCGAAATAGCTAAAGCACCAGTCCGTACCCTATGAAATGTACCAAATAAATAATCATGTTCTGATTTACTATTTTTACATTCGGCAAAATCAATTGCATTAGTCATAGTTGAATTAAAAAAACAATTCACAGAGTTGTTTTGCTCATTGTACGATATATTACTAGAATAGAAGTTTCCTCTACCATCAAGTAAAATACCAATACCGTTATACGTGTTAGTAGTTCCGTCGGTATCTCCTATATTTTCAAAATAGCAAGTATCAAAACTATTGTTTCTACATCTACCCGCCATTAACATACCAACCGCGACACCAGTCCATAACCCCGTTGGATCAGTCCATGGAGCATATTCAGGAGTTGTAACAGTATTTCTTAAAATCGTTTCACACTGACAGCCGATAAATTTATTATTAGTTGCATATCCGATCACTAAGAACCCAATTCTATAACACCAGAATGCGGAACACTTAATAAATGTATTTGCATTCGGTGAAGAAGATAAAGCATCATTTCTATTTAGCAAGAAACCAATTACTGATTCTTTTACAATGATATTTTCAAAAAGATTCATCCAACCACCATATAAATGCAGACCAGCTTTAAACCCAAAGATAGTAATGTTTTTAAAATTACCATTCGTTATATATCGACCATTTGCATTAGTGATTGCTTCAAGACCAACACCGTTACCCTCGATTTTAATATCATTAATTTTTACATTAATAACACTACCATCACCAACAACATCTGCATATTTATATTCAATCTCAATAGCATTAATAGCAGTATTTACAATAAGTGAAGTAGAATCCCCTTTCCCTTCGATTGTCATATTATGAGATATTCTTATTGGTGCAGTAATAAAATGCTTACCAGATAATAAAATTCTTCCTCCACCATTTGTATAATTTAGTGGTGTACCATCAATAACACATAAAGGTAGACTGTCAATAGCGTTTTGAATCGCTAGGGTATCGTCTGTAGCACCATCGCCAACCGCGCCAAATAGTCTCACATCTATATATGGGGCTGGTTCGGTATCCTGTGAAGTTGGCTGTTCAGTATCTGGAATTGTTATAGTAGTACCATTTACTAGTTTAAATGTTGCCATTTAATCATCACTCTCCTTAATTTTTATTTATTTAAATAACCAATATTACCCTTAATGATCGTTCCAGCGGTACCACTCGCCCCAATATTTAAAGTTAAGGCTGAATTAACTGCACATTGCAAAGGGGGTGTAAAATTCATTATTAATCTAAATCCTGCGATACTTGTTGTTGGAATAATATCATCATATATTACATTAGCACCGTCTTTTATTTGTACTGGAACATCACTAGCACCTATAGCACCACCATGTGTATTAAGTGAGATATAACTACAATAATTACGTTTAGCTGAGACAGCAGGAGCAGTAAGAACTAAAGCAGTATTATTTTGTGAGCCTGTTAATGGTGTAACATAATCATTTACTGGGGTTATCGTACCACTATCTACTATAACATGAGGGATATTGCTAACAGTAACTGAGCCACTATCTACTATAGTATGAGGGATATTGCTGACAGCAATTGAACCACTATCTACTATAGTATGAGGGACGTTAATAATATTAACACTAGTCCCAGTATATTGACTACTATAACTAGGTGCTAAACTATTACCCCACCCTTTACTATATTCTGACCAAATAATTTCCAATGATTTAATTTGTCCGATAGTGGCGGGGTTAGGATTTACAAAGGTTATTATTACCCCCTCTGTTAATCTTTGAGTTAGCTTTAATGATATTGTCATTCTCGCCCCAATTTCGTATACTGGTGTAGCTGAATTAGTATCATCATTTAGAGAGAATATTGAAAGTGTATTTTCTGTAGTGTTTTGAATGTTGATATATTCTAAAGTAACTCTATATTGTGACGGTCTTATAAAAGCGATACTGCCGTCATTTTGTTGTAGTCTTCCACTAGTTCCTGTCATATTACCCATTACAGGAATCTCTATACCAGTCAATGGAATATCTATAGACAAGTCAATCACCTTCCTTTTCTGTTTTCATGATTACCGTGTTATCTTTTGATAGTAAAAATATTCCCAGTACTAATAATGCAATCCCAACAACAACCATTCCAGTAGCTTTTAAACCTTTAGTTAATGATTCTTTAGCTTGGTTTAACAATCCTTCTTGTTGCTTTATAGAATCTGGTATTGTTTTTTCAAACGATAAGGGACTATTAATTCTAGACTTTAATTTCTCTAGCCATGTTCCATCTTTGACGGTAACAGTATTAGGCGTTGTATAATCCTGTGATACAGATTGGTTTAAAAAACGCTTAACGCCATTTACATAGTTTTCATAGCTATCTGTAAAATATCCACCATTTCTTAACGATCGAACATATTCATCCACAGTAGAAGAATTATAAATTCCGTCCGGTCTGTATAGAGTTAGATACCCACCGAAATAATCTGCAAAAGCCTCTGGTGTTGGAAAGGTCATGTAATTACCGAACTTATCTTTTAACCCTCCAAAATTATTATCAGCAACTAACTCACTGGTAAAATCACCCGTTTCATGTCTCCATTGCGCGACTATCCATTCAGCAGGTAAACCCGCAATGACTGCTGCACGTTGTCCTAATGCGACGACATCCATCTTCTCACCCCACTACCTATTACCCATTTGTGTACCACCTGAACCTCTACCACCGCCAGTATTACCATATGAACCATATCCACTAGAGGAAGAACTTGACGAACCAGACGAACCACCTACACTCCCGCTACCTCTATTAGAACCACTATTTCCGTAGCTTGGTTGGGTATTACTTCTATTGGTAGTTGTTTTACTACCATTTGAACTGCTACTATTTGAATTGCTACCTATTGTGCTACCATATGAATTACTGCCAAATCCAGTGTATCCTGATGAACCGTATCCAGAATACCCACTATAACTAGAACCATACCCAAGTCCTTGACCAGTCGAACCACTTGTATTAGATATAGAACCATAACCAGAACTAGACCTACCATTACTACCACTTGATAAACCAGTATAACCAGTAATATTTTTACTACCCCATTTATCAGACCCAAAACCTGTGTACGTATCAGAACCAAATTGATTTTTTGCCGTCGCTATACTAGTATCTGTATTATTGCTCGATTTTCTATCACCAAATAAACCACCGATTAAATTCGCTAAAGCACCAACTATAGCACCAATTGGACCGAAAGATAAAACCCCTAAAATGCTATTAGCAATATTCGTGTGTCCTGTAGCGGTATAGTTTGTAGATTTAGACATTTCAGCACCATACGCAGTTGATAGACCAAAACCAATAGGATTAGTATAAGCTGCTGCCATGCTAAACGGTGTAGCATATGTCGTTTTTGTTATACTACCATCTTGATTAGTTTTTGTTCCTGTGATTGAAAGGGCATTGGCTCCAAGACCAACCAACGCCCCAACAAAATCACCTGTGGATAAATAACCTCTAACAGAATTAGCAAGATTTGTTTTACCTGTGGGAGAATAGGTGTCAGTATTGGACATGGAAGATTGATATGCTTTTTGTATACCATAGCCTACTGGGTTTTGTTTCGCTTGTCTTGACTCATTATATGCCTGTATCGGATTAACTGCCACTTAATCACCACCCATAATTCGTCTTTGCCCATGAATCAGAACCGAAACCAGTATACGTCGACGAACCAATTAAATTAGTTGAACTCCATTGTGAATAATCTGTGTTAGATGTTGGACTACTATTAAAATCAAAATATGATTTTGATTCACTAGTTTTCGGATAATTGAAAGAGTAACTATTATTTGACGATGTATTAACAGGTGAAGATGTATTAGATGAAGAAAGTGAGGTTTTAATTGCTGCCGATTTTCCTGGGTTAATTAAATCAGTTAACCAATTTCCAGCAACATTGGCAATAACAGGATTTAAATACGTACTAAGTGAAGGAGTATTTGTCATGTTACTGGCACTAGCTAATTGTTTTTGTAACTGGGCATTCTCCTGCTGATATAATGCAACTTGTGCATCATATAACGCTTTTGTATTATCCGTGGTCATTGAACCATTGGGTGTTGAGGTATAGGTAGGTGTAGGTGTAGTATAATCACTAGTTGTAACACCGTTTTGTATTTCCGCACTGGTTACATTATCATATTCACCGTTTTTTCGTATAAATATCCAATAGATACTGAAAAATAATACTCCAACAATACCTGCCTTTACATACATAGGGGAAGATTTAAACTTCCCCCACCACTTAGTAAAAAATGCTTTCATGATTTACCCCCTTGTAAAATAGCGATAACCAAAAAAGCCAATTAGGGCGATAATTCCCCATTTAATATATTGATTCAACACTATTACCTCCTTAATAGCTTTCGTTCAGGATATACTTAAATATCCCCGCTCTTGGAACTGGTGTATTTCCGTTTTCATTTAATACATTCGGCACATTTGAATCAAGACTTATTGCCGTTGTTTGCGCAGAGGTGATAATTGAATCCTCTGGAATATACCTTCTTGCATGTAGTAGATATTTTTGGTTAATACTTTGGTTTATTGCTTGCATAGGGTTTATTACGTTTAAGTCTAATACAAAACGATCATATGGAGCAGACATTGACGATTGCTTTTGTACTTGACCGATAAACGCATCATTAACATGACCTCTCATTATCCTATTTGATAACCTTGTGCAGCATTAACGATATTAGCAAAACCCTTTGCTGTGGAATTGATAATCATACTAGCCTGTGCTCCACCACTAGTACCTCCGCTCGCTTGTGGTGCACGTACAAAAAATACTACACCAACAACCGCTGCAACTAAACCCCAAGCCAAAATTTTTAAAGCTTCCATTAATATATACCCCCTTCTTATTGTACTGTAATTTTATTCAATTTAGACCACAAATTTTTTAATCCTTGTTGATGATTAATATACACAATAACGAATATCGGTACAGCAACGACTAAAGCAAATAATGGTGCAATAAAACCTAGTGCAGCAATAATGAATAATGAAAGATAATTTGTAAATCTAACTTGTTTACCATCACTAGCAAAAGCTAACATTAAAGCACTTAAAATCATTAACCCCATTACCAGATTGTTATAGTATTTCATTGCGACACCACACTTTTACCTGTTATCCCTAGGTATAGGAGGAATCCCCCTATACCGAAAAACAACATTCCTAATAACTTCATAATATTATAGATGTGACAGAGGAAGAAAAGTTCCTGCTGCCTTACTTAAAAATGGTATTCTCATTGCAGCCAATTTTGTTAGAAATACTTGTGTGATATTCATACCAATTATTACGGCAAGTGTAATGCCAACAATATTATGAAGATTCATAACCATAGTTCCAGGAGTAAGAGATTTTTTATACCCCTCTCTATTTTGCCAATATCCCCACGCTACATACACAATAGCTAAAAGAAACAACCAGTAAACAGAGCCAGGACTAGTTGCGTATTGGGTATTATTTTGTAGGTTATTTCCTGTATTCACTGGTGGTGCGGTCATGATGGAGCTATCTGTTTCCTCTGGTACTTCCATCATATCCGTGCTGTCTGCTGTCCATCCACGCATTAATATTTACCCCCCTTAACCCTGTCTAATTTGAGCAGGTACAATAATTTCTCTCATTGCTGAGAATGTCCCAGGTGCTGCCACTGTAGAATCAATATCCATGAAGAATTGAGGACTTGTCGCCTTATACATATCTAAGAAAGATGTGTCAATCAGACCATTGCTTTCAAATTCGTGAATTGTTGCATCCCATATAATTTGACCTTTACATGTTGGACTTCCTTCGTAATACTGTTCTTGTAAGAATTCTTTTACTGCTTGTGGCTGTTTGTCAACACTAGTAGTATTATTATAGTTTAAAAAGAAATTTGTTGATTTAGTTGCCATATCAATTAGGGCATTAGCACTATCACGCATTGTGAACAACATACCTATTAATATAAAGTTATTCTGTAGCTGATATTGGAATGCTTGAGAACCAGTATTTTTAAATGATTGGGAAGGGATTGAAATATTCATGTAAGAATTTGATACAAAATATCCATATAGATTTTTATTTGCAGGTGTTTCCCAATAATATTGTACTGGTATACCAGTAATTGCGGGAGCAGGAGCAGTATCAATAGATAATGTTGCAGGTATTGTTGTTGCAACATAGAACGGATTTACTGGTGTTGTTCCTAGCAATGCAGGTGCGGTAACATTTACTTGACAAATTAAAGAATTATTTTGAAGTGCGATTAATCCAATTGGTAAATCAGTACGCAAAGTAAACGGTATCTCAATATTCAGCATAAAATTAACAGTGCAGGTTGAAGATGCATTTACACTAACAGAAGTATACCCCGTTAAACTGTTTCCTGTCGCTAATGTACCGCCAGGACTTGTGGTATTCAGCCATACGCTGGCGCGTTTAGGAGAAACACGGATTTGATCTTGTGCAAATTGTGCGCCATAACCAACACTATGAAGAACTTTTTTATTTCGTTTTGCTGCTAATGCAAGTAATTCATAAGCAGAGGCATTCACAATTGATACAGAACCGTTATAAGTAATATTAATATTACTAATCATATTATATGGAAATTCTGGTGCGAGTTGCACTACTTGTGCAGTACCTGCTGTATTTTTCAAAGGTACAGAACCTGTAATATTTAAGATAAGTTTATCAACAAGTCCAGTATTTGAAAGATTAAAACTAATTGTCCCACCTGGTGTGATTCCTACTGGATTTAAAACCGTGGGTTGATAGCCAGACTGATTAAAAAGTGCCTCTGCCATTGCTTTAACTTTTGCTGTAACGGGCATTACTGGATTAAGTCCCTCACCTTTCCCACCGACGGGAGTTCCAGTGTTTGCAGTATTCGCCATTTTTACATTACCATCCTTTTATTATAATTTTATTGGTGCCATTCGTTCCCAGTAACATTCGTCCCCTTCAATCATTAAAAAAGAGTAGTCTTTCTTTTGATTGTTAAGGACACTTAGAAAAGTTTTAGTATCATCCCCCCCTATAAAACCAGCCATGTATTTTCTGTCGTCTTGACGTTTCAGCATAAAAACATAGGTTCTGCTTGCTTCTGTCAAGATTGGTACAGGTATTGCTTTTGGTCTTTGAGTTTCGATAAATAAACTAATCTGTCTTTTTCTTGCTGTCGCCATTGTGACAGGTAAACTATGAGGGAAATTGTTACCATATCCTAAACGGTATATCTCATTGATATGCACAATCATAGGATTCGGATTCTTTTTACTGCTTGTGCTACACAACCAGTCGAAAAGTTCTTCCCAATCATCTCTATTAAAATACTCTCTTCGTGGCACATATCTGATTTTCTTATAAAAAGTAAACCAAAATTTAGCTTCTATTGGAGTCCTGCAAGTTTTAGAACCTTTTAAAGTTACTGAATCGTCTGGGTCTATACAAAATACTCTTACAGTATTTCCATATGAATCTATTACCTTTTGACATAGTTCAGATTTTCCAGTGCCTGTCATACCCATAAATACCTGGTGCTTTCCTAACTTTATCTGAGTTATTACACTCATATTATCACCCCATTTTCAGGAGGGATAAACCACCTTGATTTTGGACTGTCTGATTTTGTTCTGGTTCTTTATGTTCTGTCGTTTGCGGTTTAACATTTTTAACCTGTGATTGTTGTTTCTTGTTTCGCATTTCTTTAAATTTACTAAAAATACCAAACACAATTAACAAAGGGTCAAAAAGTTCTAACACTCTTGCGACAGGTGAATATAACTTTGCAATATTACACAATGCAGTTGCTTCTTTATTATAATCACTAGATTGGAAGGTGTAATTAAGTCCCAATATTGAGGCAATACCTTCACAAAGAATATTAAGCTTATCTGCAATTGTTTCTTTTTCTACTGATATTCTACCGCCTGACTTTTTACCACGATTTTCTTGTTTGGGTTTAAATTCCCCTCCTTCTATCGTTGTGGTGTTATCAAAGTCAAAGTCTTCATTATTTTTAGGTTTATTTAATGCGCCTGGTGTACGTCCCATTATTCTTTATCCGCTCCCCCCCTGTTTTCATACAGTTTAATTAAGAATACTGATACAGCACCGAATATTAAAGTACCAATAATTAAGGCTAGGTTAGATTTCTTTTCTACTCCTACCTCTTCCTCTACCTGTTCTACTACCGTTTCCGTTTCATCGTCCCCTTTCTGCTCTTCGTGTATTCCTGGTTCGTTTTCTTCTTCAATTTCTTCTTTTATTTCTAATTCGTTAATTTGATCTTTTAATTTATAAACTTCTTCACGTAGATAATCAATTGATTCATCATTCCAACGACTACGATCTTCTAACCTTTCTACTTTCTCTACTGTTTCTTCGTGGCTTTCTTCTAGTGCCTCAATCGTTGCGCTATTTTCTCCAGTTTTTAAGGCAAGGTCTACAACGGTTCCTTCATCTGAGAATAAATCTAATTTAAACTCAAATTCGTTTTGTGAGATTAATTTTTCTAATTTTTTTCTGTTCATTAGTAAAACTTATAACCTCCTTTATATTTATTAGGTCTTCTTATTTATAATATATAACAATATTTAGGAACTGTCAACGAATATATTTTTAATTAAAATAAAAATATCCACGATAAAATTAATTATCGTGGATTATAAAAGGAAGTACTGTACCATCTGAGCAAACGGTTCCTTTATTATATTTTCGAGTTAAACTTTTGATTCGATTTACATTATGATATTGTGATATATTTCCTTCATTTATAAATGTGGGTAGTTTACACCATTGTAGATTCATTGTTAATTCTTCACGTTTTAAATTTTTCATAAATTCATTAAATTTATTCTTAGATAATTGCTTTCTCTTTTTTTCAATATAATTATTATATTCTTCATCTGTTAATTCTCTAGCGTTTTTTGATATACCTTTTCTTTTTTCAAGATATTTTTTCTTACCGTCAAAAATATAATCTTTTGGTGCATTGATTTTTATATGTGTTGCTTCATCTTCTATTTTCATCTTACCAAGTATTTTATCATCTAACATATCTTTTACGTTGTTATATCCTACATCGTTTGTGATTAGACTATCGGTATCCATATAAAATATGTTTTCTATTTTTGCTTTTATAATATGTCGTAATAAATGCATACGTGCCTGGGCAGTTACATGACTAGCCACGGCTGGAAAAGAATTAAATGATTCGCTGTCTTCATCTATTTTTTCGAATCGTGTACCTCCTAATTCTTTTACATATTTTTCTTCTCCAGTATCATAGTCTGTTTCAATATAATTACTAACAAGATATTTTGGACAATCACAAACTGGTTCCCAATTTTCTTTTAATTGTCCAAACTTCCCATATAAACAATTCATGATTAATTTAAATAAATAACTGTGTACTTCATCATCTATCGCTTTTGCCTCTAACCGTTTATTATAAAAATATTCCACGAATGGTTTAAATATAGGCTGCATCATATAATAACTACACTCTTCAACGTCTATAATTAATTTATGTTCTAGAGCAAATTCTATTTCTGGAGTAGACAAATATGTCCAAAACTCTCCAATAGGAAATATTAATTTTTTATTTCTTCTGAGTGGGAAGTATGGTTTATCCGTTTTAATTTTAACTTTAGCGCATATGCCCTCGCCCTTAGATATTGCAGTACGGATATCAGAAATTGTATTATATTTCTGATAACTAAGTAGCTGAGAAGGATAATTAAAATTAGCCATAACATAGGGATACATAGAATTAACATCAATATAATGATAGTTGTCATTTCGATATTCTCCTATTTTCCAACATTCAACACGTCCCCCATAATAAGATTTTCTTTCTAATTCTATTGCTTTTTCATTACTATGGATATAAATATTATGCTCCATGAAACGGTATTTAAATGCATTGAATGACTGAGAAGCAGCAGTTTTACCCATACAGCCCAAGTCTTCCCTTTTTACAAAATCAAATAATGCCTCCATAGATATCTGCAATACTTTTACATCGCGTTCACAATAGATTATTGAATTTTTTAATGATATAGTGTTATACGTTTCATTATATTCTTTATTAATGTTTATTTTTGGTACACCGAAAACCTCGCCTAATTTTTCTAAACTTTCTGAATAAAAATTTGTTGATGATAGTACGATGATTGTTTTTGTTTTGTCTTTTAATGATTCTCCATTTTCATCTTTTTCTACCATAGTAAATTTATAGATGATAGTAGAACCCTTTTCGAAAAATGATTGTAATTTAAAGTCGTTATCTTCAAGTTTTGGAATAGCAGAAGATACAATCATATCATATCCCATATTGTGTGCATAACAATAGGTAGTTGTTTTGTATTGAGCGAATTCGCATAATTCATCCCAAAAATCAAACACATTATTTTCGTAGTTATCATACTCTTCATATTTTTCTGGACTGTCCCAGAACTCCATGAATTTATTGGTATAAACTTTCTTTATTTCTGTTTTTCGTTTTTTATATCTTACGAAAGTCGCACACATAAGATAGGGGTAATGCCTCAAAGTAACCTCATGTACCCGACTTTCAGAATCACAATACACAACGTTTTGTTGTGTCTCGTTATTCTTTCCTTGGGTTATTAGGTGAGGTTTTCTTATTTGCATTTATAATATCATCCCTCTGTTTAAGCAATTTCCTTTGTTCAGATGATGTGATATAATAAGCACTTTGTACTCTTATGCTATTTTTAATCGGTTTGCTGTCGTAGTCTTCGTCATGTTTAGGAAATATCTTGTTAATAATATGACTCTTGATTTGTTTATTCGTTAATTTGTCATTACTTGTTACAGTTATATATCTTTTAGAAGTTTTAAACCCAATATCCACATCATACTCTACTTTATATAGATATTTTTTATGCTGGTACATTCCCTTAGCATATGCTGATATTAATTTTATACCGTCTTTTTCTCTACTGACTGTTAGGTTTCCTATTTGTGGTAGTGCATGATCTCTAATGGCTGTCGCAAAGTTTTTTACTGAGAATCCTCTTAGTCTTGTTGCTTCATCTGTTTTAAACCCCAGAAATTTAGCTAGATGATATTTTGCAGATGGTTTTAATTTCTCCCCCATATCTAATCGTTTTAGTATGTTGGATTCTATAAGCTTCTTTACATTTGCCTGTGACCGATAAGCATATTTATTAGCATCTTTCGCGGAGTAACCACCTAACTCTCGTAGTTGTTTATATTTCTCCTTGCTATATGCCATATTATACCCTCCCACGATAATAAAAATAGAGCAGGGTGTTACTCTCCTGCTCTATTCTATTTAGTTATATAGTTGATTTATTTTAGATATACGGCAATATATCTAAAATAATTTAGGTAATTTAGCTTCATCAACCTGAGAAGCAAGTTTTAAGCTATAAGTGTTTTCCTTCGTATTTCTGCGCACTACCAGTTTAGGAGCAATACCTTCCCATGGAGTTACACCAAATGAACTAATTAATGTCTTTAAAATTTCAGGGTTAGTAATTGTACCGGCAACAATTTTACCGCTTTGGTCTGTAATTTCAACTTCCCCTTTACGTGGGTAGAAAATATTTTGAGCTGTTACGATTGCCTTTCCTGAAACTTCTTCAATTAATACCAATGTTTGATTTTCCATTTTTACATACCGCCTTTTTATTTTTATTATTTTAGAATTGATTTATTTCAATTCTTTGACCGCCTATTATTTACTTTTTGCCTACGACTGGTAATTTACAATCTTCATCTGCGAGCACAATATTAAATGTATTATTTCCGCTTCTTGTTGTTACGTCCATGATTACTAGAGGTAATGCTGGATAGTAAGGAGGTTTACCAAAGCACCCCATTAGATTTTCCGTTGATGATTTAAACCCTTTAGAACAACCTGACAACGTTTGACCGTTTTCCATTACAAAGACAATTCTATCTGCTTTTTCTTTCTTGCCTGTTTCAGTATTCGTTAATTCTACACCATGTGCAATGATATGTTGCAACATGATTACCTTTTTTTCAGCAACTTGTTTTAGGGTAAAATCAGAATTACCTAAAGCTTTTAATATTTGTCCTTTTTCCTGAATGGTTTCAGCCACAAGCGAGGAATAATAACGAATTGTATTAGGATTGAAAATTGCAACCGCCCCAGAATCATCTTTGATAACTACCTCGTTTGTTGCTTGTTCTGTTTCTTCTGTACCACCAAAAAAATCTTTTGCGTCTACCGCTTGTTCGTCAACGATTTCTGCTGTTACTGTTTTAGACGTTTCATTTTTTGCCATTTTAAACTCCCCTTTTATTTTAATAGTGCATAGGCTAATATACCTATCAATCCCGCTCTTTCTACCTTTAAAATTTTTATCTCTCTATTCTTTTCCTTCGAGTACTCCGCAAATGATTTGTTTACCGCGTCCAATGAGTTCTGCGCTTGACTTATTGTCTGTGCTGATTTTGTCAATTGATTTTTCAATAACAATATTTGACTGTCTGTTAGACTCTCTAATTTCTTCGATTCGTTTAATTGTTCCTTGACTATCTTTAATTCCGTCGCTTGCTGATTGTTGTTGATTTCTAACTGATTCAATATTTGTAATAACTCCGTCGCGTGTTCCTGGGTTATCATCAATGTTTGGGCTGAACACGTACCAGCCGACGCAAACGATAAGCAAAACGACACCGATAATATAAGGATAATATTTTTTATCAATTTTTATCATCCCCCTTAACCATTGGGGTTATCGACGTAGTAATTTAATGCATTAGTATAGTTTTCCACAGAATCACCATAATATCCACCATGTTTTAATGCGATTGCAAATTCTTCGACTGTCGTTGCTTCAAAAATTCCGTCTTCTTCATATAGTCCTAAATAAAAGGCAAAATATTTCGCATATGATTCTTGACTTGGAAAGTATTGATAGTTGTCACCCTCTGGTGATAAGCAATCAAGATCGGTGTTATTTGCGCGGAACTGTTTTAAACCACTGAAATTATTTAGGTTTTTAAAAACATAGCTTGTAAATTCCCCAGTCTCATGCATCCATTGTGCCCAAATCCACTCTTTAGGAATTCCAGTCTCATTCGCTACTTGTTCAGCCAGCGAACGTAAATAATCATTCAATTATTAAACCCTCCTTTTCTACGAGTAGTTCTAAAGCACGGTCAATATAAGTTCCCGCTTGACACTCTCTTTTTTTCTTACCATTTAATATATCATTTTGCTCTAGTTTGTTCAGTGCTTTATATGATGCTGTATTTATAGTAATATATTTGCTGTATCTGTTTTGCTCCACTCTTTTGCACCCCCTTTTGTTTTGACCGTGTGTTGTTTGCTATGACCTAATATTACCATAGTTAAATTTAACTGTCAATACTATTTTTGGTATAATTTTTAAAACTTTTGAAATAATATTTGTTTGTATAAATTTTGGTTTCGTGGTATAATTAGGTAAGTTAAATTTTAGGGAGGGGTTAATGTGAAATACAGCGAATATAAGCAAACTGTAGTAGATGCTATTATTGGAAGTGCTTTTACAAAGGAGCTTTCAGCAGAAGAGGCAATAAAGATTACTATTATTACATTGAACGCAATGGATGAATTAAGAAGACTAGTTTTATCTGGTGCAGTATCTTTAATAGAAGAAAAAAGTTTTAATTAATTAGTATCATTTTCGATCTTACCGCATAGTATATAACAAAGAGGTAAAAGAAAGGATGATGTTAAAATGACTTATCAACAATTACGGATTCAAATTATTACTAAAATCGTAGAGGACGGAATGAAGAATGATATTCCAAATGATGAAATTCAAAGAGTTGTGGTATTTGTAGATCGTGCAATGAGGGCAGTACACAATCATTATGAAGCAATCCTGGCTGAAAAGAATAAAATCTGGTAGGGAGGAAAATGATATGAGAATTAAATTAACTTATACTAATGAAGATTTAACTAGATTATTATTGAAGGATATAAAAGAAAGAACTAATATGATTGTAGTTTTTAGTACTATGAATATATCGGAAGACACAAAGGGCAGTAATCGATTAGGTATTATTGTTGAAGCGGATATTAATGAGCATGATAAATCAAAAGATAAGAAAGGTTGGGATTGTTAACATGAAAATTTTAACCAATAACGAGTATCGTGAATTATTGACTGCTAGTTATTCAGTTGGGTATTTTGAAGGACGTAAACGCGGTATGACATATTTAGATATTAAATTACGCTCACAAGTCAAACAGTTAAAAATTGAAAATGATATGCTTCATAGATTTTGTGATGGTTATCAAAATCATATAGATATTTTGAATCTTAAAATAAGTGAGGAAAAAGATCGTGTATAGTGAAGAGAGAAAGTTAATTCTTAAATTGATTAGAGAAAACGGTCAATTAGAGGAAAGCAATCGTGAACACTGTGAAGATAAGGTATATTTGCATGAAGACATAGATAATTTAAAGGAGCGTTTGAAGTGTGCTTATGAATTGGGAAAGAAAGAAGGAGATAAGCAAGACAGAGAAAAAGAAGCGTTTGAGTTAGGCAAGAAATGTATGAGTGATTTTGTAATACAGGAATGTAATACAATTATGAATAAACTTAAATCAGAACCAACAATTAACTATGTTCATGTGGGTAAATTTCAAGCATATGAAACGATCCTTGAAATATTAGAGAGGAAAAATAAGTAAATGATGAGTGATTTTATATATGGGTTTCTTTCTGGTGTTACAGGATTGAGTTTTATAATTGGTATGTATTTTAAGGAGGATGGAAGGTGACTACTTTTTATAAGATTAGTAGATCATATTGTATAGGAAAGAATTGTGGATTGTGTAAATATACCAATGTATTGACTTGTTGTTGGAATATTAAGCATAGGTTTAAACATGAGGAAAGACTGTTTAGATGTTTAAGGTGTCCTTTCTAGCGGGAGTGCCAAAGCACTCCTTTTTTCACGTCGAAAAATAAATCTTGACAAATAATTTTTCATGATCGTATGCAATTTTCATGCCAATG
>Ga0074193_1002394_pt1 | contig 17126 bp, 14 predicted proteins | sample EPASupsiteHSE605_FD_64523 | JGI IMG/M metagenome (GOLD analysis project Ga0074193, IMG submission 64523) | Bioremediated contaminated groundwater from EPA Superfund site, New Mexico - Sample HSE6-05 | ecosystem: Environmental > Aquatic > Deep subsurface > Groundwater > Contaminated ... | reverse complement strand
CCCGGATAGAGGTTGTCTCCGACCCAGTTCAAATCAAACGGCGCATACTCCTCAAACCCTTGACTGACACCACCGCCTTTCACTCCGATCAGACCAGCGAGAGCCCCCAGCGCATCAATGCTCCGGATCATGTGATGCGCGTATTCCCAACGGTGCAACCCCCAGCCTAATAAAACACCCGTCGGTTTCTGTTCCACCAATACATCCGCCAGTAATTCTATCTGCTGCAGCCCAACATCACACGCCTGAGCCAATTCTTCACAGGTAAACGAATCCAAGATTTGTTGAAATTCAGAAAATCCCTGGCTATGGGATTCAATGAACTCCCGATCTTCCCGACCCAGAGCCAAAATACGCTTCGCGGTTGCCATCGCTAAGAAAGCATCTTTGCCTGGTGCAGGTTGGATGTGCAGACTGGATATACCCTTACTTTCTGACGCCACAGGGTCAATTAGGACGACCGAACCACCTTGACGTCGAATCCTAGTAATGATCGGCAGAAGATAAGGATTAGTTACTACCGGATTTCGGCCCCAGAGAACCAGAGACTGACTGTGGGCATAGTCCAAAGGATCATGAGAGATACGGCAACCGAAGTCCAGGTTCTGCGAAGCTTGACCAGTACCGCCGCATAAAGTTCCGTAAGTCCCGGTCACTCCGCCAAACAAATTAAAAAACCGTTCATTTAAAAGCCGCAAGGCTGTACGCTGGGCAAACCCCCGGTAATATAGAATAGCTTCAGCGCCGTACCGGTCCTTGACCTCCGTCATGTGTCCGACGATTTCATCCAAGGCACTGTCCCAGCTAATCCGTTGCCAAACTCCGTTCTTACGATTACGACGCAACGGTGTCAAGATCCGTTCTGAACTGTAAGCCCTCTGCACGAATTTTTGCGCTTTATGGCAAGCTACGCCCTGATTAAGGGGATGGCGCGGATTCCCTCCCAACTCCACAACCTTACCATAGGGATCCACACGGGCAATCAAGCCGCAGGTATTTGGACAATCCCTAGTACAGGTGGTTACCACTTCTCTAAGCATCCCGCACCCCCAACCTCTCTCTATGATTATTTAGAGCCAAGTATTCGCTCTGCTAGTTCCCATTCCCAGAACTTATTACCGTAGTTATAAATTGTGCCTCAAGCTTAAGCATAAGTTTATCATCATTTGGACCTCTTCCCAAGTAAATATACGACGAGAAAGAAACTTGGGTATAGACTCCCAGGCCTGTTTCTGATACATTACATATGGTTAAATTCTAACTCAATAGCGTAGATGTCTTGCTATTACGAATAATCTTCATCTGGAGATGATCAAACTAATAAGTAGCACGAATGTCTGCTGATTATGAAAGGTGGTGGCTTTTATGCATTCCCTTTGGCAAGGTAAGGCACCTATTTATGAAGCACTCCAAAAATACAAATCCCTACGGGTGGTGCCGTTTGATGTGCCAGGACATAAACAAGGCCGCGGAAACCCCCAGCTTACAGAATTTTTGGGCGAGAAATGCCTATCAGTGGATGTTAATTCCATGAAACCGCTCGATAATCTGGTCCATCCCGTCTCTGTTATCCGGGAGGCGGAAGAGCTGGCTGCGGATGCTTTTGGTGCCCACCATGCGTTTTTTATGGTCAACGGTACTACGGCAGCCGTCCAAGCAATGATTATGAGCGTCTGCAAACAGGGCGACAAAATTATCATGCCGCGCAATGTACACCGAAGTGCCATTAACGCCCTTATTATCAGCGGGACAATTCCTGTTTATGTTAATCCTGGTGTGAATAAGCACTTAGGGATACCCTTAGGCATGTCGGTGGCCGCAGTAAGGAACGCCATCGAGAATAATCCGGATGCCAAAGCAATTTTTATCAATAATCCTACCTACTATGGCATTTGCTCTGATTTAAGATCCATCACAGAGCTGGCCCATCGCCATAATATGTATGTCCTTGTTGATGAAGCACATGGCACTCACTTTTACTTTGGTGAGAATCTGCCGATCAGTGCGATGGCAGCAGGAGCAGATATGGCGGCGGTCAGCATGCATAAAACAGGCGGGTCGCTGACCCAAAGTTCATTTTTGCTAATCAGCAGCCGTCTTAGCACAGGTCATGTACGGCAAACAATTAACCTGACCCAGACCACCAGTGGCTCCTATTTACTTTTAGCTTCTCTGGATATTTCCAGACGCAACCTTGCTTTGGAAGGTAAAAACATCTTCAAAAAGGTCTCTGCCCTTGCCCACTACGCACGGGAAGAAATTAATAAAATTGGTGGATACTATGCTTTTTCCACAGAACTAATCAATGGGGATTCAGTGTTTGATTTTGATCACACTAAGCTCTCCATCTACACTAGAGAAATAGGTCTGGCTGGAATTGAGGTTTATGACATCCTCCGTGATGATTACGAAATTCAAATTGAGTTAGGTGATATAGGCAATATTCTGGCCATTATCTCCGTAGGGGACCGCGAACTGGCTTTAGAACGGCTTGTGTCTGCCCTATCTGAAATAAAGAGACTTTATATGAAAGATAAAGCGGGAATGCTAGATCATGAGTACATTAATCCCGATGTGGTAATGACACCTCAGCAAGCTTTCTATTCTACACAGCACTCTGTCCCTATTTCTGACAGCGCCGGGTATGTATGCGGAGAATTTGTCATGTCTTACCCACCCGGTATTCCGATTTTGGCCCCGGGAGAACGGATTACCGAAGAAATCATAGATTATATTACCTATTCTAAGGCCAAGGGTTGTTTCTTGACAGGCACAGAGGATATGTCCGTTAAAAACATCAAGATTGTGGAGGAGTAACAATGGAATTATGGTATACGGAACAACACACCGACAACGTTCGTTTTTCGATTAAAGTGGACAAACCTCTTTTTTCCGGGCAGAGCGAATTTCAAAGAATTGATGTTTTTAACTCTGTGGAATTTGGTATATTCTTTACTCTGGATGGTTTAATGATGGTGACCGAAAAGGATGAATTTATCTACCATGACATGATTGTGCACGTGCCAATGGCCACCAATTCGAAGATCAAGAATGTCTTGGTAATTGGCGCCGGAGATGGCGGAACAGTAAGGGAGCTGACGCGCTATAGCGCCATTGAGCATATTGATATGGTGGAAATTGATAAATTGGTTGTGGATGTGTGCCGGAAATACTTACCACAGACCGCCTGCAAACTAGATGATCCAAGAGTTCAGTTATATTTTGAAGACGGACTGAAATTCGTCCGTTCGAAGGAAAATGCCTATGATTTGATCGTTGTTGATTCCACCGACCCCTTCGGACCAGGCGAAGGGCTGTTCACAAGGGAATTTTATGGTAATTGCTTTAAAGCTCTGAAAGAAGACGGCATTCTCGTCAATCAGCACGAAAGCCCTTATTATGCAGAATATGCCAAATCTATGCAGAGAGCACACAAGCGTATTCGAGAATTTTTCCCAGTTTGCAGAGTATATCAGGCTCACATTCCCACCTATCCATCAGGTCACTGGCTGTTTGGTTTTGCCTCAAAAACGTACGACCCACTGGCTGATTTAGATGAGCAATCATGGAATAATTTAGGACTTAAGACAAGGTATTACAATACCGAAATCCATAAAGGGTGCTTTGCCCTCCCCAACTATGTAAAAGAACTTCTAGTAAGCGCCGATGAGTGAGCTCGTCTCGCAAAGCTGAACATTACAAGGCCGCCTGTATAGAACAGGCGGCCTTGTAATGTTCAGCTCCTAAAATGTTACAAAAAAGTAATAACTACAACCACCGAACCCGAACTCAAACGATATACTAAACATATCGTAAACAGTTACCTTGTTTTATCTTTTTCTTTTTGAGAACATACATATTTTGATCAGCAATACTTATTAAATCGTCTATATTTCTTGCATCCGTTGGATAAGTAGCAAATCCGACCGTAAATGAAATACGTATTTTCATCTTTTTAGATAATGCTTGTAGTTTATCTTCAATTTCGTCAACGATTAGACTAATCTCTACAATATTGGTATGAGGAGCAATGATTATAAATTCATCACCACCCCATCTGGCAACAAAATCCCCCTTATTAATATTTTTCAGAAGCAACGCTGAAAACTCTTGTAATACTAAGTCTCCTTGTCTATGACCATAGGTGTCATTTATAGTTTTGAAGTTATCACAATCTAAAATAGCCAAACTTAATTCATCGTTATTTTTATTCGTTTTTGCCAAAAGAGTAGGAAAAATAGCATTAACAAATCCTCGATTATAACATTCTGTTAAATCATCTCTCTCCGAAAAAAATTTAACTATGTCATACTGCTTACCGGCCATAAAGGCAATAATTAAAAACATTACTCCAACAATTGGATATGCGGTGAGTGGATAGCCTAAATTGATATAAGCATATAGTCTTACTACAATAATTGCCGTTAACATAATTGTTAACCCAGTTATTCTGCCCGTATATTTCATATCATCATCCTTTACCCACGCTATAAAATTAGAGAAAGAAGATATAACGCTTAATCTGCCTAATTATCTTATCGTAATCAAATGCTAAAACCTTAGTAAAAATTCGATAATTTTCCAGTCACCCTTTTAATCAGATCTTTCTTTATTTAACTCTTGCCGTTTTATTCTTTTTTTGTTCTGTATTGATGATATAATTATTAATATAATATTCTACTGAAACTATACAATGTAGGTACAAATATTATAAAGGGCAGTGATAACATTGATTCTGTATTTCGGTTTGTTTCTAGTTGTTTTTCTTTGTGTCTTGGAATTTTTCTCAATTTTACTGAAATTTTTTGGAGTTCCTGAAGAAAAAGCAAAGTTTCAAGTAATATCTTTGGTAACGGGTGTAGGCTTCACAACAAGGGAAAGTGAAATAATCACAAGGAACCCAAACGTTAGACTTATCGCGCAGTTTATTATGCTGACTGGTTATCTTGGTACAGCTACTTCAATATCTTTTCTAATTAACATATTAAAAGAGAAAGTCCAGCCCTTTGATATATTGATTCTTATGATCTTTCTATTGACCCTCTTGTGGATCCTTAGTAACAAGCATTTTACTATATATATAGATATGATGTTTGAACGATTCATCTTTAAGCAAATGAAAAAAAGAAGTAATAAAAGATTATATACGATGTTAAAGCAGAATAGTGATTATGGACTCTACCAAATTTATGTTCGAGGAACGCACTTCTTGGTCGGCAAAGCATTAACCGACGCACCTTTAAAAGAAAACAAAATCCAAGTGCTTAATGTAGATAAAGGAGATCAGATTATACCCTTTCCAGAGGCAGATTATGTCATCCGACAAGGCGATACCCTATTGGTCTACGGCAAAATAACTAATATCGTTAAATTTTTTGAACTTAAAAAGAAGCAGGTACCGGTACCCAAGGAGGAATCTAAGCCGGAAACATTGCAGTTGTAATAAAGCACTTTCACTTGCAGCTCACCAATTCATCGATCGAGACGTCGAGACCGACCGCTAATTGTACGAGCTCGTTTATGCGAGGTATTCTAATACCAGATTCAATATTAATGAGATGTTTAAGGTTCAATCCTACATTAGAAGCCAGCTCTTCTCTGGATAGGTTACGCCTATTTCTGTAGTAGACGATTCGTTTGCAAACATCCTTGTTAACTATGATCAAATGAATGGCTCTCCTTCTTTATACAGCTCTGACAATTCAAATCCTTGAGTTGTCTGGCTTAGATATGACCTTCCCGCAGCACAATTCTAATTTTCTTATTCCATTTTCTTATTCCATAACTCCATATTCCCTCTTGAATTTTCTTTATCCTGCTTTGTATGGTTAAAATAGGATTTAAGTCCTAAAGAAAAAGGACCTCCACCGTTTCCGGGGAGATCCAAGTAGGACGAAGATTTTCGCAAGAGCTATTATGTCCAAAGCCACGGCTATTATGTTTTGTCCCTATAGACCTCTCTAGCGGCGCCTTTTTAAGGAATTGTCACTATTACGTTTGTAAAAACTAACCTTGTATTCAGAAATCAATTGCTTAAATTGCTCAGGTTTTGTTCCCCGTATAATTAGAGCTTGGGCTTTTTGAAAAAGGTGCTTGTGTACATCTTCTCTGCTCCCTAAAAAGCTGAGCATTTGTTTGAGGCTAGGATCATTTGTCATCGTGAGATGTTCATCATATAATGCCCGCGCTCTTATTTCTGCTTCTGCATCGGCTTGGAGCATGGCAATAGGCTCAAGACTTTGATCAACATAATCCATATTCCATGGGATTCCTTTTGAATTAACATAACTAAGAGGAGGTCCACCCAGCATTTTAATAGCGCACGCAATCATTTCCATATGGCTTATTTCCTCCGCGGCAATCAAACCTAGAAGCTCTTTGACATAATGATTTGACAAATTCGAACGGTGATTTAAGTACTGAGTTGCAGCAGAAAACTCACTGTCTTTTCCTCCATAATGTTCCATCATTATTTCTCCGAACTGCGGATCAGACCGTCCAACATGAACCGGATACAATAATCCCTTTATAAAAGTGAACATTCTTCGACCCTCCTTGAATGTGTCCGTTAACTACCCTCCTTTGGGGTAACCGATACATTCAGTGTATTGAGCATATTGCGTTTCGGTTCATTAGAATACATTCGCCACGAAAATATGTACTCAGGTGTGGACATATTGACCTATTCATGACAGGATTCCCCTTACTTTGCAAAGATGTTATGCGGTGATTAGGTCACTTGGGTAAAACCCATTTACAAGAAAGGATCTTCTAAGCGAGACACCCATCTACATGGATTGGCTAATTTGGAAATAAAAGGTCAGTATAAATCATGAAAGAAGGTAATCTCATTGAAAATTTTTAAGACTCCTTCGGAAAAATTTATCCTCAACGAAAAAATTAGATTGATGCGGTTGAAAAATGCCTATCGACATGAGCTTGACAAACTTCCTGCGGGAACGATTCAGACCCTTAATCTTGGGGGGAAAGATTTATTTTACCTGGTTCAAGAAAGCTTTGGCAAAAAAAACGCTAAAAGTCTTTGCCACTATAGCATGAATCAACTTGATGAACTCAAAGCAAAAATTTCCCGACGCGACGAACTTGAAAGGGAATTGAGATCCATCACTAAAGAGCTTGGACGAATTGAACGCGCATTAAATACAGATACAATTGAAGAATGGATTAATGAACTCAAAGCGAAAAACTGGATAGTATAACCGGATTCTCTTTAAAAATAAGGATAGCACTCCCTAGACCTCTATTAATTAGATTTCGTAAATCCTGGAAAATTTACAATACTAATAGAAATGTCGCGTGTATCTCGCTGCCAATGGCGGAAAAATTGTGATGACAACATGCCATTGCCGATAGAATTTTGCCGTCAATTAGTTGCTTTGCTACCCCTCGCTACTCCAAAGCCATAAACTCTTTTACATAGGTAATAAAGATTAATATTGCTATTAAAAAGGGGAGCTTTCGCAAGCTCCCCTTTTTAATTATTCAATATCGATTTAGAACTTTTTCGCTGTGTCAGAAATCCTTATGTGAATCGCGATATCATCTTCGCCGAAATAATATTCATTTACAAACGTTAAGAAATCGTTAAAATATAAATCACTAAAAGTTTTATAAATTACTAAAACAAAAAACCAGAAAAAGAATGAAAGAAGGTGTTACCAAGTGTCAATCAAGGTTAGAATTCTTATTATTCTAATATCATTCGCTTTAGTCCCTGTACTAATTGGCGGAGGGGTTAACTATTGGATTGTCAACAAAGATTTATCACGAACAGAGCACGAGCAGGTGACCTTTGCTACTACGGCATCAGCAAACACTATGTCTGTCCTAGGACAAAAAATGGAGCAAGCTGTAAAAACCTATGGTTTTTGGGATGATGCAGAAGAAGCCCTTCAAGCTAAAGATACTGATTGGATTGTAGATAACATTAATGTGGCAACCGATGATTTTGGCATAGATTTTGGTTTTACTACTGATTTAAATGGCATAATTCTAAATTCGTTTGGAGAAGAGACATACTCTGGCGATTTGAGTCAACAGCCGTTACTAAAAAAGGTCGTTGCCGGAGAAAAGATAGCAACTGGTTTATATCAAGCTCAAAATGGACTAGCTTTTGTTGGCGTTGCTCAAGTACTAGGTAACAAAGGGGTTGGCGAAAAAGCCGGGTATCTTGTGTTCGGTAAATACCTAACAGTCGATCAAATTGGAACTGTTAAACAGCTTACCGGAGCAGACATATCAGTGTTGCCAAAACAGGGGCCAGTATTATTTACGAATAAACTATTTGCAAGCACGGGAATGAACGGTTCTGTTGTCCAAAGTTTGGAGAGTGGTGTATCCTACTTGACTAGTTATGCACCCTTAAAAGACCTTAATAACGAAGAAATCGGTCAACTCTCTGTTACGATCACTGCAAATGCCAGCAAGGCGGCAAGAAACGATTTATTAAAGGTCTCGTTAGTAATCCTTAGCGTATGTATTTTATCTGCAATTATAATTGGGCTACTTGCATCCGGCTTATTAATTAAGCCGATTGTTATAACGGCTGACCTTTTGAAGGAAGTAACCGCCGGGGATTTTAGACATGAACATAAAATTGATTCTCAAGGTGAAATAGGAGATATGATCAACGCCTATAACGGTATGATTAGAGGCTTAAAAACTTATGTTCAAGGAACAAATGATAGTGCTGAAGAATTAGCCAACTCAACTGTCGCCTTTTCAAAGAATATCGACTACCTTGCCAGGGCTAGCGAGGAGATTACAATGGGGGTCCAGGAAGTAGCCACAATGGTAGAAAAAGTTCAAACAAACACGAGGCAAACAGCAGATTCCGTAAAAAGAATGACCGAAGGAATCCAAGAAATATCCGAGAATTCAATAGGAGTCTATGAACTAGCTCATCAAACAGCTCAACTTGCTGAATCGGGTGTTAAGGAAATAGAATCTGCTGCAACTCAAATGAACACTATTTTAGAACAATCAACAAAAATGGAGAAAGAAGTCATTGACCTTGATGAAAACTCGCAGAAGGTCGGTCAAATAACTGAAGTAATTACAGCAATAGCCTCCCAGACAAATTTGTTAGCCTTGAATGCGGCTATTGAGGCAGCACGAGCCGGTGAGAATGGTCGAGGATTTTCGGTTGTTGCTGATGAGGTAAGAAAACTAGCGGAAGAAGCCACTGGATCCGCGAATCAAATTAAATCAATCGTTGATAAACTTCAAAAAGGAACAGAAAAAGTGACGAAATCTATCCTGAACGAGGCAAGTGCCATCTCAAAAGGGGCAGACCTTGTAAGAAATGCCGGACAGTCCTTTGTAGGGATTCAGCAAGCAGCACTGCATGTTACAGACAAGGCGAAATATATAACGACAGAAACTAAACAATTAGCAGGCGAAAGTGTAACTATTGTCAGTAACATAATGGCCGCTGAAGAAAATGCAGTACAAGTCTCAAGTCATGCCCAAAACATTGCTGCAGCAAGTCAGGAACAAGCTGCATCTGTTCAAGAGGTTGCCAGTGCAATCGGCAGTCTAAATGAAATGGCTCAGAGACTAAAAGATCTCAGCAGTAATTTCAAAGTCTGACTTGGATACCTGCTATTAATAAAATCCTCGCTCATATGCTCCATCCTTCGGCCATTTCACGTTTGGCTAAAAATCTCTTATAAACACCATCCTGCTTTATTAACTCCTCATGAGTTCCTCGCTGCGCAATACTACCTCCGGCCACCACAAGGATCTGATCTGCATTCTGAATGGTAGCAAGACGGTGGGCAATAATAATTATTGTTTTCCCATGCACTAAAGCACTAATCGCCTTTTGGATAGCCTGCTCATTTTCCGGGTCTACGCTGGCAGTCGCCTCATCCAAAATGACAATAGAAGCATTTTTGAGCATTGCTCTCGCTATAGAGATCCGCTGTTTTTCTCCGCCGGAAAGAGTGGAACCGCCATCACCAATTACCGTTTCGTATCCGGCCGAGAAACTCATAATAAAGTCGTGACAGCAAGCTTTTTTTGCTGCCTCCACAACTTCCTCAAAGCTGGCATCCGGTTTTCCGAATCGAATATTATTAAAAATTGTACCTTGGAATAAATACACCTTTTGGAAGACCATGCTGATATTTTTAAGCAGGCTATCGCAAGTCATATCGTGGACATCAATTCCTCCTACGGATATGCTGCCCCGATCAGTATCATAGAATCTGGCAATCAGACTACAGATAGTTGATTTACCACTTCCTGAAGGACCAATGATTGCTGTTGTCGTATTCTCCGGAATAGAAAACGATACGTTACGTAAGACATCCCTCTGCTCATAGGCAAAGGTGACATCCTTAAACTGAATATCAAAAGCGGATAATTCCACATCTTTACTGTCTTTGTCAATAAATTCTGCTGTTTTTATGTCTTCCAATTTATCCAGGGTGGCATCGATCATCTCCAATACATGAGTCGCGTTGTTCACCTGTTCAACCTGACCAAAGATAACAAAAGAAAAAATGACCATCATGAGCATCGTTGGCATGGCCATGGTCCCATTTACAGCGAGTAATGCTGATATAAGAACGATTCCAACCGAGGTAGCCTTAAGCGCCAACAAATGGAGGCAATTATACGGAACATAATTCTTCTCAATTTTTATATTAATATCCTTACTCATTTGATAGGCCTTGCGAATTCCCTCTTTGGAAACGCCAGCCTGTTTAAAGGCCTTAACCACGGCCATCCCTCTCAGGTACTCAATAGTAGCAGCGATCATATTATCCTTGGCGGTCTGATGTACTGCAGCATTTTGGTTACTTTTTTGACCCAGTAATTTTAAGCTTAAAGCAGACAGCAGGATACCTGCTGCCGCCATCAGAGCAATCCACCCATTGTAAACCAGCAGACAAAGAACCATTGTCAAAGCGCTGATATACCCATTTACCACAACATCAATCATCTTCATCCCATACAATTCAATAAAGGCCAAATCTGTTGTTACTGCCGCAGAGAGCTCACCGGTATTCTTTGTACTGAAAAAACCCATGGAAACTCTCTTAAAGATATCACCAATGACAATCCTCTGTTCTGCGGCTACTTCATAGCCGATACTTTCCTGAGCGGTAGCTCGAAGGTAAGCAAACAAAAACCTCCCGGTGACAGTAAACATCATAAATCCCAACATATTGAGCACATGATCTGTTGTCAGCGTTATTTTGCCGTTCATATCCTCTATAACAAGATTAAGCCCATACGCAGCACCCATGATAGGCATAGCAGTAAACAGGGTATTTAAAAATGAATAGACAAAGCCCATGTATAAACGTTTTCTTCGCTCCCCAGACCAGGCGATAATTCGTTTTATTGTTCCAAACATATTACATCACTCCTTTCCTCGCTGTTAACCACCCATTTCCTGGCACCAATATGAGCCTCCCACATATCTTTATAAAGACGGCACTTTATCAACAACTCTTCGTGAGTACCTGTTTTGACAATCCGTCCTTTTTCCATAACAATAATCTGGTCTGCGTTCCTAATGGTTGACAGTCTGTGAGCAATTACCAGTAAAGTTTTATCTCTGGTAAGGGCAGCAAGCGATTTTTGCAGCTTATCTTCATTTTCCGGATCAGTAAAAGCAGTTGCTTCATCAAGGATAACAATCGGGGCATTTTTTAAAATCGCTCGGGCAATTGTAATTCGTTGTTTTTCTCCTCCCGATAATTTTCCGCCTGCCTCTCCCGCATTCGTGTCATATCCGTTAGCAAGCTTTCTAATGAATTCATCACAGCAAGCAGCTTTTGCTGCTTGAATTACTTCTTCATCCGAGGCCTTCGGATTACCAAGTCGGATGTTTTCCATTAGGGAGCATTTAAATAGGAAATTATCCTGAGTCACGAAGCTCACCGTGTCTGCAAGCTGGGTCAGCGGAAGCTTTTGAATATTAACACCGCCTATTTTGATTTCTCCATTCCCAACATCCCAAAAACGGGCAATTAACTTGGCAATAGTCGATTTTCCGCCTCCGGAAGGACCAACTAAGGCCACGTAGCTTCCCTGAGGAAGCTTTAGATTGATATCCTGAAGCACGCAGTTTTCTTTAGCATCAGCAACAAGGGATTCGCCTTCTTGTTTGATCGTCTCATTATGATAGGAGAAGAATACATGATTAAGCTCAATATCAAATTGATGAAGCTCAACCTGTTTTTTCGCATCCACAAGCTCCTTGAGATTTAGATATACATCTGCCGCCTTGACTGCGTATTCTATTGATTTCAAATCATTTACAAATACCGTAAAACTTAGTAACGGTGCCACAATACCCATAGATAAGATTAGACAAACAGTAAGTTCTGCAGGACTCAAGCTGCCACTCATATACAAATACATTCCAACAGGCATCGTGCCCAGTAGGGTTGATGGTAAAACCGCTGCCCCAAAGCTCATGGGCTTCCAGGTATTTTTAAACCAGTTTAGGGTATATTCTTTAAAAGATTCGACAGCTTTTTCAAATTTTTCATAGGAGGCGTTGGACTGGTTGAAGGCTTTGATGACTTCAATTCCCTCTACATATTCTACAATCACACTATTGACATAATTGCTGGACTCCATATACTCATCGTATTGTTCATTATAAGTTCTCATCATAATTCCAAAGGTTGCAAATGCTATAGGTACCGTAACGATTGCTGCAAGTGCCATACGCCAATCGATCATAACAAGATAAACAAACACACCGATTGGCAAAAGCAAATTGGAGATCCCCTCAGGAATGAGATGAGCCAGTGGAAGCTCGATGGTTTCCACCCGATCGATCATCACACTTTTCAGCGTTCCCATCGTCTGGTTCAGGATGGTGCCCAGTGGGGCTTTCATTAATCGGTCAGCAATATTAAGGCGCATATTTTCCAAGATATTATAGGCAGAAAAATGCGCTAGCATGGTAGATATAGCATAAAAAATGAGCTTCACCATATACCCGGCCAGACAAATTGCCGCCCAAAACAAAATGCCATCTACGGTCTGCATTCCCTGGAAAAACAAACTAATGATTTGATAAACCCCCACATAGGGTACGATTCCACCTGCGACACTGATTATCGCGCATATTACTGAAAGGATCATTTTCAGCCTGCATTCTGTGGCAAAGGACCAAACCGTTTCCAACCAACTTTTTTCTTTCACGTCTACGTTCACCTCTCTTGGTTTTATTGCTTAATACAAATATTAGACTTTCAACATAAAAATAGGGATTAGTTAGAACGAACTAACTAATCCCTATCTTAAGTGTTCAAAAGTATACCTGCCACTCCACAAGGTTTACATCGACTCCAATCGGATATCCAATAAATTCCATCATCAAGCATTTAAGTGGCAGCTGCGTGCCGTCTCATTGAACCAGGAGCTGCTCGGTTCAAACTACATATTTTCGATATTGGGCAGGCGGCATACCCATAACGTCTTTGAAAGCAGCCGCAAACTTGCTCGGATTATTATAGCCCACCTTACCAGCAATGACGGTGATTTTTTCATCGCTATTGCGCAGCATGGAAGCAGCTGCATGCATACGGTATGAACGCATATAGGCGTAGAGGGATGAACCGTAGATACCTTTGAAGCAATGCTTCAACGAGGCGAGGGGTATCTCAAACCTTAAAGATAACTCATCCAAGGTAAAGTGCTTGTCTATGTTTTCAGTTAGGTATTGCGTGATTATTTTTACTTTCTTAACCTGCTTTTTAGAGAAATATGGCCGTTCTTCACCGTTTAATGGGGCATCGACTACGCTCAAAAACAACAGCAGTTCTAAAACCTTAATCCTAAAATAATTGATTCGGATCTTGTCAGGCACAGTATAAAGCTCGGAAAAAATGTGCTGTATAGAGTCCTCGGCACGCATAATAAAGGCCTTTTGGCCGGAACAAAATTTTCTACGCAAGGCTTGCAGATCAACAGAAAACCCGTCAAAAATAGTGGCTAAGGTTTTGGATGCTTCCTCAATATAGATGGCAACCGTAATTCCGTGATAATGGCTGAGTGGAAATTCGAATCCCATGGCATGATGATCTTTGGCATTAATTTGGAGATCTCCCTCTTCCAAATACATATAAGAACCGTTCCTGAACTCCCACTCAATGCGTCCCTCCCGGCAATGATCGATTCCTATCATTTCGACTTTTGGCCAAAACTCCGAACAACAGCTCCGCATATGAAAGTCATTGTACATCAATTCAATGCCGGGGAGGACCTTGTAGCAGGTCATAGTGCCTTCCCCTGTAACATCTTTCATTTTATATACGGTACAATCGCGATCACTTTTCAACACTGTAATGTTGTTACCGTAAAACACATTCTCTTCCAACGCAACTTCTATTTTACCCCCACCTCCAGCTTTTAATAAATTTGCCTATTTCGTTTTGTGCTAAGTTTTCAGGCTCTTTATTATTATTGCGTGATAGGCTATACTACAAATGTTAGAAGAGTATAACATACTAGGTTGCGATTATTTAACTCAAAGATTACTCACAAGGTGACCTGACAATTTCACTACAACGAGTGAGGAAATACGGAGGAGCATGTGTGGAGAAGCTTACATTCACTATGGAAAATTACCTTGAGGCAATTTATGAGCTGTCCCTTGAAGGCAACGGAGCGAGAATGTCCGATGTTGCTGAACGATTGGGCGTGACTAAAGCCAGCACCAACAGCGCTATGGCAACGCTCTCTGAAAAAGGGCTGATTATAAGTGAGAAATACAAGGAAATATTTCTTACGCCCGAAGGGTTGAAACTGGCTGAGTTTACTTCCAGAAAACATCATGTGCTCCAACAATTCTTAACGGATATTCTAAATGTCGAGCCTTCAATCGCCGAAAGTGATGCCTGCGCAATTGAACATGTGATAAGCAACGACTCCATCGTTGCTATACAGAAATTTATGCAGATCAATAAAAAGTAAAACTTACACCCCAGAATTACTAACGGCGACCTAGTCGACAAAACAAATATAATTCACCTATGAACTACCCTAAGTATTCTACAATTCTTGGTAAATCCCTCTCACTTATAAGATATATTTCATTCCTGTTTCACCCTCAATATCACTAAAACTTTGGAAATCGGAAATGACCGGTAATTTCCGAAGGCCAGCTTTCAAGTTGGTCTCTTTCGCTGGCGGTTGGTCCCGCATTATGCAGAATGAATGGTACACCATCTTTACGACGTTTATCGGAAACAATAGCAATATGTTCATGTGGGTAGTCATAAGTGACTATATCCCCAGCCTGCCACTGGTAGAGATTTTCAACATCGCCGGGTTTTATATCCTTAGTAAGTTCCGTTCCATACCTGCGTAAGAAAACGATAAGGTTTGGCACACGGCGAAAGTCGATGTTCGGATCGGCATGGCCCGCTACGCGAGGATATTTTGAAGGGTTTTCGCGAATATCTTTATCCACTAACGCCTTTAAATCATAACCCGCATCACCCAGGGCCCTCCATACAACGTCTGTACAAACTCCTTCAGTCTCAGGAGGAAAGCCCCCTTGATAGTAAGCACTGCGATACTGGGGCATCCTGTTAACTTCTGCCTTTGCTCCATTAATAATATCTTCCAAATCATTCACCCCATCGTTATCTTTATCACTTAAGCAAGTAATCTTGGGAATATGAAGGGACTGTTCAATTGTCAATTTATTCTGAAAATTGAACCATTTAGGGTTCCCGACGGCATCAAGATTGACGGCAGTCTTGTCCCCTGCTCGAACCCATAAATATACACCTGACGACAAGAGTATTAGGCCAAACAGTATTAATTTCCGATATTTCCCGAACAAAGCCCACAAATAGTATTACCATCCTTTTTTTCATATCATTTATTATCCTGTTTTTCCTTTTCGCAATAGCTCAAAGACTCTCGTTCCCATCCCAATAACCGCAATGAAATTTGTTCGATTGGGCAACTAAGACCCTATTTCACTAAGTATTCTACAATTCTTGGTAAATTCCTCTTCAAATGCCGTTTTAACTTGACTGAGGAGGAAGGTTCCCCCTAATTCAGCTAAATACAAATTAAAAGCGAAGAGCAGGTAGTATATATTAGTCGTTGAGCAGGCCATTTAACCGGTTAGTGACTTTGATATAGTTGACTAATTCCTTCGTTGACAGACCGATCAGGAATCCCGTGGGCAGAGAAAACAGCAGCATAAACGGCAAGTAGAAAAAAACCCCAGGGAATCGCAGAACCCAGGCTGCCATAACCAGCTGACCCAAATTATGGGCTGCAGCCCCCGCAATACTGATTCCGACCAGGCTGAAACCTTTAAAGAAACGCAGCAGGAGGGCCATCAGGCAAGCAGCGGTTACTGCTCCTGAAAAACTCATAAAAAAACCCATGCCGAATAAAGTCCCACTGAGCAGAGAGCCAAGAATTGTCCGCAGGACAGTGATTTGCATAGCCGTCTTAAAATCAAGGATAATCAGGGCCAGCAAGGTTACAATATTCGCCAAACCCAGCTTGACTCCGGGTATGGGCAGCGGGTTGGGAAACATACTCTCCAGAAAATGAAGAACAGATGCTTGGGCTACAAGTATGGCAATAACGGCCAGCTTCTTGGTCGGCATCATGTTTTTTACGGATTCCATTGACCTGGCTTCCCCTTTCGCTTACATAGAATTCATACCGAACAGATGACAAAGGAGATCTTGTGATGACCGGAATTAAGCTGGGACAATTTGTCCCGGGGAGCTCTTTGATCCATTCCCTGGATCCCCGCACAAAACTATTGTGCTGTTTATTGGTTATTATTGCTGTTTTGCTGAATCACACCTGGTATTACTTGCTTTTTTATCTATTTTTACTGATAGCCGCCATTCTTGTTGCCGGTTTGGATTTCAGATTTATTGTGAACAGTTTGCTGAAATTAAAATACCTGCTTCTTTTTACGTTTATCTTCCAGGCCTTTCTCACGCCGGGCCAGGCGGTTTTCCTGATCGGAAAATTGATCATGACCAGAGAAGGTCTGATCTTAGGGGCAGTCAATATTTCCCGGTTGCTTATCTTGTTTTTAGGCTCCATGGTTTTACTTATGACCACCTCCCCTCTTAAACTCTCGG
>Ga0074193_1002391_pt1 | contig 17139 bp, 8 predicted proteins | sample EPASupsiteHSE605_FD_64523 | JGI IMG/M metagenome (GOLD analysis project Ga0074193, IMG submission 64523) | Bioremediated contaminated groundwater from EPA Superfund site, New Mexico - Sample HSE6-05 | ecosystem: Environmental > Aquatic > Deep subsurface > Groundwater > Contaminated ... | reverse complement strand
ACCGCTGGCAAGTAGAATTGTTCTTCAAATGGCTGAAGCAGCACCTCAAAATCAAGAGGTTTTGGGGTACAACCGAGAATGCCGTTCGGGTTCAAATCTATTCAGCCATATGTACCTACTGCCTGGTGGCAATCGTTCAACACGATATGCAACTGGATAGAAGTACATTCGAAGTTCTTCAAATATTAAGCATTTCGTTGACTGATAAAACTCATCTTCGAGACCTCTTTGATAAAACTAAATTCCAAAATGACAAAGAACGATTTGGACCAAATGGGCCAAGTTTATTTAATTTTTAATAACGTCCCAATTTTAATGGGACACTAGTGAATAGCAAATGTTATTTAAAGGTATCCTAATTACACATAATACGTTTTTTGGTTCTTCGTCACTTTAGGTGCAAGCAAACAGTTTCAAATGCTTATCCAATCAAGATTATACATGCATTTTTGATAAGCCATTTATTAAATCTGATAAAAAGTCTACAAAACACCAGAAATGAGAGGCTTACTATAATATCTTGCACCAAAAGTGACGAAGAACCCGTTTTTTACGTAAACCATCTGCCACCTATCACTAATTGCATCGGATCCCTTTATTGGAGAGACTTTTGAGGGTGAGAGATACCTGATGAGAGATCCTTTGCATCTGCCACCTGCCACGAATTGACATACTCACGAGGATACCATACCTTAACGGAGTTGCTAATCCAATTGATCTTTAGTTTGAATACTAGTGTATAGTAGGTGCAATGTAACTATCATCTAATCACAATACTATAGCAGATTATTCGATTGACATATGTCGACAAGCATGACGATATATGTCATCATGCTTAACGACATATATCAACATCGTTGATTACAGATGTCGAACGAATAGATGTTGCCTGTTTTGGAACCAGACTCTGGAGTATTTGAATTAAATTCCTCAAGTATTCCTGTATTTTACAGAATTAACTTATATTTGGTGAGAGTAAATTATCGAACCACTAGTAACCATATTATTTTAAGAATCATGAATGTAAAAATCTTGAAAACGGCTGTTGTTTGTGTTTTATTGAGCTGTTTTTGCTCTTTCAGTCCAAAAGAAGAATGGACATCCTTGCTGGATAAGGATCTTACGCAATGGGAAATGTATATGAGTTTCGAGCATAAACCAGGTTATCATGGTGAAAAGCCCCTGGATGAAGCCGGTAATCTTATCCAACCCATCGGATATAACAAAAATGTAAAGAATGTTTTTTCTGTGATTGAACAGGATGGGATTCCTGTATTAAGAATCAGTGGCGAGATATATGGATGTGTCTATACTAAACAGGCATTTGAGAATTATCATTTAAAGATGAAGGTTAAGTTTGGTACAAAGAAGTGGAACCCTCGCCTGAATGAACCGATGGATTCGGGATTACTTTATCATTCGCACGGCGAATGTGGAGTGGACTACTGGCGTTCGTGGATGCAGTCTCACGAGTTTCAGGTGATGGAGGGTGGATTTGGCGATTACTGGCGTATTGCCAATACCGGAGCAACTATTAAAATGCACGACCCGGAAGCCAATAATGAAAAGGCTAACTTCGATCCGAATGGTATTGCTACCTATATGGGTGCTGATGGGACCCGGGGCGGATTTGTGCAGTTTAGCGAGGATCGCGAGAAAGTTGGCGACTGGAACACCATTGAGCTAATCTGTTTTGGGGATAAAAGTATCCATATTGTAAATGGCCATGTAGTGATGGCTCTCTCGGGATCGGTTTATAAAGACGGCAAGGATCTTAAACCCCTTACAAAAGGAAAAATTCAGTTGCAAAGCGAGGCAGCCGAAGTATTTTACAAGGAGATACAGATAAAAAACATCAAGGAGCTGCCTTCAGAATACCTTTCCATCTTTCAATGATGCTATACCGGCTTACGAATGCAAATTTCTCTTAGACTGATTACATCATTAAAAGCACAATTCTATATAAAAAATCTTCATATATTTGCAATTAGTTCATCGGGAAACTATAATTTTATGGGAGGAATCAAACAGACGAAGTTGACCGATAAATAGGCAAAAGTTTTAATGTAACCAATGCTTAAATTGGCAACCGTAGTTAACATATGGAGAAAGATCTGAATGCGAATTGGTAAAAAAAGGAACGATGATGGGAAATTATATATCTATATTTGAAAGTTTGCGCTACCATGCTGAAGGCGAAGTAGTTGAATTTAAGGAGGCCAAAGAGAGTTATTCAATTGACGACCTAGGCAAATACTTTTCTGCTCTTAGTAATGAAGCAAATCTGAGGGGGATAGATTTTGCCTGGCTAATCTTTGGTGTTACAGATAAAACGCGCGAAATAACAGGTACTCAATTTAAAAGCGGAGAGAAAGCCTTGCATCAATTGAAGAATGATATGTCTCAGCATGTTACAGGGAATCTGATCTTTAGAGATATTATTCCTTTAACGGTTGAATCTAAACGGGTCCTTTTGTTCAAGATTCCTGCTTCACCGAGAAATGTTGTCACTTGTTGGAAAGGAATTCCGTATGCTCGCAACGGGGAAAGTTTAAAGCCTTTGGATCAGGCCAAACAAGATGAAATTCGTCATCAATTGCCTTTGCCCGATTGGTCAGCTCAACTAGTGGCTGATGCTACAATGGACGATCTGGACGATTTGGCATTGGCGAAAGCCAGGGTAATGTATAAAAAAGTACATGCTTCAAAAATAAAAACTGAAGAAATTGAAGAATGGAGTAATGAAGAGCTGCTCAGCAATAGTGGCGTTATAATTGGAGGTAAATTAACACGTGCAGCTATTTTGCTTTTAGGCAAAGAGAATGCCATATTTAAGTTGCGCCCTGCTGTAGCAGAAATAACCTGGACGCTTAGAGATGAAAATGAATTAGTAGTAGATTATGAGCACTTCAGTATACCCTTTATTTTAACAGTAGATCAAGTACTCGCAAAGATAAGGAACTTGACAATGCGAGAGTTATCCGGTGGCACTTTATTCCCAGATACAATGAAACAATATGATGATTATACCATTCGCGAAGCTTTACATAACTGTATTGCTCATCAGGATTATCTACTGCAACAGCGTATTGATTTTGTAGAAAATCCGGGATATTTATATTATTCAAATGGGGGAACGTTTATACCTGGCACGCTGGAGGAGGTGCTTGAGACTAATGGCCCTCAACGTTACTATCGCAATCGCTGTTTATGTGAGGCTATGGTTCATTTTAATATGATTGATACCGTTGGCAGAGGTATTAAGAAAATGTATAGCGAACAGCGTAAACGTCATTTTCCTATGCCTGACTATCAGATTGATCACGAAAAAAAAGAGGTGGCCGTTTCCATTTATGGAAAAATGATCGATGAAAATTATGCTACTCTTTTACAAGAAAATTCTGCGCTATCTTTAAAGGAGTGTATATGGCTTGATGCAATTCAGAAGCATAAACCGATAACGAATGACGCTATAAAGATTCTAAAGGCAAAGAAATTAATAGAAGGACGTTTTCCCAACTATCGGATTTCATTGGCTATTGCCAAAATGACGCACCAGCTAGCTAAATATGCAAAGGTTAAGGGGTTGGATAAAGATAGATTAATTCATTTGGTGATGCAATTATTGAAAGATGCAGGTGATGATGGGGTTACTAGAGATGATGTATATGAAATGCTTAAAGACCTTCTTCCTTCAATAAAAACTGAAGATCAAAAGAAGAAGTTAGTAAGCAACTTATTTTCTAAAATGAAAAAGGATGGACAAATAATAAGTAAGAGCAATAGATGGTTTCATTTACCTCCTAAAACAGGACTATAAAATGTTAAACGTTGTTTTTAGTCTGCGTTTTAGTCTATAATTTAGTCTTATAAATTGCTTATATATTTTTTATATTCTTGTTAGTTAGTGTTTTATGAATTAAATATGCATTGTGTAATATTTTTTTTTAGTCCTCTTTTTTAGTCCATAACCTTTTGTGATGGTTGTGGACTAAATCTGTAGATTATGATAGATAAGTTGTTTTTTTGAATCATTTGTACACGACTTTGTATCAAATTTCCTATTCACAAAAGGCTGTTGTTACTAAATTTGCAGGTCATGCCTTTATTAACATTAATATTGCTCGTCTGTGAGCTTCTTTTTTTTATATTTGTATAATTACTTTCTACAGAATTATGAAAAATCCGTTTGTTTATCTGCTAATGCTTTGTCCATTCTTCTTTTCCTGTTCCGATGTAAAGGAGGAGGAACCGTATGTGATTGCCTTCTCGCAGTGTATGATGGATGATGTTTGGCGCCAGGCCATGCTGTTGGAGATGAATATTGAGGCTTCCAACTATAATAACATACGAATTGTAATTGCAGATGCCAAGGAAAGCAATAAAACCCAGATTGAACAAATTCAGCAATTCATCGACCAAAAAGTGGATGTGCTTATCATTTCACCAAATCAATCGGACTCCATAACGCCCATTGCCGTTGAAGCTTATAGAAAAGGGATTCCTACAATTATTGTTGATCGGAAAATCGGTTCCGACGAATATACAACGTATGTTGGAGGGGATAGTTACGAGATCGGCCGGATAGCGGGCGAATACGCAAGTTCTTTCCTTCCTGAAAATGCAACTATCGCCGAAGTGTGGGGCACCAAACTGTCTTCTCCGGCGCAGGAAAGGCATTTGGGCTTTATAAACGGACTTAAAAAGAAGAATGTAAATATTAAGACGGTGGTTGGGAACTGGCGGAGAGGTGTAGCTAAGAAAGAAGTATCCCAATTAGAAAATTTTGAAGACATTGATTTGGTTTATGCCCATAATGATGTTATGGCCCTGGGAGCAAGGGAAGCTATCTATGAGAGAGATTCGGTGTTGGCTTCAAAAATTATATTTCTTGGCGTTGATGCGGCTTTCGGAAAAGGCGCAGGACTCGAAGCTGTGGCAAATGGACTGTTAACAGCCTCTTTTCTATATCCCACAGGAGGCGATCAGGTAATACGTGTCGCCATGAAGATCTTGAATAAAGAACAAACGGAAAAGAAGTATATATTAAATACGGCTGTTGTAGAAAAAAACACAGCCAGAACATTGTTATTGCAGTCGGATCAGTTAATCAACTATCAAAATAGAATTGAACAACAAAAAAGAAATATTGATATGTTGTTCCAGAAATTCAGTATGTTGCGTCATTCACTCTTCGTGATACTCTCTTTACTAGCATTACTGTTGTTTTTTGTGATCTACATATTTTATATAAACCGAAAAATTAGCAAAAAGAATATACAGCTTCATATCAAAAACCGGGAATCGGAAGAACAACAGCAAAAACTGATTTGCCTGAATGAGAAAATAGAACAGGTTACAGCTCAGAAACTTCAGTTCTTTACGAATGTATCGCACGAGGTTCGTACTCCGCTTACATTGATTGTAGGTCCGCTTGAAAAATGGTTAAAGTCGGCCCCCGAATCTCCGATGCTTACCGATTTGAAGCTGATGAAGAAGAATGCCGACAGATTGATGCGTGTGATCAATCAATTGTTAGATTTTCGCAAGATTGAAAACAATAAGATGGGGCTGAATATTAGTCAGGTCGACTTAGTTTCCTTTACGGAGAACGTGAAGTCTCTTTTCGAAGACATGGCCGCATCGAAGGAGATAACGTACGAATTTACATCGGAAATGCCGGCATGTAAAGTATGGATTGACCAGGACAAGATGGAAAAAGTGCTAACCAATCTTTTGTCCAATTCATTTAAATTTACACCAGCAGGAGGTAAAATAGGCATTCATATTTTGGAAGATGCCGGCAAAGTTTTTATCTCAGTGCGCGACAATGGAATTGGAATCAGTCGTGATAAAATAGATAAGATATTTGACCGTTTTTATACGGAGGGAACTCCATCGATGGGTACCGGAATCGGATTGCACCTTACACAGGAATTCATAAAAATGCATCATGGACAGATTGTGGTTGATAGCGTACCCAATGAATACACGCTCTTTACTGTGGAGTTGCAAAAAGGCAAAGACCATCTGATTGATTGCTGTTCGGTTGAACAACCGGATGTTTTGTATAACTCGGTTCCGGATACGATGAATGTGGAATTGCAGGATGATTTATTAACAAGAAAATATAACTATACTATATTGTTGGTAGAAGATGACCCGGATATTCAGCAATACATTCAATCGGAATTCTCCTCAAATTTTACAACCCTAAAGGCGAACAATGGTAACGAAGCGCTTGCAATTCTCAGAACAGAAAACGTGTCTCTTGTTTTGAGCGATGTATTGATGCCGGAATTAAATGGATTTGAATTGTGCCGGAGAATTAAATCGGATGCCGATTTATCCCATATCCCGGTTATTTTACTTACCGCACTTACGGACGACAGTCAGCGGGTATTTGGCATTTCTGAAGGCGCAGATGATTATATTCAGAAACCTTTCAATATTGATTTTGTGAAAGTGAAGATTATCCGCTTGCTGGAAGAGAGAAAGCGGCTTCAAAAGAGATTTATGCAAACAATGCAAGCAGGAGGTATTCCCGTGATTGCAACAGATTCAAAGATAGAGAGCCTGGATGAGGTATTTATGCGGAAGTTTATTGATTTATTGGACAGTTCGTATGAAAATACGGATCTTAATGTAGAAAAAATCAGCGAAGAATTAGGAATATCCCGCGTGCAGCTCTATCGGAAAGTAAAAGAGATTTCGGGTTTGTCGCCTGTCGATTACCTCCGGAATTTCCGGTTAAGCAAGGCGGCCACATTACTTAATCATAAAAGATATTCTGTTAGTGAAGTCGCTTATAGAGCAGGCTTTTCATCTCCTGCCTATTTTGCAAAGTGTTTTAAGTCCGTTTTTAATATGACACCCTCCGAGTATATCTCAGAATGATAAAGAAGCCTTATTTTATTTCTTATACAAATGATACAACCTTGTTTCTATTGTTATAAAACCAATTAATTGGTTCTTTTTAATAACTATTTTGATTGTTTCTGATTCAGATTTTATAAGGGAATTTTTATATATGGTCTAATATTGCACCATAATTAATTCTAAATTGTAATATGATGAAGTCACAATCTTTCAAATGGAGTCTGCTTTTAGCTCTGTTTTTTTGGACACAGATGTCCATTGCGCAGCAAATACCTATTCAAGGTACTGTTGTTTCTGATACTGATAAACTCCCCATTATTGGAGCTTCTGTTATTGAAAAAGGAACCACCAACGGAACTATTACCGACCTTGATGGTAATTTTTCGTTGAATGTAACACCCGGGAGTGTCATTCTGATTAGCTATGTAGGATATCTTACTCAAGAACTCCCGGCTAAAGGTCTTCCTAAACAAATTATTTTAAAAGAAGACGCGAAGGCATTGTCCGAGATTGTTGTTACCGGATATTCAACCCAGAAGAAGGCAGACCTTACCGGATCGGTAGCTGTTGTAAAAATGGATGATATCGAAAATATTAGTACGGGGAATGCCATGAAATCTTTACAAGGACGGGTTCCGGGTGTATTTATTCAATCTAGTGGAGCACCAGACGGCGGAGCAACAGTTCGCATACGAGGTATCGGCACATTAGGAAATAACGATCCTCTTTACATTATCGACGGAGTACCAAGTAAGAGATCTATGAATGAGCTTTCGTCGACAGATATAGAGTCTATTCAAGTACTTAAGGATGCTTCTTCTGCCAGTATTTATGGATCCAGAGCTGCAAACGGGGTTGTTATTGTAACAACTAAAAAGGGAAAGAATAACGAAACGAAAGTTGATTTCCGGGCATCGTTAACTGCACAGGATTATTCAAAATCATTGGATCTGCTGGATGCAGAAGAAAGAGGTATGGTTCAATGGCGTGCCGCGATGAATGATGGCGTTAATCCGAATTTTGGAGTTTATAATTTTGAATGGCACGGAGATGCCGCCTCTGGGTATGCACTTGATAAAGTAATCATGCCGGAATACCTGGATCAGCAAAAAACAATGAAACCGGCCAATACAAATTGGATGGATGAAGTTGGACGTACCGGATTGACACAGAATTATAATGTGACACTTTCAACAGGTACACAAAAAGGACGGGCCCTTTTCTCCCTGGACTATTTCAACAATCTGGGTACTGTAAAAGGAACTGAATACGATCGTTTTACTGCTCGTATAAACTCTGACTACTCATTGATAAATGATAAATTGAAGATCGGAGAGAATTTTTCGATTTCCAAAATGCGTAAATCGCTGATTAATGCGCAAAGTATTTTGAATATGACTCACGAAATACAACCTATTATTCCTGTATATACACAGGATGGAGGTTGGGGTGGTCCTGTTGCCGGGATGAGCGACAGACATAACCCTGTTCGTATTATTGAAGATAATAAGCAAAATCATGAAGATGTGGTCCGCTTGTTTGGAGATGTGAACCTGGACCTTGAAGTGATTAAGAATTTACATTTCAGATCGAAATTCGGGATCGATTATACTGGTTACTGGCAGAGAAATATGCAGCTTACCTATGTTTCCGGTTTTATGTCGGAGTCGACAAACCGGCTTGATAATTCAGCCAATTATGGAGGTAACTGGATTTTAAGTAATACATTGAGTTACAATTTCGAATTGGGTAAAAACGTAGTAGATTTAATGGGTGGTCAGGAAATGATGAAGTATTCATTCAATGCTATATCGGCCGGCCGGGATGTATTTGCTTCGGAAGATCCCGATTATATGTATTTGGACGCAGGCGAGTCTAACAAAAGAAATGCAGGTTCGGCAACTGCTTATTCGTTACTTTCTTATTTTGGAAAGATTAATTACAGTTTTGATAATCGTTACCTGATTTCCGCTACGGTACGTTATGATGGCTCTTCCAGATTCGGGGCAAACAACCGTTATGGTACATTCCCTGCATTTTCATTGGGCTGGAGATTGAGTGAAGAGTCGTTCTTCAAAGATGCATTTCCAGGCGTGTCTGATTTGAAACTGCGTTATGGATGGGGACAAACAGGTAACCAGGAGATTGGCGATTTTGCTTCTCCTGCTTTATACCAGGCACTATATGGATCAGACCCAACGTGGGACAGCGATCATGGAACAGCTTACGACATAACCGGAACTGGTACCGGAGATTTATTATCGGGCTATCGTCGTACTCAACAGATGAATGCAGACCTGAAATGGGAGACTACAACGCAGAATAATATCGGTCTGGATTTTGGATTTCTTGATCAAAAGATATCCGGCTCGTTCGATTATTTTACAAAAAGTACGAAAGATATCCTTATCAATCCTCCTTACATTGCGACTATTGGAGAAGGGGGTAGCCGTTGGGTAAATGGAGCAACACTTGAGAATAAGGGTTTTGAGTTTATTCTTTCGTATAACGAGAAAATTGGCGAAGTAGGACTAAATATCACGGGTAACATATCAAGTTATAAAAACAAGGTGGTAAAATTACCGGAAGATGTTATTAACTCGTATGCTGGAAACGGAAACGATCAGACTATTTTAGGGAGACCTTTAAATTCAATGTTTGGTTACGTGGCAGAAGGTATTTTCCAAAATCAGGCTGAGGTGGATGCGCATGTTGTACAAACTGGAAAAGGGGTTGGCCGACTTCGTTATAAAGACGTAAATGAGGATGGAAAAATCAACGATGAAGACAGAACCTGGTTAGGTGTGGCGGATCCCGACTTTATTTATGGTTTGAATGTGGCGGTTAACTGGAAAAACTTTGATTTCAGCATGTTCTGGAATGGACTTGTAGGATATAATGTGAATAATGAAGCTAAGAGATATACTGACTTTATAAGTTTCTTTGGCGGACATAATTATGGAACAAGAACATTAGATGCCTGGACGCCTCAAAATAGTTCGTCAACGATTCCGGCATTGTCGTTAAATGACAATAATTACGAAAGTCGTTACTCTTCTTATTTTATTGAAAATGCTTCTTACCTGAAACTTGCCAATATGGAGATCGGATATACAATTCCCGAGCATCTGTTAAAGGCGGTTTATATGAAAAATGCCCGAATTTATGTAATGGGACAGAATTTGCTGACAGTAAAAAAATCATGGGGCGACAATGCGTTTACCGGGGTAGATCCGGAGACTCCTAATTTGTCTTATCCGATTCCTTTCTCAGTGACTTTTGGTGTAAATGTAACTTTTTAATTGATAGAATTATGAAAACGATACAATATATACTTACATGCTGCTCTTTGTCGGCAGTCCTTTTCTCCTGCGATACGTTCTTGGATGAGAATCCAAAAGGTGTATTAAGCAATGAACAACTAAATACTCCGGAGAATGTGGAGAAAATGGTCATTGCAGCTTATTCAAGTCTGGGAAATGATCATTATACTGAACCAAACAGTCCCTGGCCTTATGGAGATCTTCGTTCGGGCGATGCTTACAAAGGAGGAGCCGGAACCGGGGATATGCAGGAATTCCACTTTTACGAAACATTTACCTATCTGAGGGATGATATTGGTTTGTTGGACAGCAAATGGTATAAAGAATATGTAGACATCTCGAGGGCAAATAATGCCTTAGCCAGATTGAACACCATTGATGAGGCTGATTTTTCCAAAAAGACGACCCGGATTGCTGAAATGCGTTTCTTGCGCGCTCATTATTATTTTGAACTGAAACTGTTGTTTAAGCAGATTCCTTACATAGACGAAAATGTGCCGGTTGAAGAGTATATTAATGTCTCCAATGTTGAACTTACAAGTCAGCAGCTTTGGGATAAAATTATAGAAGAATTCCGTTTCGCAGCTCAAACCCTGCCCGAGAATAATGCAGAAATTGGACGTGCCAATAAGTGGATGGCCAAAGCCTATCTTGCCAAGGCTTTATTGTATGCAGCCTACGAACAAGACGAAAAGCATAACGTAACGAATATAAACAAGGAAAAGCTAACTGAGGTTGTTAGTCTGACTAACGAGATAATTGCTTCGGGTAAATATGCCTTAAATGCCGATTATGCTGATAATTTTCTTTGTGAAACAGAAAACAGCAAAGAATCTGTTTTCGCCGTTCAACATTCCAGAAATGATGGAACTTTACACGGACGTCTGGATTGGGGAGCTATGCTAAACTATCCGATGAACCCGGAATATGGCTGTTGCGGTTTTCATCAAGCCTCTCAGAACCTGGTGAATGCTTTCCAGACTGATGATAAGGGATTGCCAAAGTTTGCCGAATTTAATAGTAAGAACCTGAATACGCCGGATGATTTGTTGGAAAACAATGTTGATCCACGATTGAATCATACAGTGGCTATCCCCGGACTTCCTTACAAGTATAATCCTGAATTTGTTTTTGAAGCCTGGTGGAACCGTCAGCCTGAAGTTTATGGATCTTTTATGTCATTAAAGGAAGTTGTTTTACCGGATTGTCCTTGTTTTGAAAAGGTAAATCCCTTTATGTCGAGTTCAAAAAACAGAGATATTATCCGCTTCGATGATGTGCTGTTGTGGAATGCAGAGGCTCTGATTGAGCTGGGACGTGAAACAGAGGCCTTGCCTGTAATCAATTCCATACGCGAAAGAGCAGGAAACAGTACTGCCCGTTTAGTAGATGTACAAGGCGATCCTACAGGCAAGTTTGTAGTCGGCACCTACCAACCCGGAGTAAATTGCACCTGGACAAATGATTTTGCCCGTCAGGCACTACGTTGGGAACGCAGAATGGAATTTGCAATGGAGGGAGTCCGTTTCTTTGATCTGGTACGTTGGGGAATTGCCGCTGAGTATCTGAATAGCTATTTCACGGTCGAGAAAACAAGACGGGAACATCTTCGTGAAGCAAAATTTACAAAAAACAGAGATGAATACTTCCCTATCCCCAAACAGCAGATTAATTTTAGCAAAAAGTTATATGTCCAGAATTATGGATGGTAAATAAATAGCAGGCAAACCAATTTTATTACTAATTTTGGTTTGCCTTAAAATCATACTTGTCAATATTATTAAATGCTTTACTATTTTATTATGATTAAGACTAATCAATTTGCGTTAGGTGTTTTAGCTCTTTTACTTAGCGGAGCAGGCCAGATAAAGGCCGACAGCCTTACGCTTAAAATTACAAAGAAATACCTGAATCTTCCGGTATCCCATCAAATAGACAGGAATGTACTATCTATGAAGGTGGATGGAAAGACCGAGCGGAAGTTCGATATCCGTTTGGCTGCTGATAAGCCGGATTATTGGGTTTTCTGTGATATGTCTGAATATAAAAACAAAGACGTTACTATTGTATATCCCGGACCAGACGGTACATTAAACCAACTATATCAGGATAATGAGATAGCAGGAAAGGATAGTTTGTACAATGAGCAAAACCGCCCTCAATTCCATTTCTCCAGTCGGCGGGGATGGAATAATGATCCAAACGGTTTGCTCTATTATGAAGGAGAATATCACCTGTTTTATCAGCACAATCCGTATGAGCGTGAGTGGGGAAATATGCATTGGGGGCATGCCGTAAGCCGGGATTTAATACATTGGGAAGAGTTACCTGTTGCACTTTATCCGGATGAGCATGGTACGATGTTTTCTGGTTCGGTTGTTGTCGATTATACTAATACGGCAGGTTTTAATAAAGGAGATACCCCTGCTTTGGTTGCGATTTATACGGCCGATAATCCTGAGAAGGAAATTCAATGTATAGCTTATAGCCTGGACAAAGGACGTAGCTGGAAAAAATACAGTAAAAATCCCGTAATCGATTCAAAAGCTAAATGGAATAGTAAAGATACACGAGATCCCAAAGTCTTCTGGCATAAACCGACAAATAAATGGGTGATGGTGCTGAATGAACGCGACGGGCACTCAATTTATAATTCTGATAATCTGAAGGACTGGACATTTGAAAGTCACATCACAGGATTTTGGGAATGTCCGGAATTATTTGAATTGGCGGTCGACGGAAAAGGTAACACTACCAGATGGGTAATGTACGGAGCTTCGGGTACTTATATGATCGGCTCGTTTGATGGTAAAAAGTTTACACCCGAATCTGGAAAACACTATTTCCTGACTGGAGCATCTTATGCTGCGCAAACGTTTACCAATATACCGGAATCAGATGGGCGACGAATTCAGATAGGATGGGGGCGTATTCAGGCCAAAGATATGCCATTCAATATGTTAATGTTATTACCTGTCGAGCTGTCCTTACATACCACGAATAATGGAATTCGGATGTACAGTAAGCCGGTTACGGAATTGGATCAACTGGAAAAAGAGGTTCAGCAATGGCGTAATTTAACCATCGATCAGGCGAATAACTATTTGAAGCCATATGCTGATGAATCATGCATGAGAATAAAAACAAAGCTAAAATTATCGCATGCGACCAGTGCCGGGTTAAAGCTATTCGGTCAGTCCTTAGTCGATTACGACATGAATTTTAATTTGGTGAACGGCGTGTTCTATTCGCCGGATGATTTTACCAGCATGGAAATTGAGGCAGATATTATCATTGATAAAACTTCGGTGGAGGTTTTTATTGATGGAGGAGCCTATTCTTATTCATTTGAGAGAAAAGCTGATATGAATAATACAAGCGGTTTTCAGTTCTTTGGAAATAACATAGAGGTGCTGGATTTGAAATTTTGCACGATGAAGTCCATCTGGAACGTAGGGTTGCAAAAATAAGCACAGTTTAACTTAATATGAACGTAAAGTAAAAAACGATCTATATGAAAATGAAATATATTTATTTGCTTTCTTTACTCTTTTTTGTAGCTGCTTGTCAGCATACAAAATCAAATGATAAGGAAAATTCAGGTAACGGGGGTAATTTTCAGGAGAAATTCCGTCCGCAAGTCCACTTCACCCCTGCGCAACATTGGATGAATGATCCCAATGGGATGGTTTATTATGAAGGAGAATACCACCTGTTTTATCAGCACTATCCGGAAAAGTCAGTCTGGGGACCCATGCATTGGGGCCATGCTATCAGTAAGGACCTTGTTCATTGGGAGCACATGCCCATCGCTATTTATCCCGATAGCCTTGGTTATATCTTTTCAGGAAGCGCCATAGCCGATTTGAATAATACATCTGGATTGGGAACAAAGGAAAATCCTCCGTTGGTTGCTTTTTTTACCTACCACGACATGAAAGCAGAGAAAGAGAGTCGTTTTACGGAAATAGAATCTCAAGCCATTGCTTATAGTCTGGATAAAGGGCGTACCTGGACAAAATATGACCGGAATCCTGTAGTGAAAAACCCGGGCATACGCGACTTTAGGGATCCTAAAGTAATCTGGCACGAAGAAACAAAGCAATGGATTATGAGTATTGCATCGGGACAGGTTATTAAATTTTATGCATCGCCAAACTGTATTGACTGGACTTACCTGAGTGAGTTCGGAGAGGGTCGCGGCGAACATGGAGGTGTTTGGGAATGTCCGGATTTATTTCCGTTGCAGGTGAACGGATCAGCCGAAACTAAATGGGTGCTTATTGTGAATATCAATCCGGGCGGTCCGGCCGGAGGTTCGGCAACCCAATATTTTGTAGGTGATTTTAATGGGAAAGAATTTGTTTCATTGCAATCGAAAACGCAGTGGATGGATTATGGTAAGGATAATTATGCAGGAGTAACCTGGAGCAATACACCGGATAATCGTCGGATTCTTATCGGATGGATGAATAATTGGGAATATGCAGGCGAAAAACCATGTGTCGACTGGAGTGGAGCCGCTACTTTTCCCCGTGAGTTAGGACTGGTTAAGGAATTGGATACCTATCTGCTTACATCAGAACCGGTAGAAGAGATTCAAAACCTGCATGGCGAGAAGGTGGAATTTGCCAATTTGAAAATTGAAGGAACAATGCTTATTTCTGAAAAAATAGCATTTGCCAAGTCACCGGTGGATATCAAGCTTAAATTTGATATTTCAGACAAAACAAAAATGGGATTTCCTCCCAAATATGGTATTACATTGAAGAATTCGAGAGGTGAATACATTACGGTGGGGTATGATAATGTTGATTCCTTTTTCTACGTAGACCGGACAAATGCGGTTGGGAAAGTCTTTTCGGAACGGTTTGCCCTAACACATATAGTCCCCTTTATTGTAAAGGGAAATTCGGTTGAATGGAGAATGGTTGTGGATAAAACATCCGTAGAATTCTTTGCCGCTGGCAACAAGGTGGTTATAACAGATCTGTTTTATCCAACAGACGATTTCGATTTGATAGAACTTTTTGCCGAAAATGGACAGATTCATGTAACAGAAGCTTCGGTTACTGAGTTGAAATCTATATGGAAATGAAAACGACAATTGCATATTAATACAATAAAATAGAATCTACTGACATGAATAGTAAACCTGTAATCGTTGGAATTGGAGAGCTCCTTTGGGATATGCTCCCTTCCGGGAAAAAAGCCGGAGGAGCGCCGGTTAATTTTGTGTATCATGCCTCTTTGCTGGGTGCAGAAAGTTATGCAATCAGCGCCATCGGAAAAGATCCATTGGGCGATGAAATTTTGGAGGAGCTTGATAAAATAAAATTAAACTACTTGATAGAAAGGGTGGATTATCCGACCGGTACTGTTTTGGTACAACTAAAAGACGGTATTCCTAATTATACGATAATAGAAGAGGTGGCCTGGGATTATATACCCGCAACCGAAGAGATGAAACAGTTGGCAAGACGTACCGATGCCATTTGTTTTGGAACACTTGCACAGCGTTCTGAAGTTTCAAGGAATACTATTCATGAAATTTTATCCCTGGTACCTCAGGATGCTTACCGTATTCTGGATATCAACATAAGGCAACACTTCTATTCTAAAGAGTTAATTGAAGAATCTCTTCAATTAGCTAATGTCTTTAAAATGAATGATGATGAACTATCCCTGCTTCGTAACTATTTTTCGTTGGAAGGTTACGACGAAGATGATGCCTGCAGATGGTTTATCGAACATTTTGATTTGAAAGTGGTGATTCTTACTGCCGGGGCAGATTACAGCAAGGTATTTACGCCGGATGATTATTCATGTGTAAAGACAACAAAAGTGCAGGTGGTGGATACGGTTGGTGCGGGCGATTCATTTACCGGCGCTTTCATCTCATCGCTGATAGCAGGAAAATCGTTGCAGGAATCGCATCAGTTTGCTGTCGATAAAGCTGCCTATGTTTGCACCAAAGCGGGCGCATGGACAGTCTGATGTTTTTTAAATACGAGTAATTATTTTATTTACGATAGTTTATGAAAAGTTCAAATTCCTATGCGCGGATTATCCCGGTGATGTTTGCTTTTTTTTCGATGGGTTTTGTTGATTTGGTTGGTATTGCCACCAATTACATAAAGGAAGATTTTGTGCTGTCGGATACCATGGCCAATCTGATGCCTTCGATGGTTTTCTTTTGGTTTCTGATCTTCTCGGTTCCTACCGGAATGTTAATGAATAAAATTGGTCGGAGGAAAACGGTTGTAATAAGCCTACTGGTAACAGCTCTGGCTTTGCTTACTCCTGTTTTTAATTATAGTTTCGCATTCATGCTTTTCTCTTTCTCATTGTTAGGAATTGGAAATACGTTGATGCAGGTATCTTTAAATCCTTTGGTGGCCAATATAGTAGCCGGAGACAGGTTGGCAAGCAGTCTTACCCTGGGTCAGTTTGTCAAAGCAATAGCTTCATTTCTTGCTCCAATTATTGCCGCCTGGGCGGTGGTTACTTTTGGCGATTGGAAGATGCTTTTTCCGATTTTCGGAGTAGTAGCTATTGTGGCAGCTGCAATTTTATTTGTAACGAACATAAAAGAACAGCCAATTGAGGGCAAACAGTCTACGTTTACAGAGTGTTTTGGTCTATTGAAAGATAAATTGGTATTCATGCTTTTTCTTGGAATTTTGGTCCACGTGGGGGTGGATGTGGGGATTAACCTAACAGCACCAAAATTGTTGATGGAACGTTTGAATATGACCCTGGCCGACGCAGGTTATTCCACCAGTCTCTACTTTTTGTTTCGTACACTGGGCTGTTTTTCGGGAGCCATTATTCTTGCGCGGTTTTCGGCAAAAAAGTTTTTCATAATCAGTGTTGCCGCGATGGTTATTGCTGTTGCCGGTCTTTATTTTGGCAATAGTTTACTCTCTCTTTATAT
>Ga0074193_1002388_pt1 | contig 17176 bp, 24 predicted proteins | sample EPASupsiteHSE605_FD_64523 | JGI IMG/M metagenome (GOLD analysis project Ga0074193, IMG submission 64523) | Bioremediated contaminated groundwater from EPA Superfund site, New Mexico - Sample HSE6-05 | ecosystem: Environmental > Aquatic > Deep subsurface > Groundwater > Contaminated ... | reverse complement strand
AAAACGTGTGGCAATCTAACAGAAGGTGACACATGCAGCATTTGTGGAAATATAAAAAGAGATATATCCACTATTTGTGTTGTAGAAGATGTAAGGGATATAGCAGCTATGGAACGTACAAAAGAATACAAAGGTGTGTACCACGTATTGCATGGCACTATTTCGCCATTAGACGGTATAGGACCTGATGAAATAAACATTAAAAGTTTAATTAGTAGACTTACAGAAGATGTAATAGAAGTAATTCTTGCTACTAATCCAACAATAGAAGGAGAAGCAACTGCAGTATACATATCAAGACTCATAAGACCATTAGGTATAAAAGTAACTCGTATAGCTCACGGCATACCAGTTGGAGGAGATATAGAATACACAGATGAACTTACCCTCCTAAGAGCAATGGAAGGCAGAAGAGAATTTTAAAGTATATAAAAATATTGTATTCATCAAATAAAGTTCTTCAATGGACTCTTAAGTCCATCAACGAATAAATAAAGTCCTTCAAGAGCCAGAAGCATAATGATTCCCCTCGAACATTTTCTCCTGGTTTTTTTATGCCTTCTCTCATGTCTTTTCTTTCTATCCTATGTTCTAATCATGCTATTCTGATTAGAATTATTTACATTACTTATAATTAAAATTTTTAACATTATTCACTAAATTGCCAAAATGTGGTATAATACGGATTATGTATTACTGTGCGATTAAGTCACTATATAAAGGTAATATCTATAATTAATCAGAGAGAATCCATTAAAAGCAATGTGAATTAATATGATTAAGTGGATTATATTAAGAAGAGTAAAGCATTTAGTTTGTATTTGTATTATATTATGAACTATAATCGGAGGTGTTAATCAAGATGTTAAAAAGAATAGCACTATATATTATTATTGTATATTTACTGTTGGTTGTTTTTTGTAATACTTATATAAAGCCTTACAGATTAGCAAATGAAGAATTACAAATTAGCAGTTGGAATTATGCTTTAGATGAAATAGATTCAGATAAAACAAAGTTTTCTTACGGTGTCTCTTTGATTAATGTAAGTGAAGGCATTATTTTCATAAGAACACTTAAACCAGATTATAAAGAAGAAGTATTAAATAATATAGAATATAACAATGTAATTATTGTTAATAAAGAAATAAAGCCTAAAGAAGTATTGGAAGTTAGTTGGGATATAATTATAAATAAAAAAGGATTAACAGTAAAAGAATTTAAAGCATTTTTGACAAGTATAAAATTAAATGCAAAAGTAGATACAAATTTTATACCTCATGAATTAGAGGTTACTTTTTGGCAATATAATTAAGTTAATGGAACGCAATATTCGTATAGTGCGGTGCGAAATAAACATTGTTTATTTAAATGGAGGGTACGGAATGGACGAACGTTTTACATTTAATGAAGATGTTAAAAATTATGATAAATGGAGACCAACATATTGTAAAGAATTATTCAATGATATTATTCAATATTCCGAACTTAATCAAAATAAAAAAGCAGTAGAAGTTGGTATAGGAACTGGTCAAGCGACTTTGCCTTTTCTTATGACGGGATGTTATGTAACAGCCATTGAACTAGGAAAAAACCTTTCAGAATACTCAAAAGAAAAATTTAAAGAATATATAAATTTTAGCATATACAATACTTCATTTGAGGATTTTGAGGATAACGATAATAGTGTTGATATTCTTTATTCTGCAACAGCATTTCATTGGATTCCCGAAGATATAAGTTATCCAAAGGCATTAAGGTTATTGAAAAACGGTGGAACATTAGCATTGTTTTGGAATAAACCATTCCCATCACAAAAAGATGATTTATTACATTAAAAAATTCAAAGCATATACCAAAAATATAGACCATCAAATACTACAACTATAGAAAATAATACAGAAAGGTATAATAGAATTTCAGAAACTATACAATCATATGGCTTTAAAGACTTAGAGGTGAAATTATATCATCAAACACGAATATTTAACTCTTCTGATTATATTTCTCTATTAAATACATATTCAGACCATAGAAGTATTGTAGCATCTACAAAACTATTATTTGAAAGTGAAATTGAAAATGCTATTTTGGAAAGTGGTAATGTTTTAACTGTCTATGACACGATAGATTTATATTTGGCAAGGAAATAACGTAGAGTATCTTCTTTAGTTCGTTAATTCGCATTTTTCTTATATAGCATTGCAAAGTTTTATCATTTAGATATAAATATAAATAAATTTCGGAGGTATTGTTATGAGTAATTGGGAAAGATTAGGTTTTAATAGTGGGATATTAAAATTATTGGTTATTTTTCTTATTATATATCTTGTTACAAGTCTCATATTCAAGTATTTAATTAAATCAAATAAGATAAAATCAAGCAAAGTATCAAGGATATTTTATATAGATGAAGAAAAATTCATTAAAGATTGGGAAAAGGATAGAAAAAAAGGTAAATTTATGTATGTTTTATATAATATTATAATTGTTAGTATAGTCATTTTGGCAACTTCTATAATTTATATAGTAGTCACAGGTAGTGACTTTAATAAACTAATGATATCTTTGCCTATATTATGTGGGTCATTAATTGGTAATTTAATTGGCTTGCCTTTTAGATGGAATATGAATGAAGAAAAATATTATAAGTTATTGAACAATAAATAATACATTTTATTTTAATTAAGATATGACTTTAAGTAGCATTTTTCAAAACTTACGACACATTATTTAGTAAAATATTTTGAAGTAAATATACTGCAAAGTAGATATATAGTTAAAGGAGTTATATGAATAAAAAATGGATTGCTGTAGTAGGAAGCCCCAGAAAGGGTAAAAACACAGAACTACTTGTAGATTACATTATTCAAGGGTTAAAAGAGAAAAATATTGAAGTTGAAAAATTTTTATTAAGTAGTAAAAACATTACAACTTGTGCAGGTTGCGAATATTGCATAAAAAATGGCACATGTATCATAAAGGATGATTTTTCTCAGATAATTGAAGGTATGAAAATTGCAGATGGATTTATATTTGCTTCACCTTCATATAATTATAACGTTACTGCTCAAATGAAAGCCTTATTAGATAGGACTTTTTGCTTGAATGATTATAGTAATGGCGGTATAAGCCGCCTGTCACCCAATAAAAAAGCAATAGTTATTGGAGTTTGTAAAGGTAAGATTAGAGAATCTATGGGATACACAATGGAATCTATGATCAAAACTCTTACTGAACTTGATGTTGAAATTATTAATACAATTGAATATTATGATACAAAAGACTTACCCGTTGCAAATAATGATAGCATTCAAGAAAAAGTTGATGAATTAATAAGAGATTTATAATTAATTAAAAATTTCAAATTTAATACGAATATTTAATACTGTGTCGCAATAGTAAAAAATGCGACGTAAGAATTATTTGTTTAAAACTCGATAAATCGGAATTTATGGGGGTGGATGTATGAGAACAAAATATGTTATTGTATTGCCTTATGATAAAAGTTGGAAATTAAACTTTGAAAAAATCAAAGAAGAGTTATTGAAAACGCTTGGAGATACAGTATTAAGAATAGAACACGTAGGGAGTACTTCTGTAGAAGGTCTTTCAGCGAAACCAATTATTGACATTGATATAGTTATCAAAGACTATTCTGCATTTGAATTAGTGAAAGAAAAGTTGGCGTTAATTGAATATGTTCATGAGGGTGATTTAGGAATAAAAGATAGAGAGGCTTTTAAATATGTTGGTAAAGAAGATTTGCAACAACATCATCTCTATGTATGTCCACAGAATTCCGCCGAATTAGCAAGGCATATTACATTTAGAAACTATTTAAGGAATAATCAAGATGCCGTCAAAGAGTATAGTCACGTCAAAGAGGAGGCTGCAAGGTTGTTTCCAGAAGATATTGATAAATATATAGAATACAAATCGCCTTGTATTGAAACTTTATATAGAAAATGCGGACTATAGGAATTACATACAATTTGACAAATTTCAATTTGTAGGGGTGAGTGAATAAAATTAGCATAATTTTATACTGTTGTCATGTCGTAGTCTTAAAATTATGCGTAATAGTAGAGTATAATGACTAAATATTAATATGAAAATGGAGATAAAGAAAATGTTAAATAGTATAGGATTTGATTTATGGACAGATGGTTATGACAAAAGTGTTAATTTAAGTGAAGAATGCAATGAATACCCCTTTGCAGGATATAAAGATGTATTAAATAGTATATATAATCAAGTAAGACAAAAAGAAAATTCAGAAGTATTAGACATTGGATTTGGCACAGGAATTTTAACATCACAACTATATAATACAGGTTGTAATATTACAGGAATTGATTTTTCTATAAAAATGATTGAGATTGCAAAACAGAAAATGCCTAATGCAAAATTAATAAATTGGGATTTTTCAAAAGGTCTGCCTGAAGAAATAAAAAATCATCATTTTGATTTTATTATTAGTACTTATGCAATTCATCATTTAACTGAAAAAGAAAAAATAAATATTATAAAATCACTTTCTTCTTTATTAAATGAAGATGGAAAGATACTTATAGGAGATGTTTCTTTTGCAACAAGAAATGATTTAGAAAAAAACAAAGAAAAGTATAAAAGTCTTTGGGATAATGATGAGATTTATTTAGTAGCAGAAGAAATCATGGAAAACGCCAAAAGAGAATACTTATGTGAGTATACAAAAATATCTCATTGTGCTGGAATATTAACTGTTGAAAATAGATAAATTTATGCGAATTTATGAGGTAGAAGAAAAGTAAAAATATTTTATATTATATGAGGTGTTAGATGGATTGTGGATTTAAAAATGACGAAGGATGGTTTCGTTATCGTGCCGCTGCAATAATTATTGAAGATGGTTGTGTATTAATGGCAAGTAATAAGTTGGCATCATATTATTATTCAGTTGGTGGAGGAGTCCAACTGCATGAAATGGCTGAAGATGCTGTGAAAAGAGAAGTTTTAGAAGAGACAGGAATTATTTATGAAATAGATCACCTTGCTTTTATCCATGAAAATTTTTTCATGGACGATACGGTGGCATTTGGAGTACCTTGTCATGAAGTTGCATTCTATTACCTAATGAAATCCAAAGGTACTAAAAAATTGAATTCAAACAGTTATACACTAGGAGTTAAGGAATATATGAATTGGCTCTCTATTGAGGATCTAAATCAATATACAATTTTTCCAACCTTTTTTAAGGATAAGTTAATAAATATACCAGATTATCCTGAACACATTGTTACTTTAGAATATAAAAAATAATTGTGAAGATTAACACGGTCTTCGGTTAATTACAATAAATGGCAGCGAAAAATTATGATGATAATAGAATATTGCATCAATAAATATCAATGGGTTCTAATATTGAAGTAACTAAATAAACTAGCAATAAAATATATTTTGAAGAGTGCATTTAAAGAATCATATGAAAAATATAGATTTTACCCAGCATATGAAGCGGCAGATGGCCAAATATCTGTATAGATTACAGATTCTTTTGTTTATAAGATACTGATAGATGGGCAACTACAAGGGTCTGTATTTGTAGTAGAGAAAAACAAGCAAGAGTGTGAACTTAGTATAATAGCAATTAATCTGGAATTTCAAAATATGGGAATAGCATCAAAGGCAATTATTCTCGTTGAGCAACATCACACAAATACAAAAATTTGGACTTTGCAGACTCCGGTAAGAGAAACTGGCAATTTGCATTTGTATGAAAAGTTGGGTTATGTAAAGAAAGGCTTGAAAATAACATTCAGTAATTCACAACTTTCAAATATCTTAAAACTGTAAAATATTACTATTTAACTGTAAAATTGTGTAACAAATCTTTTGCTTGTCTCGTCTAATATAATAGTGATTAAATTTTCTCCATAATTAATAGGTAATATATTTGGGTTGATAGTAAGATGGAATAGAAATGAATAAGAATATAACAATTTATTAATAGTAAATAATAACTTTTGGGTGGATTTTAATCTGGTTAAATGAGAAATACATCATATTATGCCATAAGTATTAAAATTCGGGTGTATTAATAGGGGGGAGTTAAATGAGCAATGAGAAAAAATATTTGTACAGAATACTGTTAGGTATATTTTTATATTTATCTAATAATGAATTCACATGGAAAATAATAAACTATTTCGCGAGTTTTAGTGAAGGAATTGGCAAAATATTAAGCATTTCTAATGCTGTGGTAGTCATTGTGTCTTTAAGTGGAATAATTATTACTTTTCTAAATGTTATATTATTATTTATACTAACATTAAAAAGAGAGAAAAATAGTTGAAATGCTTATGAAATAACAACTTATAAGTAATACGAGATAAGGATAGGGTTATTAAATGCAGAAAAAATATAAAATAGCAGTTATTATAGTCTTTATTTTATTAATAACAATGTTATTAATTACTGTTCAAAAGAAACATCAATATGAGAAATATTTAAAACAGGAAAACGGAAACTCAATAAGTTCAATACTATCAGCGATACACAGCAATAATGGAATCCTGAAAAAGTATGAAGAAACTGGAGTAATAACATATGCTGAACTAAGTAGAATAGGAATTAGTTATTTTAATGCAGAGTCTGATTTAAGAGATTTACAAAGGCAATTAAAATACTTTGCATCTAAAGAAAAGGATAATGAAAATTTCAACACAATAATAAGTTATTTTGGCGGTGTTTCATTGTTTGTTAGTATGGATGTACTTCAGGGAATAGGTAATTATTATCCTCATATGTATAATGATGAAATAATTGAATTGAGTAAAGATGAAAAACTAATTCTTGGCTATATTAATGGTTTAAATCAGAAATTTATCCGCGTTATTACAGAAAAGGGTTTTATTAACAACCAACCTAACAGCAAAATGTATTATATCGAGATTGATGCTAATAATGGTTTGGCGGACCTAATTGAGTTAGTTGATGGATTGGCAAATGAATCAAAAAACTATTTATTAGAACTTGAAAGTTATTATAATAGTAAAGTAGTTGAAAAATTTCTTTTAGAAGTTAATTACTAAATACTCAATTAATAAAAAACAATCATTTTTAATAATGCACATCATTTTTATAGTGCATAACAGGAATATTATATGAATAAAAAGATTGATGGATTTTTTTCAGAAAATAAAGATAAACGTTGACTAAACAAGCAATTTATTCTAAGGTGTTATACAAAACCTGGAGGTTTATTATGAATAAGGTTATTTTATTTGTTTTAATGACAACGTTATTTGTCACAGCATGTACTAATAATGCACAAAATGTAAGTGAAAGCAGTACAGATAATAGCCCAGAAAAAAAGGTCGACACTAAACAAGAGCAGATAGAAAATGCAAATATAATACTTGAAATTGATAGAACAGAGTATTTAACAGGAGAAATAATAACTGATGGGGATTACGAAATCTCTTCAAACGGAATCGGGACTATTTGCTTTGTACCTGACAAGGAAAGCAGGAAGATAATTGAAGAAAAATACAGTATTTATGACCTGTATTATTTAAATGATGAAAGCTACTATTTATATTATGATAATGTTACTATTACAGAAAACTTGCCTAATGAGGTGGGTGTTTATAAGGTAAAGGTTAAGTTTGATATAAATAGTATTAACAACTACAACAGATTCAAGTTAATAGATATTGAATTAACTGACAATATCGGTACAATTCTTTATGAAGGAAAGAGTTATGAAACAAATAATTTAGATTTAGATGTTAAAGTAAAAGACCGAGTTTGCGGACTTATAGTTAGTTCAGTGGACAGATTAGGGGAAGAAGGATTAAGAGTAGGATTCTGCGGAGAGATAGAAACTGGAGGTTACTATAATATATACTATAGTGAAATGTATGATAGTAATTATGGGTGTATTTATTATGATGAAAAGTACAAAGATAATATTCCAATGATAATGGGAGAGAACAACAATAAAGAATTATTTTATTTTGTAAACAAGGAAAATATGTTTAAAGAATTAGTGAATTATTCATCCTTTGGCAGGGGTAAATTTAAAACTTCAAATTATGATTTAGTCTACAATTTTGGTATAGGAAGAGCACCTTCAGATGTATTGACGGAAATTGTATCTTTAGACGAAAATTATAAAAATATGTTTGAAATTAAGGATATAAGCACAACCAATATTATGGGTTATACTGATGATTTTGCTATAGTTTCAAATGCAACTAAATACGATGAAAACAACTATGCTGAATTATATGATTATTATTATATAAATAAAAATAATCCTGAAAAGGTTTATTTGTTTGCTACTAACAATTACTACAAATTAAAAGAGGTTATTAACGAAAAAGAGTTTAAATTAATAACAGTAAATACACCAATAGATGCCCCTGATGAACTAATATGTAAAATAACTGATAAAGGCGTGGATATATCATATCCGACAAATAACCCAGGAGAAATGGAAACAAATAGTATTATTAATAAGTTCAATATCAGTGCAATTAATGATAATGGCAATCAAATTGCTACTGACGGTAAATTTATTTATTATATAGATATTAAAACAAGATATATAAATAGAGTACAGATTGATGGCTTAAATAATGAAACCATCTCTGAACACAAATGTTCAAAGTTATTTTATTATAAAGGAAAATTGTATTTTCTGGAATATACTCAGCTAAATTCTTGGATAGCATGCATAGATATGGACGGAAGTAACTATGAAATTATATATGAACAAAAGATGGTGAACGATTTTATAATTCATAACGATGCAATTTATATGACTGCATTTGTTGAGGAGCAAGAAGCAGGATATGCCTATGGATTTTATAAATATAACTTATCAAATGGAGTAATAGAAACATTTGATGATAGCATTGCTATACCACTATCACTTGGCTTATGTTTGATTAATGATAAATTATATTACAGCATTAATTATAAAACCAGGGAATATGACATAAATACAAATACTGTAAAAGAATATGATATAAGTATTCGTGATATGCAGGAATATAATAATTATATTTATTCTTATTCTAATACTTATATTTCGAGACATGAAATCGATAATATAAGTAAATTCGATAAAATTTATGAAATAGATGATGATTATATAATTAAAAGAATAAGTGTAATAGATGATTTAATATTTTTTACTTATGCATATGACTATACTAAAAGGGATGAAAAAGTTATTTTTGTAGATGTTGTTAATATTGATGGAAGTAATCGCAGAAATATATTTCAATTTGAATATTCAACGTTGGGTCATTATGGTTTTGAAAAGATTTATGTCTTAAATGACAAACTGCTTGTTATTTCAACAGATAGTCAATATCCGTTATTTAAAGTTTTTGATTATGAAGGTAATGAGCTTTGGGGTTTATACTAATTATTTTTAGATTAGCTGGGAACATTGGATATTCGGTTTGATTTTACGTCAGAAAAGTAATATTAAGCGAAGTAAAATTGTTTAAGAAACATAGCAGGTCAATAAATCAAAATTTGAAAGGAGAGGATTGAAGATGAATAAACGTCATCTCGTAGGTATTTATATTTTATTGGTTATTATTGTTAGTATGCAGTTTTATATAATCAATAAAACTAACAAAATACAAGCTGATGTAGTCAATATTGGGGGCTATATTTCAGAAAAGGTTAACAATCTTACAACAAAAGTTAACACTTACCTAATCGATTAAATACATTTGAATATCGTTTCATTTTAAGTTTATGAGTATTATTTTAATCAGCTCATATGAGACGCATTATTCAAATATTGCGTAATAGTAAAATATGCCAATCAAAAAAGGTAGACAGTATAACAGGATATAAGTATCAAAATGGGATTTAAGATATTTACGATAGCAAGTAAAACGTCAGACATTGCTTTTAGATAGAAATAAAGTTGAGGGGATTGTTATGGGTAAATGGGAAGGTTTAGGCTTTAGCGAAGCAATAATACTTAAAACAATGATGATATTTGTTATTGCTTTGCTCATTATAAGTTTAATTTTTCAATATCTAATTAAATCAAATAAGATAAAGCCAGGTAAAATATCAAGGTTATTTTATATGGATAATGAAAAATTCATTAAATATTGGGAGAAGAAAAGAAAAAAAGGTAAATTAAAATTTGTTTTATACTGCGATGTAATTATAAGCATAGGCATATGGTTTACTACACTTATTATCATAGTAGGTACAGATGGTGATTTCAGTAAACTTGAAAATATTTTACCTACATTTTATGGCTCTTTAATTGGAACTACAATAGGATGTCATTTTGGATTTAATAAGAATGAAAATAGATATAACCAATTAATAAAAAATATATAGTAAAATTTTAATTATTAGGTCTATTAAAGAAATAAGTTTGATTCATATTCTTCTTATAATTCGTCACAATTGTATTATTTCCGAATTATAAATGAGTGATTGAAAGGAAAATATCTATGAAAAATAAAAATTTTATTATAGTTAGTGTAATAGTGCTCTTCATTATTGTCAGTATAGTTTATAGTATAAATCAGCTATATGGAAACACAGTTGAAGCACGTCAAACGATTCTGAGTAAACCAAGTAACAGTACAATAATTCTATCAGAGATAATAATTGAAAATTATATTATTAGTGAAATTATAGATCAACAAGCAGGTTATGGTTATGCTCGATTTGAAGCAAATCAGTATGGTAATTATACGCTTAAAACTAAAATGATTAGAACACAAGAATCTGAACCTATTATTTCAGATATAATTCAGATAGGTGATAAACCCTATGAAATACTTATGTGCAATAAATCAGGCTTAGACTATGCTGAAATTATTTATACGGATGATATTACTGGAAAAAGGTTAGAGCCTTTTCGCATCGACATGAACAATTCAAGAGTTGCCTTTGTGGAAGCACCAGAGTATTCAAGCTATACAAGATATGTTGCATTCTATGACAATAAAGGAAATAAGTTCGAGTAATATTAATGTTTTTAAAGACGATATGTTGAAATTATGTGGCATTATTCAAATGTTGAATCACGATTGCAATAAAATACAATCAAATATATAAAAGCGGAGTAATTATGAATAAAATATTAGTGTTTATTTTTGATGGAATGACAGATTACGAAATAACATTCATTACTCACCTATTGAGTTCGGATGCTGGTAAAGAAATAATTACAATTTCGTATGAAGATAAAATAATTAAAGGTTGTTCTGGTTTTTTGTATAAGCCATCAAAATTAATAACAGATGTGAAATATGAAGATGTAGAAGGCTTGATAATTCCAGGTGGATGGTATGGAGATGCTAAACCTGAATTAATAGAACTAATAAATAATTTGAATTCAAAAGGGAAATTAATAGGTGGTATTTGTGGTGCTGGAACAGTATTTTTAGCAAAGGCAGGTATCCTGAAAAATGTTAAATATACTTCACCCGTTGAAGAATGGACACAAAAACATATTGAGGTATTTGGAGAAAAAGACCCCTTTCCAAGAGAAAATTTTGTTTGGGAAAGGGTGGTAAAAGATAAAAATATTATAACTGCTCAAGGAATAGCTTTTATCGACTTTGCAATAGAGATATGTGATTGGTTTAAATTGTTTGAAAATCAAGAAGAAAAAAATAACTTTGCTAAAAATATTAAGGGATTTTGAAAGAATTTAATATTATAGTTTGTAATTTTCATATTATTTGTTGTGAGAATTATTTATGGATAATTCGATTAATTAGAATTAAAGGGGGAATTTTATGAAACGATTATTAGTTACAGGTGGAACTGTTTTTGTAAGTAAATATGTAGCCAAATATTTTGTATCTAAAAATTATGAAGTTTATGTTTTAAATAGAGGCACTAAACAACAAGTAGAAAATGTTAATTTGATATGCGAAGATAGAAATAATTTAAAAGACTGTTTAATAAAATATTCTTTTGATGCAATAATCGATGTATGTGGATATAATCAAAAAGACATTAAAAATTTATTAGATGCTTTAGGGGAATTTAAAGATTATATATTTATTAGTTCGTCTGCTGTTTATCCAGAAACAAATAAACAGCCCTTTTCTGAAAATCAAAATGTTGGTTTAAATTCAATTTGGGGTAAATATGGAACTGATAAAATTGAAGCAGAAAAGTATTTGCTTTCAAGAGTTCCAAATGCGTATATTTTAAGGCCGCCTTATTTATATGGACCAATGCAAAATGTATATAGAGAGCCGTTTGTATTTGAATGTGCTTTAAAAAATAGAAAATTTTATATTCCTAATGATGGAAAGATGAAATTGCAATTCTTTCATGTGGATGATTTATGTAAAGTTATTGAGAAAATTATAGAAAGTCATCCTAAAGAACATATATTCAATATTGGAAACAATGAAGTAATAGATATAAATACATTTGTTGAACTGTGTTACAAAGTAGTAGGAACTCCATTAGAAAAAGTATATATAACTAAGCATCATAGTCAAAGAGATTATTTTAGTTTTTATGATTATGAATATATTTTAGATATATCAAGACAGAACGAGCTATTACCAAAACAAAAGAATTTATCTGATGGATTAAAGGAATCTTATGAATGGTTTAAGGATAATCATGATAAAGTTGTAAAAAAGGAATATATCAAATTTATTCAACAAAATTTTGAATAACTATTAATAGTAATAATAGTAATAATTGAAATTTTATATTGCGTCACAGTATTATGAAATGTAAGATATGATTTATTATATAAAACCCGAAAAATAGGATTTTGTAATGTAAATAATAATAACCAATTGAAGGAGTACAATGATTTGAAAACAGATTGGTAGAAACTTTATGATTTCGCAATGGCAGTAATTAATCCTCACGAAATATCAGAACAGATGTATGTCGGAAGTGTTGCGGCCGCAGTATTAACAAAAAAGGGAAACATCTATACAGGTGTATGCATAGATACAAGTAGTTCTTTGGGAATGTGTGCAGAAGAGAATGCAATGTCAACGATGCTTACGAATGGAGAAAATGAAGTAGAAAAAGTTGTTTCTGTTTATAAAGATGGTACAGTTATGCCACCATGTGGGGGCGTGTCGGGAATTTATGATGCAATTAGGGAAAAACGCAAAAGATATAGAAATCCTGCTCAATAATGATGGGAAGACTATAAACTTGGGCAAACTTATACCTGAGTATCCATACTGATGCAATGAAAATATTAGGAAAAGTAACAAGTGCTACAACTTGCTTAATTCTAATTTGTAGAAGTGAATAAATTTAGTATAATTTTATACTGTTGTTATGTCATAATAGTGTGTGGTTGTGCCAAATAGCAAAAAATTGTTATTATTCCCACCTAAAAAAGCAAAAAAATATTAGCAACATTGAAGGTGTGGAATTAGAAGATATAGTAGACCCCAATTCATTGATTGATGAAAAAATCATTACCCACGAACAAACAGTACAAATTCAAAAGCTATTGCATACTATCCCAGAACATTATAAAGAAGTATTTATGTGGAGAGTTTTTGCAGACTTGAGTTTCAAGCAAATTGGTCAAATATTCAATAAGACCGATAATTGGGCTTGCGTTACCTACCACAGAGCTAAAAATCAAATATTAAAACGAATGGAGGAACAAAACAATGAAAAATCGTGAGTGTAGTATTGTTCGTGATATATTACCTTTGTATGTTGAAAATGTTATCAGTTACGATACAAAGCAATTTGTAGATGAGCATTTAAGTCATTGTGCTGAGTGCAAAAATGAATTGGAACTATCACAAACAGATATACCTGTTAAAAAAATTTGTTCGGAAAAGGATAGCGGTGTTGAAGTGATAAAAAAAATAGGATTGGATATAAAGAAAAAGCGAGTATTTACAGGTATTCTTTCATCAGTTATTTCAGCCATCGTTGTAATATTATCATTTGCATATTTAACAGCACCTGAATATCTACCTTATGCTGAATCATTTGATATTATTTCTGTAAAAGATAATAATGGCTGTGTAACGCTTTCTTTTACAGGTGAATATGAGATTTATCAAAGTGAGCAAGGCGTATATGATATTAGTATCTATAATACAATCTGGAACAAACTCTTTAATATCGAGAAAAAGCAAGATATAACGGTAAATCCAAACGGAGAAACAGTTAATACTATTTATTATGTGTCTAATGGTGGGCAAGAAGATAAAGTAATCTATGGAAGAAATCCAATTAATAATGGAGGAGTTGTGACCTTACCTCGATTGTTTTTGAATTATTATTTTGTTACTGCCATTTTATTTGCACTTGTTTTGGCAATGCTTGTTGTAATATTCAGAAAGAAAGAAAAAGTTAAAGCCATAATAGTAAAAATACTATTTATTCCCACTTCTTATATTGTAAGTCATATTATGATTAAAGGATGGAATGCCACTTCATATTCAGCAACTCGTGATTTTTATTTGATTTTGCTTTTAGTAATACCTATTTATTCTCTATTTTATATTTTGTATAAAAAGAAATATTCGAAATTTAGGCACTAACTATTATGAGCATAACACGAAGTTCACAAATTCCAATTTGTAGAGGAGATGTTATTATGAATATGAGAACTATTATGATTTTTCCTGAATTTGAAAATATTGATAATATCAATGATATTCGTAAAAAATATGACCCATTGGCAGACTTAGTATTGCCACACATTACTTTGGTCTTTCCCTTTGATAGTGAGTTGACAATTTTGCATAGTGAGTAAAAGAGCATAGCATAAAGTTAAGATGGATTACTTTCTTATAAACTATTAATAAATTAAGGGGTTGAATATGAATAATAAAGACATATTAGGAATTGCTATGGAGCAATCGGCAATAGATTTTAATTGCTCCATAGATGATTTTACAAGTAGTGGAAATACAGTTATAATATCAAAACTAAATGATGGAGCAAAAAAATGCTATAAGAAACCACATTTTTGTAGTTTTGCATATTACGGTGGCGGATTAAATGAAAATTATGGGGGACGCGAAATAGTACATTATTATAATAGGAATATTAAAATGGAGGAATAAGCGTATGGACTTATTGTATAGGCATCCAAATATGGATGAAGTAGAAAAAAGACAAGATGTTATTTATAAAGTAAGTGATGAAAAGTTATTGAAATTGGATGTATATTACTCAAAAAACACTAATTTATCAAATATACCTACAGTTGTAGTAGTACATGGCAGTTCAACAATGGAAGATATTAAGGATATTAAACTTTTTCAATCATGGGGAAAGGTTTTAGCAGCCTCTGGTTTTAATGCAGTTGTATTTAATTGGAGGCCTGAAGAAAGACCAGATGATATAAAAGATCTTATTTACTTTCTTCTCGGTAATTCCAATGAATTGCAATTGAATATCAGTAACTTAAATATTTTTGCTTTTTCTTCAGGGGTAGAAATAGGTGTTAAAAATATTATGGAAATAAATACTGGGTTTATAAATAAGATAATAACTTATTATGGAAAACTAGATTCAAGTATAATAAAGATGATTAATAAATCCTGTTTGCCAAAATTCTTAATTGCCATGGGATATTTAGATGATGGATATTCTGCTGATTGTAACGATAATTTTATTAAAGAAGCAAGGAATTTAGGATGCGAAGTTGAGTTTATATTACATTCAAAAGGTGAACACGGTTTTGAAGCATTTAATGAATGTGAAGAAACTAATAGAATTATTGAAGAGACAATTAAATTTATAGAAAAATAGTATAAAACACAAGAATTATAAATATCAGGGGGATTTATGGATAGATTCGTGCTAATTAAGCCAAGTTTTTATTATGAAAGTGATATTGAAGCCTTTCGTAAAGCAATGTTAGATGCTAAAAGTTCTATAGATGGAACAGGTCCATTGAAACGGATGGACAACATTAAAGAATGGCTGGAGTTTAATCAAAGATGTGAAAATGAAGAAACTGTACCCGAAAATTGGGTTGCATGTGAACAATTTATATATGTTCGTGAAGCAGATAATAAAATAGTTGGTATGATTCAATTCCGACATTATTTCAATGAATTTCTTGAAAAATATGGTGGGCATATTGGATATTCAGTACGCCCTGATGAAAGAAGAAAGGGCTACGCAAAGATGATGCTTTCAAATTGTCTTAGCATATGTAAAGCATATGGCCTTGAGAAGGTTTTAGTAACATGTATTCAAGGAAATGAAAGTAGTAAACGAACCATTTTGGCTAATGGTGGAATATATGAAAGTACAATTTATTGTGAGCCTGATAATGTATACCTCGAAAGATACTGGATACAAATCTAAACAAATCTAATCTAAACTTTTTATTATAAACAGAATCTTTTAATTACAATTAAGACGCAACATTCTTATTTTTCGTCACAATATTCTTAATAAGGTGTTGATTTCAATTTTGATTATGCATTACAAACCAAAATAAATGATAATCCAGATATATTTAATTTTGTATATGATGAAAAATTTAATGTGGATTATGAATTTCTAAAATGGGAAAAAGATAATGAAAATATGTTAATATATTATGAAATTGCTGATGTAGATAAAAATATTCATAGTGGCTATCTTTTGTATGATTATAAGAATGATAAAATTAATGGTATATTATCCTTAACTGAATGAAGGAGAAAGAATGAAAAATAGATATCTTATAAATGCACTCGTACTTGCTTGTATTTTACTTTTTGTAACAGGGTGTTACGATGGGGGCATTACAGCTGAGCCTGTCGAAGAGATTTCAATAACAAATAAAACAGTTAGTTTTTTTACGCTTGACATTAATAAAAAATATTTCAATGACATAAAAGGTTATGTAGAATTGAAGTTAAAGTTACCTCGACTTGATGGAAATTATGAAGGAATACCTGAGATAAATGAATATTTTGCAGGCAAAGAAGAGTTTTTCTATGATGAGCTACCACTTGATATTTTAAAAGAAGCTAATATAAAAGTAGAAGGTGAAAAGGATAACTGGTATAGAAGCGCTGACTATAAGCTTGAGGCTGTGTTGGGAGATATAATTTCTATATCAGCAGACCTTAACGGCGGCGCCGGTGGTGTAGGATGGGCGGGAATAGAAGGAGATACGTTCAATTTAAATACAGGAAATAAATTGAGGCTTTCAGACATA
>Ga0074193_1002386_pt1 | contig 17182 bp, 17 predicted proteins | sample EPASupsiteHSE605_FD_64523 | JGI IMG/M metagenome (GOLD analysis project Ga0074193, IMG submission 64523) | Bioremediated contaminated groundwater from EPA Superfund site, New Mexico - Sample HSE6-05 | ecosystem: Environmental > Aquatic > Deep subsurface > Groundwater > Contaminated ... | reverse complement strand
AGTCGCAATAAGATCGCCAAGAGCTTTGAGGACGCCGATATGGTGTTCATCACGGCGGGCATGGGCGGAGGAACCGGAACGGGAGCCGCTCCCATCGTTGCGGACATAGCGCGTGAATCCGGAATACTTACGGTCGGCGTCGTCACAAAGCCCTTCAGCTTTGAGGGCAAGCGCAGAATGGATCAGGCAGTTTCGGGCATCAACGATTTGCTCGGCAAGGTCGACTCTCTGCTTATAATCCCCAATGACCGTCTTAAATTTGCGACCGATCAGCGCGTGACCTTTGCAAACGCCTTTGAGATTGCGGACGATGTTCTGCATCAGGCTGTCACGAGCATATCCGACCTTATTAAGAACACCGGCTTTATCAACCTCGACTTCGCCGATGTAACCACCATTATGAAAGACGCGGGCTTTGCCCATATGGGCGTCGGACACGCAGTCGGCAAGGGCAAGGCGGAAGACGCCGCCCGCATGGCTGTCGCAAGTCCCCTCATGGAGACCTCAATCGACGGCGCAAGAGGAGTCCTTATCAACATCACAGGCTCGATGGACATGGGTCTCGAGGATGTCGAAGCAGCGGCAAATCTTGTTCAGGCTGCGGCGCATCCCGAAGCGAACATTATCTTCGGTGCAACCTTTGACGACACGATGGACGATGAAATCCGCGTAACAGTCATTGCGACCGGCTTTGACGACGGTCCCGTAGTCAAGAAGCCCGGAGAAGCAAAGAAAGAGCGCGAGACCTCGGCTCCGCAGGGACTTTTCTCGGCGGCTTCCGAAATGGCCGGCGGTAAGTCGGGCGAGGGCGCGAAGAAGGAAGAAGACCCCTTCGACAGCATCTTTAAGATTTTTAATTCCAAATAAAATTCTTTCCTTACGATACATAAACTCCCTCTGCCTATGGTGGCGGGGGGAGTTTATATGTTTGAGCGGAATGCTGTCCACAGTTTACGGAATGGGGAGATAAGGCTTGAAGGAACAAAGGGAAAAAGGCCGCGTTTTTGTATATGCGCGGGAGCTGTTCGAGATATATGTCAGAAACCATGTTTCCCGTTCAGCTGCGGAGCTTTCCTATTTTTTAACCCTGTCCGTTTTTCCGACGCTCATCTGTGTCCATGCCATGCTCATCAGCTTTATGCCGGGAATCTCGCTGACTTTAGATGAGCTGAACGGCATCATCCCGTCGGATACGCTGAACGTTATTTCGGATTATCTGAAATATGTCGCCGCTCATAACAACAGCGCTCTGCTGACGGCAGGCATTATCGGTATGGCGACGACTTCGGCTGCGGCGTTTCGCTCAATACACAGTATTATGGGCGATATACAGGGAGTTTCGCGCTTTCGCGGACTGTTTGCCCTGCTCTTCAGCTTTGTGTTTTCGCTCATTTTTATGGCGGCAATCTATTTTGCCGTTATAGTAATGGCAACGGGAGACTGGCTTATCGGCTTTATCATAGACATCTTTCCGATGCTCGCCGGTCTTGCCGTGTGGAACTTGCTGAAATTCCCGCTGATGCTCGTTATCTTCACCTTGATAATCTACGGTTTATACCGAATAACCGCTCCTGCGGATATGCGCGGTACCTTTTTCCCGGGCGCGGCGACGGCCGCAGTTATTCTGGTTCTCGTCAGCGTCCTGTTTTCGTGGTTTATCAGTATGTCCACAAGATACCCGCTGATTTACGGGTCGCTCGCGTCCATCATCATCTTTATGCTCTGGCTGTATTTCTGCGGACAGATTCTGATAATGGGCAACGCCCTGAATGTGGTGCTGCGGCGGCATAAGTCCGAAAAGAAGAAAGCAGACGGCACAAAAACTGAAAATAATAAGAAGCCGGTCATATGACCGGCTTCTTATTTTGTCTCCGCCGTGATTAAAGACGGATTATTATTCAGCGCTGATCACGGAGACCGGACAGCCTTCCATGGCCTCGACTGCGAGAGCTTCAAGCTCTTTAGGGACTGCTTCCGTAATCACTTCGGCAAAGCCGTCGCCGGCCATTTGGAAAACGTCGGGGCAGGTGGCGGCGCAAAGCCCGCAGGAGATGCAGCCGCTTCGGTCGATTATAGCTTTCATTTCAGTCTGACCTTTCTTTTTGCAGTTATTATTGCCTCGGCCGAGCCGATATATGTACTTCGTTCACCCTCCGCAGCACATCGGGAAGAAGCCGACCTCGGAGGAAGCCTGGAGCTTGACTTTTCTGATAGCCAGGACCTTTTCGCTGTCGACCACGATAAGGGAGGACTTTGCGGCTTTTTTCGCCGGCTTGCCATACTGCTTTTCAATGGCGGTCAGAAGACTGGGAAGGCTTGCGGCTTCGATATTATCCTCTTTCTTACCGGTCAGCGCGCGCATATCTCCGTAATATACAATGTGTGCCATTTTTTATACCTCCGTCATACTTAAACGCGTATACCGAGCTTTTTGAGCTTTCTCGGCGTCGGAAACCCGTTTTTGTCCCAGCCGCGCACTTTATAATAGCGCGGGAGCATTTTATCGAGGGGAACGACGGTGTCCGGTTTGTTCGGGTCCTGCGGTGTTTTCGTCAGCCTGTCACAAAGTGAGTCGTCAGCCGCCGTGAGCCCCTCGCGCAGATTAAACAGACGGTCCATGTTGAAGGCGCGCTCGCCTGCCTGCAGGAATTTTCCCGCGGTGAAGGGCATACCCGTCGTAAGCTTCAGCGACTGGGCGTAGGGGACAAGATACATCCAGTTGAAAGGAAGTACCCAGGGCATCATCGACCATACGGCACCGAGTATCGGGCGCGCTGTAATCAGGAATTTGCTCACGAACCTCGTAATCGGATGCGCTGGCCCGAGCTGGGAAAGGAAACCGGGGATTACCGCCATCATCGTGAACAGACAAAAGCCGGATGCGGAGGTCGCTTCTATCATGTTCTGGAAAAAAATCGTCAGTTCGGCTTTGCCCTTAGGCGTCTGGGGATCGACGGTGATGACGCCGACGCTTTCAATCAGAGCCGCGTAGCCGCCGTTCAGGTGGCAGCCGCCTCTGCTCGACGTTGCGTAGCCGAGCCCCATGCCGACGGATCTGCGCGGCTCATAGGAAGCGAGCTCAAGCCCCTTTGAATGAATGGCGAAATCCTTTCCGCCGTACTTTTCGGAGAGCAGCTTGGAGCCGAGCCCCAGCTCCTTTGCGGCTCCGACACCGTAAGCAATGTCATGAATGGCCTCGAGTACGCCTTCCTTGGAGCCGAAGTGCAGACCAAAATCAGCCATGCCCTTTTCCTGAAGCTCCATTGCGAAGGCTATCGTACCGCCGAGAGAAATTGCGTCCATGCCGTAGATATCGGCGACATAGTTGATTGTATCAATCCATTCCAAGTCGTAGTTTTCGATGTTTGCGCCAAACAGACCGACTGTTTCGTATTCGGGACCTTTGACCTCCCTGCCGTCCACCATGACGCGGCGCGCGCACCTGATGGGGCAGCTGACACAGCCTGAGTTGCGTGTCAGCACCGTGTCGGCGAGCGCTTCGCCTGTGATTTCCGAAGCGTGCTCATATTGACCTCTGCTGAAATTCTTTGTCGGCAGAGCGTGCGAGGCATTCGCGTTATTCAAAAGACCTGCCGAGCCGTACCTCGGAAGAGAATTTCCGGTCATGGGATGGGTCCTCAGGAAATTGATGAACTTTTTGTTATACGCGTCGAACTCTTCCTTGTTTTCGATATGAGCCCTCTTTGTACCGAAAGCCACAAGCGCTTTGATGTTCTTGACGCCGAGAACGGCGCCCACACCGCAGCGTCCCGCAACGCGCTCGCCCGAAACGGCGGCCGCGTAGCGTACTCCGTTTTCTCCCGCAGGGCCGATTACAAGCTTTCCCCAATGGGGGTTGAATTCCTCCTGCACCTTTTCGGCGTCCATGCCCCAAAGATGCGCTGCGTCCTTTATGCTTATCTCGCCGTCGACAATCTCTATGTAGGAGGGGCTTTGAGCCCCTCCTTTGAGGATAATTCCGTCGAATCCGGCAGCCTTGAGCATAACCCCGAATTGCCCTCCGCAGTTTGAGGACGCGATGCCGTTTGTCATTACGTTTTTGAAAGATACGTTAAAACGGCTGGACGAGGGCGCTCCGGTCCCGTTCAAAGGGCCTGTATTTACGATTACGACGTTTTCCGGAGAGAGAGGGTCAACACCCTTCGGCATCAGATCGAACAGCAGTCTTGAACCGAGCGCTTTTCCTCCGATGTATTTCAGGAAAAGCTCCTCTGAGACCGGATAATCGCGCACCTCGCCTGTGGCAAGGTCGACAAGCGCATATTTCGGCAGTGTAAGCTTCGGATGCTTCATGCTCCTTCACCTGCTTTCATTGTGATGGCGTGGAGCGGGCAGTATGACGCGCAAAGTCCGCACCCGACACACGTCTTTTCATTGGCAAGGTATGCGAACACCTGGATATCGCCCTTGAACTGCGGCAGAGAAATCTCCAGACTGTCTCTCCCGCAGACGTTCACGCATATTGCGCACGCGCTGCAAAGCTGCGTGTCAATAACGGGCTTTTTCCATTCGGCCTTCAGGAGCTTCGGCGCGACTTCACCCAAAGCTGTCAAAACTGCCGCCTTGTTGCATACGTTTCCGCAGACGCCGCATTCAATGCAGCGCTTTGGATTTATGATGTGCCGCTGCTTGACCGTGCCTTCAATCGCCTGTACAGGACAGTTTTTCGCGCAGAGTGTGCAGCCGATGCAGTCCTCGGATATAAAATAAGCCATTTTAATCTCCCTAATATGTTGAAGAATAAAAAAACATCTCCGGAAAAAATCCGGTCGGATCTATAGTTTTATAGTGTTGTATTCCTGTGTCAGCAGGTCGATAACAAGGAGTCTGCTTTGCAGAGGAACCTCTCTGCAGATAAGTATCTTGACAGCCTCGGCGACCTGAATTGAGGCCGTGAGAGTGGGCGTGAAGGATAAACTGGACGGCTTTTTTTCGGGCATGTCAGCCGGATAAATACGGTCAAGAGCGCCGGAATTCGGCGCAATAACCGCGACCTGTGCGCACCAGCCCGAAATTGCACCGTGCACCAGCGTGAGCCCGAGCCTTCCGCAGCTCTCGGCAAGGATGCGGCGGCTCGAAATATTATCCAGCGCGTCGATTACGACATTGTGTCCTTTAATTATACCGTCCGCATTCGCTTCCGTGAGATAGGTCGGAACCGTGAACACCGATACACCGGAGTTAATTTCCCGCACACGATCAAACGCCGCGCGGACTTTGCTTTCCCCGATGAGCGCCTCGGTCGACAAGAGCTGGCGGTTGAGGTTGGAGAGCGCAAAGCTGTCCCCGTCAACAACAGTCAAGGAGCCGATTCCGAGCCTTGCGAGCAGCTCGATTATATAGCCGCCCAGCCCGCCGCAGCCAAGCACACATACACGTTTTGTTCGGAGCTTATTGATTTCTGTTTCGGTCAATGCGCCGAGATTTCTGGAATACCGTTCATCCATGATAGCTGCCCCTTATGGATTTTATGCTTAAGGTTTATTAAAATATCCGCAGGGCGAAGTGCTTCGCCCTGCGGATACGGAGGGCTTTTTGTGCTTTTGCTCCGCTAAAAAAGCTCTGTCAGCTGACTGTCGCGGTTTCCACGTCGGGCTTGCGCAGACGGCTGATGGTTTTTGCAAACTGTTCCTTGTCCCAGATTACCGGCACAGGATAAATGGGATTGGCTTCTTTTGTTGCCCAAACAACCATCTGAGGTATGTCGGAGTCCTTGATGTGGTCGAATTTATCGACGATGTTCATGTCCTTGTTCATCCTGCGTATCTCGAGGATGAATGCGCGGGCCTTTTCTGCTTCGTCAGTACCCTTTATTCCGACTATGTCGGCAAGCCTTGCGAGCTTTTTGTATACCGCGGGACCGAAATCTTCCATAACATAGGGAAGGATAACGGCGTTGGCAAGACCGTGAGGTGTGCCGTAAAGACCGCCGAGCGTATGCGCGATAGCGTGCACGTTGCCGACGCAGGCACGGCTGAAGGCGGCGCCCGCATAGAAGGAGGCAAGCAGCATATTGCTGCGGGCTTCAATATCTCTACCGTCCGCATAGGCTTTTTCGAGGTTTGTGAATATAAGCTTAACGGCCTTTTCCGCCAGCTCGTCGGTGTACTTGGGCGCGAATTTATTGGTGTAGGCTTCAACCGCGTGTGTGAGCGCGTCCATACCTGTGGTTGAGGTTATATGGGGCGGCAGACCGACTGTCAGCTCCGCATCGAGAACTGCGTAACGGGGAAGCAGGCAGGGGTCCTGCACGGCATATTTATGGTGGGTGGCGTAGTCCGTGACGACTGCCGCAACCGTGGTTTCCGAACCCGTTCCCGCGGTGGTCGGAACAGCGAACAGAGTCGGAATCTTTTTATGTACCTTCAGAGTGCCGCCCAGCTGCGCAATGGTGCGGTTGGGTCTTGCAACTCTTGCAGCCGCGGCTTTTGCGCAGTCCATAGAGGAGCCGCCGCCGAAGGCGATGAAAGCCTGGCACTTATTTTCGCAATACGCCTTGTATGCTTTCTCAATGCATTCAATGGAAGGATTGACCTCCGCGCCGTCATACAGAACATAATCGAGCTTTGCCTCGTCGCAGGCGGCGAAAAGGCTGTCCAGTAGACCGATTTTTGAAAGTATGCCGTCGGTGACTATCAGAACCTTGTCAATGCCTTTTGATTTGATGAACGCCGGAAGTTTTTTGATGCTGCCGGCACCCTGCAGAAGTTCGGGGCTGCGCCTGCATACCCAGTAAATCAAGTACTGGCATGCGTTGAATACGAATTGGAATGTCCGGTACCACGCTTTTTTTAGAGTCCACATTTCTCTTTTCTCCTCCGCTAAATAAAATTTGGAAATGCTTTGAAAACGAACCCCCATACAATTGCCCGATAATGCTGCGGATAAACCGATGCAATGTCCATAATGAATGCTACCGCCGGAATCCGCGAAAAGGAATAAGAAGAAAATTCCGTTCTTCTGTTACGGTCTGCGGGACGAAAATGCACGACAATTTACAATACTTATGTATTGTAAATTATTGCACGTTTGTTGTATAATGTCAATAAAGCTTCTGAAAAAAGCCTTGCGCAGTACGACATGTTGCTGTAATATTATGGCAAGTTTAATAAATTGGAGAGAAAATATGGAAAAACCCAGTGCAAAGGCCGTCCTCTTCGAGAAAGCGATGGAGCTGTTCCGACGAGAGGGCTATGAGAATGTTACCATCAGGCAGATATGCAAAGAGTCCGGCGTTACCCGCAATGCGTTTTACTACTATTTTGATTCAAAGGAAGCGATGCTCTGCTCCTATTTCGAGAATATTCCGACCTTCACGCAGACGCTTTTTGCGGATCTCATGGCTATACCCAATGACTGGGAAAAGTTGTGGTATCTCATAGAAGCTCATATGAAGCTGACGCAAAGCGAAGGAATCAGCATCTGCCGGGCTTTTATCAAGGCCAATATGGAAGGAAACGGAGACTTGCTTTCAAAGTATTACGTGAGCGAAACTGTGACGGTGCCGCTTGTCAGGAGCTGTCAGAGCTCGGGGCTGATACGCAATACGACGGAACCGAACCGGCTCATTTTTATCGCAACCCGCCTGCTGCTGGGCATTCTGGTTACCTGGTGCAGCAGGAACGGGGAATTTGATCTTATCGCGGTTTCAAAGGAAGCGTTTTTCAGTCTAATGGAGCCGAACCGAGACTGACTGTAAGCGCGCAAATAGAATATCAACTTCATTCGATCTGTTTTTTCTAAAGGAAACCATGAAAACTCAGGCGTTAGGGTAAAGCCGGAAACAGCTTTGCCTCCCATTGCGGAAAGAGTGAACCAAATAGTACAGGGAAACCTGTGCTTTGACGGTCAGTCTTTTGCTGGCTGTTTTTTCATGCCGCTTGCTTTATTTTAATCCGGAAAAGAGGCTGGAAAGACCGTTTCCAGCCTCTTTTCAACAAGTGCCGCGCGGACAGTCGGGGACCGCGGAGCACCTCAGGCGTTTCGCTTTCCGTGCGCGAGCTTAAAACATAATGAAAGGACTTTCCCGCAGGACTGCGGCATTTGTACTTGCATCGCTTACATAAACTGTACAAATAAGCGATGGGAGGACGGAAAAATGCTGGCGAGCGCTTTCATGCTGTTGGTGAGCAGTGCATTCCTGATGCTGCGTTTGGGTAAAAACTCGGGCTCCTTCCCCAAGCCTCTCGGTGCCCGCGACGAGAAGAAATATCTCGACCTGTGGGCAACTGGAGATATTGATGCGCGGAATGTGCTGATTGAGCATAATCTGCGCCTGGTCGCACACATAGTTAAAAAATACTACACGCAATGCGCGGAGCTGGACGACCTGATCTCGATAGGTACGATAGGTCTTATTAAAGGCATTTCGTCCTACAAGCCGGAAAAGGGCGTCCGTCTTGCGACTTATGCCAGCCGATGCATAGAAAATGAAGTCCTCATGTATTTTCGCTCAGCGAGGAAGTCCGCTACAGACGTTTCGCTTTCGGAATCAATAGAAAGCGACGGCACAGGGAGTTCGCTTTGCCTAATGGACGTAGTATGTTTTGAAGACGATATGCTGGAAAAAATCAGCAGGAGCGAGCTCTCGCGGACGATAGGCCGAATTGTTTACGAAGCGCTTGACGAGCGTGAAAGCGAAATCATCCGCCTTCGCTACGGTCTGGACGGAGGAGTGCCGAAAACCCAGCACGACGTTGCGGAGATTTGCGGTATAAGCCGCTCCTATGTATCGCGCATCGAAAAGAAGGCGCTGGAAAAGCTCCGTAAAGCGCTTGAGGACGCGGGCGCCTGAAAAAAGGGCGTCCGCCCTCCGAAAGGGGAAGATAGCGTTTAGTGCTTTTGGAAAATGTTAACTGTCCGCTTGATTGTTTGTACAATATCTGATATTATGCTTAAAATAGCGAGGCAACAGTAGATAAATTATGTGCTGTTTTAATCAAATTGTACAACCGGCAAGCTGAATGACAGAACAGAAAAACACAGGAGCACCGATATGAAAACGTACGACGCGGCAATCAGCCTTTATCTAAGCAGTAAAGGACTTAATAAATCAAATAAAGGTTATTGTTTTCTTGTGGAAGCGATTAGAACGGCTCTCGGATCAAGAGACACTTTTTCGAAGGTCACAGAGCTTTATGCCGCAGTTGCGCAGAAATACGTGACACAGCCGCAAAACGTCGAAAGGGCTATCAGATATACGATTTCGGCTCTCGGCGTAACCAACAAAGAATTTATTTCCCGTGCCGCCGAGGATATAGCGGTCGGCTCCGCGGTGACCGGAGCTCAAAGAAAAATGGTCTGCAGAAGACCGTGATTTAATAACAGAAAAGGCAAAGCAAATTATCTGTTTAGAAACTGGTTTAATCGCCTCCGCATGGTTTTGCGGGGGTGAATTTTTTGTTTCGTATTTCGTTTATAAGCCGGAAACGATACCCATGGCAACATTTACAGGTTGATAATAGTTACAAAAGTGTTACAATTTTTATCAAGGAGGTGGCTATATGAAATACTTTAGGAAAAAAATAGCGACTGTAATGACAGCGGCGGTAATCGTCGCAAGTATGGCGGTAAGCGCATCGGCGGTATCCGTTTCAACGGGCAATTTATGCGCGGAAAGCAGCGTTCTTTCAAACTTCGGAGCATTTTGTCCCGATACAAACGGCACGGACTGCCTGAAAGAGCTTGATATAAACAAGCTTCTCGGCTCACTCGACAGCGGTAGCGAGGCCTGCCCGCAGACGGGCAATGTTTCGGACGCCTCTGATGAAACGTCCGGAAGTACGACGGTTACCTGCCCTCAGACAAATTCAAACACGGCAAATCAGAATTCAAACTGTGGGACTGCCGATACATCCGTAAAGGCTGCGGAAAGCCCTGCTGCGGTGACGAACAATGCTGCATCCGAAAACAGCGCCTGCACTTCGGCTCCGGCCTGCACGACTTCGCCTTCCTGTACAACGGGAAACTGTGTGACTGCGGCAGGCAAATGCAACGTGAGCTGCGACATTGGCGCTACCTGCGCCGGCGGCAACACGCTTTATGACCGCCTTAATGGTATTTTCACAAAGTGCGGGATAGATCTTACGAGCTTCGGCATATCGCTCTCCGGCTGCGGTGATACAGCCGTGACGGAAACCCCTCTGCCCTCTGAAAATACGGATGCGGAAACTCCGGCTACCGATGACGGAACGGCGGCAGCGCCCGCGGATAACGGCAGCATCGAGAATCTTTCCTTTGAGCAGCAGGTCGCCTCGCTTGTCAACGAACAGCGCGCCGCTAACGGGCTTGCCCCGCTGACGCTCAGCGAGAAGCTTTCAAACGTTGCAAGAGCCAAATCGCAGGATATGCACGACAATAACTACTTTTCGCACACCAGCCCCACCTACGGCTCTCCTTTTGATATGCTGAAGTCCTTCGGCATCAGCTACAGTGCGGCGGGCGAGAACATCGCAATGGGCTATTCGACCCCCGAAGCCGTTGTGAATGCATGGATGAACTCCGCGGGGCACAGAGCAAATATCCTCAGCGCTTCCTATACACAGATAGGCGTCGGCTACGTTTCCGACGGCAACTACTGGACTCAGGAGTTTATCGGATAAACCGATAAGAACAATTTGAATTAAAAGCATAAAGCCTGCGGCCGAAAGACTGCAGGCTTTATTATACCGGCTTTCGGCTAAACGGGTTTGATATGCCAGCCGGCACGGGCATATAACCGAAGTTGAAAGAGTTGTATTATTTATTTGACATTGGCGGCAACAGGTGCTATACTAAAAAAGTATTCAAGATAATATCTATGTCCTCACATGTTTGCGGATCATTGTTGTTTGATGGTTTGCCGGATATGTGAGTTTTATTTTTTCTGGGTACAATATAATATATGGAGGTACCCAATGAATAACGGTACAGTAAAATGGTTCAACTCGGAGAAGGGCTTCGGCTTTATCTCCAATGACAACGGCGGCGAAGATGTATTCGTGCATTTCTCCGCAATCATGTCCGAAGGATACAAGTCCTTGGGCGAGGGCCAGAAGGTGACATTTGACACCGAAACAGACCCGAAGAACAGCCGCAAGCTCAGAGCTGTGAACGTTCGCGTTGCATAAGCTGAAAGCAAACAGAAAAACGGCATAAAAACGGGGCAGATTTATATCTGCCCCGTTTTTTTGCGTCTGCCGCCGATAATCCGGCCGTGACGAAGGCGGGAGGATCGCCCGGAGATTCCTGCGCACACAGCTCAAGCAGTTGCTCGCTTTACCGCGGCCTGACGGAAAACCGACTTGTTTCCAAACGGAGGCAAAAAAGATTTACGAGTTTACTAAGGAGAACATCAGGTTCATGCGGCTGCATTGGAGTATCAACGATGAAGTGTGGGGTACAGAGATACCTGCAGAAATTCTAGACAGAAGCTCCGTAGTCGCGATTCATGCATATAAAAAGATGATTACATCACTTAAGGGTGCAGAGCTGAAATATCACGGGAAGAAACGTTATGTAATCAGGTAATCGATACGGTCAAATAACAGTATATGTAAATTGAAAGTTGATTTTATAAGATATTTATGGTAAAATATATCAATACACAAAAAAATGTAAACACATGGGTGGTGATTATATGACTGAGGTAGCAGAAAATTCGAAAACTCCTAAAACAAAGAAGTCTATTGCGGCAAAGGAAAAGATTTATCGTACTTCTATCAATATGATTTCCCAAAAGGGCTTTCAGGAAACAAAGATTAAAGACATTTGCAGAGAAGCTAACGTGTCTGTCGGAACGTTTTACAGCTATTTTAATACCAAAGAAGATGTTATAAAAGAACTGTACCTTACTGCCGATAATTTCTTTTTCAAAAACGTTGCAAAAGAGATTGAGAATAAAAGCTTTGAGGATAAGCTGAACATATTTACACATTATTACGCCAAGCTGAATGTCGAAACAGGGATTGATATGTTGCGTGTACTTTATTCACCCGACAATGAGTGGTTTGCGCAGACACATCCCATGCAACAGGTTTTGGTGAAAATAATATCCGACGCCATAAATGAGAAAATAATCAGAGAAGATTTTGCAATGGCAGATGTTACGCAGTTCATTTTTGTTGCTCTCCGAGGTGTCTGCTACGATTGGTGCATAAATAAAGGTTCTTTCGACATGGAGGAGCGGATGTCCAAGTATCTGAAAATGGTTCTCCGCTGTCTTGCAGTACAGGGATGAAAAGCGATAAGCTCTGACGCAGAAACAGATATTCGCTAGTTAACAGGCCTTGCATAGTTTCGTTTGATAATTGTGCACTAACACCGATACACAGCAGTTTATCAGCAAAAGCAGATAATATCAGAAGGCTCCCATAGTAGAATTGAAACTATTATGTGAGCCTTTTGTCTTTACAGGAAAGGATACGCAAATACGCCTGAAGGCACCCGCTACCATCATCTTGCTGTTTTAGGAAAAAGAGTAAAGGGTAAACCAAGGTAGCACTCTTGTTCGAGCAACAAAAAGAGCCTGTAGTCGTTGAGACTACAGGCTTTCTTGCTGGCAGCGGGAGAAGGATTCGAACCCTCACAAACTGAGTCAGAGTCAGTTGTGCTACCTTTACACAATCCCGCTATAATGTTTTTTTGTTTTGCAGACGCATGAGTTATTATACTATAATATTCGGCATTGTCAAGTCATTCAAACACAAAAAAGCATAAATCTGCGCCCCTATTCAAGAGCGCAGATTTAATTATTTCGGTATAGCTGTGAGCCCTACTTTTCAAGATAGCTGGCTACGAGTTCATGCAGAAGTTCATCGCGGTCGAGCCGGCAGATAAGGCTGCGGGCGTTGTTGTAATTTGTGATATAGGTGGGATCCTCCGAAAGAATGTAACCTACAATCTGGTTAATCGGGTTATAGCCTTTTACAATGAGAGAGTTATAGACGGAGGACAAAATTTCCTTCATTTCCGTCTTGTTGTCAATGACATTGAACTTGCGTGTTGCATCCTCCATGCATACAGCCTCCCTTCAGCTTTATTACTTAATTATAGCAAAAATATTCCAATAGTAAAGCGGTTTAATATTACCGTTCAGTTACATTTTAGCTCAAAAAGAGCTATCTTATTACAGCCCCGTACACTTTTTCGAGCTTTGCAAGGATAGATTTCATAATTTCGTCTGCATGATCGTCTGTAAGCGTCTGATCTTTCGCGCGCATAGTGAGCGAAAATGCGACGCTCCGCTTGCCTTCGGGAATACCAGCGCCCGTGTAAACATCGAACAGACGGCAGTTTTCAAGGTAATCGCCGCCCGCTTCATACATTGTGTCGGAGAGTGCTGCAACCGTAACGGCGGAGTCGCAGACAACGGCGATGTCGCGAGTCATGGCAGGGAAACGCGGCAGGGGAACATAGGTGGGTTCGCCTGAAACGCAGGACGTAAGCGCGGAAACGCGGAGCTCTGCGGTGAAAACGCTGACATTAAACCCGTATTCTTCCGCCACGGAAGGATGTATCTGACCCATGACTCCCAGAACGGTGTTTCCGCAGATGATTTTCGCGCAGCGTCCGGGGTGGTAGGCGGAATTGTCCGAGATTGCCGCGAAACGAATGTTCCTTATCCGCAGGTCGGCAAACAGCGCCTCTATGCAGCCTTTAAGCTCGAAGAAGCCCGCGTCCTTTCCGAAAGCACCGAGGGTCAGAATGGTCTGCTCATCGGCAAGCTCGCTGCCGTCGACGGGAAGATATATCGTGGCAAGCTCAAAAAGCTTCACGTCCATGTTGCGCTTGGCGAGGTTGGTGCCGAGAACGTCCAGCATCGATGGCAGGGAAGTCGTGCGCATCACACTCGTATCTTCGCCCAGAGGGTTCTGAATGATGAATGCCCTGCGCAGAGGACTGTTTTCGGGCAGATGAATTTTGTCCCACGCGGTTTTGCTGCCGAAGGAATAGGTCATTACCTCGTAATAACCGAAGCCACGGCAGATTTCACTAATCCCGCGCTCGAACTTCTGCTTGGGAGAGAAGCCGCCGAGCGTCGCAGCGCCGGAAAATACTGTCGGCTCGATTTTGTCGTAGCCCCAGAAGCGCCCGACTTCCTCGGCGATGTCTGCGCAATGCCCTATATCCGAGCGGAACGAGGGAACGATTATAGTATTGCCGTCCATCGTGAAATCCAGTTTTTCAAGTACCTTAACCATGAAATCGCGGTCAATGTCCGTACCGAGAAGGGCGTTTATGCGTTCAGGCTCCAGCGGCAGGCGGACCTCCTCGGGAGTGACCGCAACAACATCGATGACGCCATCCATAACTTCTCCCGCACCGAGAAGCTCAATGAGCTCGCAGGCACGCTCGGCAGCGGGGACTGTGTTCATAGGATCGAGACCCTTCTCAAAGCGGCCGGAAGCGTCCGTGCGCATTCCGAGAGCAATCGCGGTCTTGCGTATCACGGTGCCGTTGAAGTTCGCGGATTCAAAAACAATGGTATTGGTCTTTTCGGTTATCTCGCTGTTGCCCCCGCCCATAACGCCCGCAAGTCCTATGGGGTCATGCTCATCGGCAATGACCAGCATATCCTTTGTTATCGCGCGGTCCTTGTCGTCGAGCGTCTTCAGCACTTCTCCGGCCTCTGCGCGGCGCACGACAATCTTTCCGCCCTTGACACAGGAATAATCGAAAGCGTGCATAGGCTGACCGTATTCAAGCATAACATAGTTTGTGATGTCGACGATGTTGTTTATGGGACGTACTCCTGAAGCACGGAGCCTACGGCGCATCCATGCGGGCGAAGGCTCGATCTTGATGTTTTTAACCATTTTTGCGGTGTAGCGCGGGCAAAGCTCGGGGTTTAGGATTTCCACCTTGAGGTGGTCTGCAATATTGCCGGCGCCGCCCTTGACGACAGGCCTGTGAGGCTTCAGCTTCGCATTAAAGGTCGCCGCGCTCTCCCGCGCAAGCCCGATGACGGAAAGACAGTCGGGGCGGTTGCTGGTGATTTCAAATTCGATAACGGTGTCGTTAAGTCCGAGGACGCCCTTAATATCGTCGCCCGGTTTGCAGGGCTCCTGCAGGATGAAAATACCGTCCTCTATGGCATAGGGGTAGTCGTGAGTGTCGAGCCCCAGCTCCTTGAGTGAACAGAGCATACCCTGCGACTCGACACCGCGGAGCTTGCCCGTGCGTATGGTCACACCGCCGGGCAGCGTTGCTCCGTCCGCCGCAACGGGGACTACGTCACCGGCGTGTACATTCTGAGCGCCTGTAACAATGGTTATCGGCGCGCCTCTGCCGACGTCTACGGAGCAGACCCACATGTGGTCGGAGTTTTCGTGGCGGACGATCTCCAGCACCCTGCCGGCGACAACGCCGCTTATTTCCTTGCCGGTGACTTCATAACCCTCGACCTTCGAACCTGAGAGGGTCATGGCGTCGCAGTATTCTTTATCGGTGGCCTTGATGTCCGTGAATTCGGACAGCCATTCGCGTGAAAGATTCATTTCTGTTGCCCCTCCTTAAAACTGATTCAAAAATCTGATGTCATTTTCGTATACCAGGCGAAGATCGCTGATATCAAAGCGGCGCATCGCAAGCCGCTCGAGCCCGATGCCGAAGGCAAAGCCAGAATAGACGCGGCTGTCGATTCCGCAGCCCTCGAGCACCTTCGGATGCACCATGCCGGAACCGAGAATTTCAATCCAGCCCTCGCCCTTGCAGACCCTGCAGCCCTTTCCGCCGCACTCGAAGCACTGGATATCGACCTCGCAGCTCGGCTCGGTAAACGGAAAGTGGTGCGGACGGAAGCGGGTAACGACATTTTCGCCGTAAAGCCCGCGGATAAGTGTGTTGAGCGTGCCCTTGAGATCACCGAGCGTGATGCCCTTGTCGACGACAAGACCCTCTATCTGGTGGAACATGGGGCTGTGCGTCGCGTCAACCTCGTCTTTGCGGTAAACTCTTCCGGGTGAAACCACGCGGATGGGAAGGCTCTGTGTCTCCATTACGCGCACCTGTACCGGGGAAGTTTGAGTGCGCAGCAGGAGCCTGTCATCGTCGGTGAAATAGAAGGTGTCCTGCCTGTCGCGGGCGGGGTGTCCCTCCTCCGTGTTCAGCTTCGTGAAGTTATACTCCGCGTATTCGATCTCGGGCCCTTCGGCAATCGTGAAGCCCATGCCGACAAAAATGTCCTTGGCCTCGTCCAGCACGGTGTTGAGAGGATGCTTTTTCCCGACTGCCACGGCTCTGCCGGGCATGGTGACGTCGATTTTCTCCGTGCGCAGACGCATTTCAAGCATTCTTTCGGAAAGCGCCTCCCTGCGTGCTTCAATCGAGCCCGTAAGAGCTTCCCGAACCTCGTTGGCAAGCTGACCGATAACGGGACGCTCCTCGTCGGAAAGCGTACCCATCTGCTTGAGAATGGCCGTAAGTTCACCCTTTTTGCCGAGGTATTTGACTCTGAGGCTTTCGAGGACATCAACGCTTTCCGCACTGGCGATAGCGGAAAGAGAGGCGTTCTCCAGTTCCTGCAACAGTTTTTTCATGATAACTGCTCCTTATATAAAGATAATTTGTTCCGGAGATAAAAAAAGCCCTCCGTCCCAAGCTCAGGGACGAAAGGAAAGCCTTCCGCGGTACCACCCGAATTCGGCGCGCACGGCGCCGCACTCTTTCCGCCTTTAACGGTGCGGTTCCGCCGAGAATTGGTCGGTTGCTCAGGGGCGAACCAAATGCTTTTTTCTGCAGGGCGCTTTCAGCCGGCGGCGACCCCTCTCTTTAGCAAATCAGCAACATTATTTTCCCCGTCAATGCACGAATATGACAAAACCTTTATATCACAAACGCTGAGAATAGGCAAGAATAAATTTGACTAATTATTTTGAGAAAGCTATAATACTTTATTAGTATGAATGGCATAACGAATAGTCTAAGGCGGAGAGGTGTCGTATGCGACTGACGAATTCAAAGGCAATGCGCGACGCGGACGAAAACGCTGTCCATGTGCTCGGCATGCCTTCGACCCTGCTGATGACAAACGCCGCAAAGCAGCTTGCTGCGGCGGCATATGAACTGATGGGCACAAACAGGAGCGCCGCTGTTTTCTGCGGAAGCGGCAACAACGGCGGTGACGGGATCGGCGCGGCCATGTATCTTTTGAGGCGCGGCGTCGGCGTCAGGTGTTTTCTGG
>Ga0074193_1002385_pt1 | contig 17190 bp, 14 predicted proteins | sample EPASupsiteHSE605_FD_64523 | JGI IMG/M metagenome (GOLD analysis project Ga0074193, IMG submission 64523) | Bioremediated contaminated groundwater from EPA Superfund site, New Mexico - Sample HSE6-05 | ecosystem: Environmental > Aquatic > Deep subsurface > Groundwater > Contaminated ... | reverse complement strand
CTCCTTGTGTCCCTCGTCCAGACTATCGGTGTTTGAGATCAAAGGCTGTACAATAAGGGACCCCACCGGAGCATGACAGGGTGCGTGCGTTATGTCGGCTGGCAGTTCGATATAACCTGGTAGTTTATGAGCCAGACAATTACTGATAACGCGGTCAATCTCCTCCGGGGCAGTAACGGAATCTACAAGAAGAACCGCATCTATGGTAATCTTCTTGAAGATATCGAACTGCAGATAGTAGTTTGAGACAAGATGATGGACCATGGCTCCGGCTTCCCTTCTACGTGCAGGCGGAGCCCCGTTTATGATTATCAAGGGGACATGTTCTGCATAGGCCCCGGCCACTGCATTGATTATGCTGAACCCACCTACTCCATATGTTACTACCGCCGCACCGATTCCGTTTAGCCTGGCATATCCGTCGGCTGCGTATCCGGCATTCAGCTCGTTACAGTTTCCTACCCATTTTATTGAGCTTTCCATAACATCGTCCAGGAAATCCAGATTGTAATCTCCGGGTACTCCGAACAGATGCTTTATACCTATCTCCTGTAATCGTTGGAGCAGGTAATCCGATACTGTGAATTGTCCGTTCATGTTTTTGTAAATGTGTTTTAGTCTTTGCCTTCCCACTCGTTATAAAATTGTTCCAGAAAATTTTCCATTACCAAGTGGCGCCTGACGGCAATTTCCCGGGCGGCAGCAGTGTTCATGAGATCTTTGAGAAGAAGCAGTTTTTCGTAAAAGTGGTTTATTGTAGGACCATTGCTGTTTTTATATTCATAAAATGAGTTGTGCTTCTGTGGAGGAATTCCTGGGTTGTAAATCTCTCTTCCTGTGCTGCCGCCGTAAGCAAATGTCCGGCTGATTCCAATAGCGCCAATAGCATCCAGCCTGTCGGCATCCTGAACAACCATGCCCTCAAGCGTGTCTATTTTGTTAGTTACTCCCGCGCCTTTGAAAGAGATGTTCCGGATAATACTGCAGACTTGATAAATAACCTTTTGGTCCACAGATAAACTCTCCAACCACTCTCTGGCCATCTCAGGACCAATATCTTCGTTACCGTCATGGAACTTCCAATCTGCAATATCATGAAGCAGGGCGGCAAGTTCAACCACAAACATATCGGCATTTTCCTGTCTTCCAATGTGAATGGCATTTTTCCAGACACGATAAACATGCCACCAGTCGTGGCCCGAACCCTCGCCCGATAGTTGGGCCTTTATGTGTTCTGCCGTTTGATTTATGACTTTGCAGTAGTTTTTAGCAAGCATCTTAATTATTGTATGTTACAAAGTTAAGAATTACATTATGTATAAAAAATATTGTGTAAAAATCAAATATTCAGACTGTTGCTAAAAACTACTGCAAAGTCTCCGGCCTTCTCTTTGAGGGACTTTGGGTATGCTCGTGAAGTGGAAGGCATGCGGTAAAGACGAAAGCTTCTTTGGTTATACAAAAAGGTGACAAATGTGCCTATAGTGGGCATAGATTGCGGTTGGTCAAACTCCGGTCCTTCTGACAGAATTGAGAAAAGTATCTCTGTGGACTTCTGTCCTGTAGTTGCAATAGTGTTGCACTCCGGAATACGATCAAGAAGATGGGCTAAATTGACCGGGGTTACAACCTCTAAAAACTTGTCCGATGCGTTGTTGTTTTGACGGATCACAGCCTGAGCAGTATCATATAGTGCGATTCCTTTATCTACGCAGAATTGCCTGACAAGCACTTCGTCGAACCTTTTGCCCTTAACGAAATGCAAAGGATCTTCATAGAAAATCAACCCCATTATCCGCCACATATCGTTCTGGAAGTTGGGGTAGAAGAAGTTCATTGACCAGCGCTTACGTTGCGGAGGGAAGCTCCCTAGCAAAAGCAATTTGGCGTGGTGTGGGAGAAAGGGCTCCAATGGATGCTGCTCTATGATGGAAGTGGGCATTTGCCGAATATTATTTTGTGAAGAGTTAAGAAGTTTTAAAAGCATTTCTCATCATATCTTGCTCCGAGCGGGAGATATTGTATTTAGCAGCAACTTTTTGCCAATCTTTAATTTTAGAGCAGATTGAAGAGAGGATTTCATTGGCCTTTACGGAGGTCAAACCAAAATATTGTGCCACACTCAATGCTAAATCAAAATCGAGAGAATTGTTGTTATCATCTATGTTAAGCTTTAGCCCGTTACCAAATTCGTCGGGATTTACATCATAGGCAGGAGAAAGCTTCCATCCTTTTGGAGTCAGAATGAATCCATGGTTACGGAGATGATCGTCGCAATTAGACACACCAATATTGAAGACTATTCTTCTCCACAGTTGTTCCAGATTATATTCTACATCACAACCGCTTGATGTTATAAACCCGGCCATTTCCAGATAACTTGCCCCCTGAGAAGCATCTGCTCCGTCAGTGTAACCGAGAAGAGTCATAGCCGAGGCAAAGTATAGCCTTTTGCCTTGTGGTGTTCTGTCAAATCGTTTGGAAAAAAATGTATGATGCGCTCCTGTTAACTTTTCACTTTTCCAGGGAGCAACCTCAATACCACAATTGCTCGCCATTTCGGCAGTGACTGCTTCCCATGCCCCCATGTCTCTTGTGTCCAGATTGCTGGGAAACTTTGCTATCCAGAGGTCATGATTGTTGTCTGATACATTTGATTTTGGTCTTGCTCCTCCCAGTGAGGAACCTGGAGCAATAAGCATTCTCAACCAATTGTTATATTCAGGATCTTCAGGCGCATCAACCCTTTCCAATTGCAAACTGGCATGTTCCAACTCACGAATTGTACTCCATGGGGGTGTTGCCATCTCCATTTTATTATCTAGAAAATCTCCTGAAACATCAATTTTGAAACGCAGTGCTCCCATTCGGTTTCCGTCATAAACACCCAACAGGTAGTCTGTATCGGTAAGATTCCGCGCTTGACGATTCTCCGATTTAGCAATCATTGCTTCTCTTCTTCTCATGAGCAAACGGCCCCATCTGTCCGGAGAGGAATCAAGAAACAGACCAAAGTTGTCTTTACTATCGTTTAGATACTGATGGCCTTTAAATTGGCCCAGATCAGGATCGATAAATTTAAACTCCGGATGTTTAAGCCACTCATCTCTGGATTCAAATGAAAAAACCTCTTTGCCGCGAATCATTTCTGTGTGGAGAATGCCCATATAAATCGGTCCGGATTTTTCGGCCCAATCGATGTAAACGTGTATATTTCTCTGTCTGCCCATGATTATTTCTTAGAAGCTCGTTCCCTTGGCTCAAGCTTGGCATCCTGTAATCGTCTGCCCAGTTTGTCGTCTTTTGCGACCAGCAATAAATCACTCTCCAATCCTAAGGCAAGCAGTACCCGGAAGTAGTGCCCCATGGCAACCCCCTCTTCGCCTTTTTCTATGCGGTCAAGAGTGTAACGAGAGATGCCGGCTCTTTCTGCAATCTGTTCCATGGACAAATCACGGCGAAGCCGGGCATAGCGGAGATTCTCTCCAAATGCCTGCAATGCCTTTTCCTGTCTAGGTAATAATGGTCGTTTAGCCATGATAATGCTTGTTATTCCATACAAAAGTATATATTATTGTTTGGAATAACAAGCATTACGAAAAGTATTTACTTCTTTTCCATCATAAGCAGAATTACATCTTCATTTACACCCGCATTAGAGAGTTTAACCAACTCCTCTGTAGATGTGTCGAATTTGCATATAGATGTTTTGATTTTCTGGAGAATCAGTTTGGTTGGCAACTTCTGTTTAGTTAGGGCAATAACGTCGGCGTTGGTCATTGTATTGGCGGCCTGAGATTTGGCAGCTTGCAAGGTTTGTTTGTTGCTTTGCTCTATCTCGATGGCAGCCTTATCGTCTACTCTTTGCAATTCGCGGGCTAAAGAATTTGCGCGATTACACTCATTTATAGACTCTGTGACAATACTTCCCGGACGCAATCTCTGAGAAGCCTGGAAATTCTCAATGGCCTGGTCGAACATGTTCTTAATGAAATACATCATACCCATATTGTAATAGGCATGTGCCAGTATCTTCTCCTTGAGCTGAGGATTATTCTTGCAGAATTCAAGATTCTTCTGCGAAAGGTCAAAAGCATCATCTATGAAACCCGACTTTAAGGCTTTGAATGCATCCTTCAAGCCTCCCTCTTTATCGTCCATAAAGTATAAATCGGTGCGCTCTTCCCAAGGGAAAAACATCCTGTGGACATCTGATGTTAGGGCCCTTAATGCAATATCCTGTACTGCTGTTTCCGAAGGTAATTCCGGTCTTCCCTTTGTGGATCTGTTTTCTAAAGTTGGTGAGTAATCCAAAACGCGAGCGGTAAATATTTTACCGGTGGTCAAGTCGGTGGTTTGAAGAGAAACCTTTAGAAAGACCGTTGTACGAGCAATATATGAGCGTTCAATATAATCTTTCTTAGCCTGATAATCACGTTTCTTTTCGTCAACATACAACTTGTCGTTCTGCTCGGTCTGGCACCTGAGTACCTTAATAGAGATTAAGGCAGATGGGCCAATAATTTTTCCGATTGATACGGCACTATTTCTGTCGACATATCCAGAAAGATTCAAATCGTGCTCTGCTAATATTGCTTTAAGGTTTTCTCTATCAATTACATCAACTCCATTATTAACGAAATCGCTGATTATCTGGTCAATAATCTGGTCGGAAAAGTAGCCGGTAGCAGGGTTAAATATGACTTTGTTTATTTTCAAGCCCAGCCCGGGAGGATGAAGAAGTTTTACGTTGATTTTAGGATTGACCAAAGCATCAAACCCTTGAGCATTAGCGTTGATAGTGAAGGTTACAGCCGCCAGTATAACTAACAGCCCCTTTTTAATAAGTAAATTCATATTTTATATGTTTATTTCCTGAATCGGTGGTTCGTTCCAGGCGTCGAAAATACAAATTTTATTTCAAATGTTGTAGATTTTAAGTTGATACTTCTTTTAAGGATTAAATTTAGGAGTGTTTTTGTAATAGCAACAGCAGATGCTCTTTTTTTACTGGTTTTGACAGATAACCATTACAACCGGCAGATAAAAAGCGGTATTCATCGCCGGTCTGAGCATAAGCAGTAGTGGCAATTACTGGTAATTCGGGTCTAAACTCATGAATAAGTTGAGTGGCTTCGAGCCCATTCATTACTGGCATTTTAATATCCATCAATACCAAATTTATCTCAGGGTTTTGCTTGCACTTTTTAACAGCCTCGGCTCCGTTAGTTACATGGATGTAATTACATCCCACAATTTTCATGATAGCCTCAATGTACAAATAGCTCGACTCGTCGTCTTCTGCAATTAGCACATATAGATTGTTAACATTTTGTGATGCCAAAGTCTTTGATATAAAGGTGCTTTTCGGAACATCTAATGTTTTATAAGGAACAGTAAAAGAAAAAACAGAGCCTTTCCCCTTTTCGGAAGTTACCTTAATTGATCCTCCAAGCAACTTAACTAAACTCTGGGCAATGGTAAGTCCCAAACCGCTGCCTTCGTACCCACGTGTATTTGATGAGTCCTCTTGAGAGAACATGTTAAAAATTAGCTCCAGTTTTTCAGATGGTATTCCAATACCTGAATCCTGTACAAAAAATTCAAGAAACCCAGGACTAATTCCAAAACCACATTTTATACTGCCTTGCTTTGTAAATTTCAAAGCATTATCAATAAGAATATTTAATACTTTACGAATAAACTCATTGTCGGAATTTAGGGTTATGTCAATTGGTTCAGACGGTATGACAGCCTCAAAACCAATCATTTTTTCATCACATAAAGCTTGTGCGTTTTCTATGATTTCGTTAAATAATGGTCTGAGAGAAAATTCTTTTTTATGGACTTCAATTGTGCCAGATACTATCCGGGCTATATCAATATAGTCGGAAACCGTATTTGTCAGGCGGGTGCTGGATTTCTTAATAATACCGAAGTATTCCTTTCTTAGTTCGGCTGAAAGATCGGCTTCTGCGAGAAACTGTCCGAAACCCAGAATACTGTTTATCGGCGTCCTTATTTCATGCGAGATATTATTGATAAAAGCGGTCTTCAACTTATCGCTCTCTTCGGCTTTTTCTTTGGCAAAGACCAACTCTTCCATTATCTTTTTTCTTTCAGTAATGTCGGAATCTACTCCCCTGTAACCTTTGATATTTCCATTTTCGTCAATAATAGGACTTCCACTTGTTGTTAGAATTATTATATGCCCATTTTTATGAATATTTGGATTTTCAAAGTGTCTGAACTGTTCTCCTTTTGCAATGGTTTCAAAAGCTCCGTTCATTAACTCCTCTCTTCTCTCTGGAACGAAGAAATCATAAAAATGTCTTTTTCCCACAATTTCATCTGTGGAGTAACCAAGTAATGTCTGGCAGACCGGGCTTGCATAGGTATATAATCCATCTTTGTCAACTTCCCATATCCATTCCTGGGCATCTTCTGCAACTTGTTTAAAACGATGTTCGCTTTCCTGTAAAGCTTTCACTACTTTTTTATGGGCCATTTTTTCTTTTGCCTCTTCCAGTGCTCGTTTTACGGCAAAAGGAAGCCTTTCGGACCTATCTTTCAAAACATAATCGACAGCACCAAGCTTTAGCAATTCTATCGCAGTCTCTTCACCAATGGACCCGGAAATGCATATAAATGGAACTTCCGGACAAATATCCTGAGAGATTTGAAGTGCGCCAAACGCATCAAACCCGGGTAGTTTAAAATCAGACAAAATAATGTTATAGCTGTTTTCTCGCAGGGAAGAGGAGAATTCAACTTCATTATCTACATGGGTTAAATCCAAAATATAACCAGAATCTGTTAATTGTTCATGGACCAATTCGAGGTCATTCAGGGAATCTTCCAGAACAAGCACCTTTAGCTCGATGCCTGAAAAATCACTTTTGTCATTCATTGCGAAGTAGTTTGAGGTTGCTCATTAAGCATTGCCCAGAAGATGCCAATATGTTTTACTGCGTCCATAAAATCCTTGAAATCCACGGGTTTTACCACATATGCATTCACTCCAAGTTCATAACATCTTTTCAGGTCGGGTTCTTCTCGAGATGAAGTCAACATAACAACAGGGATTATCTTTAATTTCTCATGTTCCCTGATGGCGGTTAAAACTTCAATCCCGTCCATGCGGGGCATTTTAATGTCGAGTAGTAAAACAGCAGGATTACCCTTTGTGCGATTTTTAAATTGCCCTTCATAATTAAGATATTCCATTGCTTCTACTCCGTCCTTGACTGCAACAACATGGTTAGCAAGGTTATGTTCGGTAAGTGCCTCAATAGTCAGTTCCATATCCTGCGGATTGTCTTCTGCTATTAAAATTGTCTTCAACTCAATCATTATTATTCCTCCCGATGTTTTGGTATGTTAAAAAAGAATGTAGCTCCTTTATTTGGTTCGGCTTCCGCCCATATAGTACCATTGTGTTTCTGTACAATGCGCTGCACATTGGCAAGTCCGATTCCCGTCCCTTCAAAATCAGATTGGGAGTGCAGGCGCTGAAAAACGCCAAATAGTTTATTTGCATATTTCATGTCGAAACCTACTCCATTGTCACGAATGAAGAGTATAAAATTGTCCTTTTCCTCTCTGTATCCAATCGAAATTTCGGCGGATTCTTTATACTTTGTATACTTAACGGCATTATCAATAAGGTTAACCCAAACCTGCTTAAGCAGAGAGTAGTCACCAAATACCTCAGGCAACTCTTGCACCGACCATATGATTTTTCTGTTTTTTATATATGGTTTTATTTTATCTTCCAGCACTTCATTAACCAAAACGTTCATGTCTGTTTTTGCTTTACGCAACTCCTGACGACCGGTTCTTGAAAATTGAAGCAGGTCATCGATCAGCAAACCCATCTGTTTTGCAGCATCAGTAATGATACCCAGATAATGACCGGCTTTTTCCGGTAAATTGTCCTGGAACCGGTCGTTCAGTAAATCTACATAACCGTTTATATGGCGCAGAGGAGCCCTCAGGTCGTGTGATACGGAATAGCTGAACGCTTCCAGTTCTTTATTGGCCATTTCGAGCTGAGTGGTTCGCTCACTAACCCGTTGCTCCAGAGTTTCATTTAATTGTCTGATCTCCTCCTCGGCCTGCAAACGCTTGGTGATGTCATTGGCCAATACCAATCGTGCTTTTTTGTTATTATAAATTATACTATGAGAAATAATTTCGACTAAAAAAATGTCACCGGCTCTATTTTTATGTTTCCATTCACCCGAAAAGGACAATTCATCTGAATCTTGTCTGACATTTTCCATTAATTTCCCCATTTCAGAGGCAGGTCTAATATCCTTTAAATTCATATTCAAAAACTCATCCCTGCTGAAACCATATTTTTTAATTGCTGCTTGGTTTACCTCCAGAAAATTAAGGGTTTCCAAATCATATACCCACATTGGGTGTGGATTATCCTCAAATAACAACCTATACTTCTGTTCACTTTCACGTAACTCTTCCTCTACGTGCTTTCTGCGGGTAATGTCTTCTATAATACCCAGGTTATAAAGAAATTGTCCTTCACTGTCAAAAATGGCAGAAACTGTCAGCGAAGCCCAAATAATCTGTCCGTCTTTCCGGATATAGCGTTTTTCTGTTTTGTAAACGGCAATTTCTTTATTATTAAGTTTTTGAATACAAGTAATATCCTTTTTCAGATCATTGGGATAGGATATGTCTTTAAATGTTAATTGCAGAATCTCTTCTTCGCTATACCCTATAATAGCAGAGAAAGCCGGATTAGCTTTTTTAAATCTAGATTCTTTATCTGCAATTACCATTCCGAAAGGACCGTTTTCAAACAGTTTGCTGAACCGGAATTCACTATCAAGAAGCTTTGCTTCCTGCAGTTTGCGTTCTGTGATATCCATAGAGAGAATAAAGACTCCTTCCGGTACAGGTTGGATACTCAGGTCGAACCAGCCAAGAGTTCCATCAGGAAAAGCAAACTCGTTTTCGAAATGCTTATGAATCCTCTTTTCGAGCACCTGCTTGATAATTTTAAACACATTGGTGTGTTCTATCCCCGGCCACATATCCATATAGCGCTTGCCAAGCAGTTCTTTGTTCGACCGGTGGTTGTGTAGCTCCGCAGTATGGTTCAGATAAATGTATCTCCAGTCGAACCCTAATATCTGACACCCTTCCAGCATTTGGTCAAGCGTGCTTCGCGAACGTTCTTCACTTTTTCTTAATGCATCATTCAGTTGCAATAGCTCCATTTTCTGATATGTCATCTCGCTTATTAGCTGAGTCATATTCAGCAAAAAGTCCATTGCGATTTTAACCTTCTCCTTAGAGACAATGGGTACATCCACCAGAGCCTTCAGATACTCCTTTTCGTCAAAACCATATTGTTCGGCTTGTTTCTTGAAGAAAGATCTATCCGGTTCTTCAAAGAAGAATTGTCCTGAGAAAAGGTTGGCGATATGATCACCGTTAATTATGATAGGTACCGCTACGTCTACCAATCCATTGTAACACTCATAGAAATGATACTTCTCGTCACCGCAAAGTTTGTTTGCTAAAACTGTATCGCTAATCCTGCAATTTTTGGCTGTTTCGGGATTTATCCGGTGAAATTCGGTGCATATATGTCTCCATCCCGATTTCGAAAGCACATTTCCTTCGAGGTCTAATATGGCAGTAACAAAACCTGTAGATTGATTGAACCCTTCAAGCAACTTATTTACTCCCTCAAAATCGATTAAATTAAGAATGTTGATTTCCATAGATTTATTCACCTTAATTCTATGGGAGTAAATTTAAACATTTTTTTGATATTTACATAATGATTTTATGCTGAATAATATTTTGAAATACAGAACAATGCCGAGAGTTTATAAGGTCCGTGGTTTTAATTTTTTGTATTCCTCATCTATTAATTTAGTGTACATTTTGGCGGCATTACATAATTTAGATTTCCACTAACCCTTTTTTTCTAATTCTTTGACAATCGTATCAAAATCAGATATGTGATTTTTCATTCGCTCTTCCTTGTATTTTTCAAATTCATCAAAAGCTTTCTTTGCTGCCTCTTCTGCTCTCACTTTACCCGGACCATGTAATAACTCTTTTTCGCTCAACGCCAGAAACTGGTCAAGCTTTATGATCCAATCAGTCATTTTCATAGGTCGTTCATTGGATGCCTGCAACTCGGCAAAATCTAAATATAGCGATACAATCAGATTCAATTGATTTAGCTCCTGCTCTGTCAGGTAGTTTTTTGCAACTTTTACATCTAGAGCAGTGATGTAATCACCATTAAAGTTAATCAGTCCCATAAGTGGTTTTGAACTGTCGGCACGGGTTTTTATCAACTCCGCAGCTGTTTGACCATGAACGGCATAATGCATCTTGTTTTGCACTGTGGCAAAAAACTTTTGGGTAAGTTCATCACTTGGCATATAGTCAATGCTTGTAGCATATATGTCTGTAACTTTCTGGTAGAAATTCCGTTCGCTGCTCCTTATGTCGCGGATACGCTGCAACAACTCCTGGAAATAGCGGGCACTTTTTCCTCCCTGCTTCAAACGTTCATCATCAAGTGTAAAACCTTTTACAATATACTCTTTCAAACGTTGTGTCGCCCATATACGAAATTGGGTTCCCCGAGGCGATTTCACCCGGTAACCAACAGAGATTATAACATTTAAATTATAACACTTTATAGGTTTGTCAGAATTTGCAATGTGCAATTTTTGCACATTGCTTTCTTCGGACAGCTCACCTTCGTTAAAAACATTGGCAACATGCTTAGTAATTACCGTACGTTCGCGTTGAAACAACTCTGCCATCTGTTCTTGTGTCAACCATACAGTATCCTCATCCAATCGCACCTGAATGTTGGTTTTGCCATCTACAGTTTGATAAAACAATATCTCGGATTTATTTTCCGTAAAGTTAATATTGGTCATATTTAATTAATAGTCAATAGCGTATTTATATCTTAAAGGCCAATTTGAACACCCAGACTAATAATCCGGGACTGAGGGACATTCAAACTCTCTGAGGCATATATATCTGGTGTCCAGCCAGGATATTTTGTTAAGGTTAACAGGTTGGTGCCTCGTGCAAAAAATCTTGCCGATGCAATTTTATATTTTAAAGAAACATTCGATGGCAGAGTGTATCCGATTGTGAGATCATTGAGTCTTAGGTATGAACCATCGAAAAGGTATAGTGTGCTGGCGGTATAATCGGTATCAGTTGAAACACTTGGTTTTGGGTATGTCACCAAGTCACCCGGTTTTTTCCAATAATTGTTATAATATTCAATTGATTTATTATTTGAATACGAATGAAAATCGCTTGCAAAATATATCATTGTTCCGCTAAGTATATCATTTCCATAAACAAATTGCCAGAAGAGAGTAAGATCAAAACCCTTATAAGTTAGGTTATTTGTAATGCCTCCATAAAATTTTGGATTTGAGTTTCCTGTCACTTGCCGACTTGCTAAATATGGATCTGCAGTTATTTCGGTTCTGGTGTTGTCAGTATAATAAAGGGCCCTCCCAATTGCAGGGTCAACTCCGGCATTAATAATCAGGTTGTAAACCTCGGGAGAAAAACCTTTTTTATATATTCGAGGACCGGCAATAATGATATCATCAAACTCAATAATTTTATCTTTTAAAAATGTAAGATTAACACTAGTGTTCCACTTTACCCGCTTATCCAGATTTATTGAATTTAATGTAATCTCCACACCATTATTTCTCAATGAGATGGGTAGGCTGAAATTCGAATCTGGGTATATCGAACTATGATAACGTAGATTACTGGAAAGTTTGTCAAAATAATTAAGATCTCCGGAGAGTCGTTTGTCAAACAAAGCAAATGATAACCCTAAGTTAAAATGTTCTGTAGTTTGCCACATGTATTGTTCTTGATAATTACTCTTTATACTGCCGAAACTAGCGTTGACCGATAAAAAGTCTAAAACTTGCCATGCAACTGATGAGTAAGAAGAGATTTTTGAGCCAGAGTCAGAGTAGACAGGAAAAAGCTCTATAACATGCCATTCACCTGATAAGTAAAAATAGGCTTTTGAATTGTGTAATGGAGATAAAAAATCTTGTCTGATTATCTGGTTGATAAAAATTTTATTGTAAAGGTTTAGACTGGCGTTAAGATAAAAGTTGTGGTTTCTATAAGTTCTCGAATCTCTACTTTGTTCCTGGGGAGCAGAATAATCATAATCGAGATATTCTTTATTTAAGTAGTAACCACCGGATAATGTTATTCTGTGCTTATCATAAATGGGTTTAGTAAAGGTAAGGCTGTAATTATAATTAGTGATAGTAGAATTTATATAACTGAAACTATCGAAAATGTATTCGTAACTTTTTTTCTCTTTCAGCTGAGATTGTTGTCCCCATAGATCGGCAGAAAAAAACAAATATTTAGTAATATTGGCCTTAACAGAAGCATTAATTAAGATATTTTTATAAGTTGACTCTCCAACAGATTGCAATGGCACAGGATTATAATAAGGATTATTGTACTGGTTTGTATTTGGTATGTAGAGCGGTTCCAGTGGAGATAGCAAGGTAGCCCTCATAGGAGAAGCTCTGTCAAAATCTGTCATAGTTGGACTTACCCCTACAGACATTGTAAGCCATTTTAAGGGTTTATAATCGATATTTAACTGGCCGGCTATATTCTGGGAATTGCTCCCGATTATAGGTGCCTTTTGATTTGACCAAAATAATGAAGAATAATATCTTAATTTAGCTGTTCCTCCTCTGACCGAGAGGTTGTAATGGTGCATAAGTGAATTTCTAAAGATGAGTTTCTGCCAATGAGTGTCTGGGCCCAGAGCAGGATCGTTTGGATTTGATGGGTCTTTCCAATACGGAAAATTTAATGATAATAATTCTTGCCAGGACCGTGAGTTATTCTGACCATATGAGTCGTTGTTGTAACCGTCCCTGAACATTTCAATAAACTGTGAACGGTTCATCAGCTCCAATTTTTTGGATGGCTGTGCTATTCCAATCTCAGTGTTAAAGGAAAAACGGGGTTTGCTATTATACCCCTTCTTTGTTGTTATCACTATGGCTCCGTTTTCATCTTGTGGCCCATATAGTGCCCCGGCCAGTCCATCTTTAATAATCTCAACAGACTCAATATCATATTGATTAATGAAAGAGAGAGGGTTTATTGGTTCAAACGATCCAAACAGTCCGTTGGATTTCTCCCAGATTCTGTTGGAAAGCCTATGCCCGTCAATAATAATAAGGGGCTGAGATTTTCCTGTGAAGCTATAATTGCCCCTGATAAAGACATTGAGATCCTGACTAATTTTTCCTCCTTGACTAATTATTTGCAGACCAGCAACTTTTCCTTGCAACCCTTCTTGTATGCTCTTAAATGCACTTCTTTCCAACGGGTTCTCCCTGACAATTACTGACGTTGTCAGGTACTGTTTTAAAATAAAATGATCAGGATTGGTAAACCTCTCTTCCTGTTTTGTTTTGATAGTATCTTTAAAAATAGTGTTAGAAAAGAGACTTTGACAGTAAAGTGTAAATAAGAGTACAAGAATTTTCGTTTTCATGCAGTGATTGTTTTGGGTAAAATTAAGCATAAAAACTGATTAGCTGAACATTACAACAATAATAATTGAAAAGAAACGTCAAATATATTGTTCCATTACAGCATTCTGCAAAAGTCTGATCTTTTCTTCAATGGTTTTAGAAGAGATAGAACGATATACAATCACATTTTTATCTTGACCTATCCGATGTGAGCGACTGAGTGCCTGAATCTCCGCAGCTGTCAGATCTTTTTCAAATGTAAATATAACTTGTGAAGCCTTTTCTGTCACTTGTATACGGTCATGTGGCCACAGATGATAGCCTTCGATGCATGGCCGGATATAATTATCAATAGTATTGGAGGGCACAGTTGAGTGGAAGACTTTGAGCGTTTTCTCCTTTGAATAATTCTTCATTAGTGAATGGTCCGAATAATTGACCGTAAGTGCCAGAATCTTCCCGGAAGATTCATTCATTTGCAAACCCTCAGATGACGATCCTATAGCTATTTCTGTGATGGTTAACGCTCCAGACGGTCCCTCATCCACTATAACTGGAAAGTCCATCCTCAGGGAATGTAAATTTAAATTAGCACTATATTGTGATTACTGCTTGTTTTGATTATAATTAGTTGTTATATTTGCTTGAAATCACAGTATGTTGTGATTATTGTATGTTTTGATTAAAATTAGTTGTTGCTTTTGCTGAAAACCCAAAATATTGTGATTATGATGACAATTGGAAAAAATATTAAGGCACGACGTAAGATGCTTAAGATAACCCAAAGAACTCTTGCAGAACTTGCTGGAGTAAGTATTAACACACTTACTAAGATTGAAAGAGGCGAAGCCAATCCGTCATTCGAAGTACTGGAAAAGATACTTGACACAATTGGATTGGAGATTAAAGTTGTTGTAAAAGGAAATAAATAGTTTATGAGAAAAGCCGCGGTGTATCTTAGAGGAGAATTTGCAGGAGAACTAACAGAGATCTCTCGCGCAGAGTATCTGTTCAGATATGATGATGATTATTTCACTAATCCTGCCAAACCGGCAATTTCTCTTACATTAAACAAGTTGCAACAGGAGTACAAATCAGAGTTCTTATTTCCATTCTTCTTCAATATGTTGTCGGAAGGGAGTAATAGAATATCACAATCGAGAGCACTTCATATTGACGAGAATGATCATTTTGGAATATTGCTTGCTACTGCACAAAACGATGTGCCAGGTGCTGTAACTGTTAAACCTTTGTAATTTATGAACACATTAGATAGATGTCCATCAACTTTAGCTGCAGGGTTTGACGCATATTCTCCCATTGCCCGAAAGAGATTGGCAGAAGGAAAGAGTATTTCGCCAATCCTCCCATATGGACCTGTTTATGAGAATGAGGAGGAAGCACAACTTTTCGAGAAGAATAGAGAAAGAATATCGTTGTCTGGTGTACAGAGTAAGTACTCAATGGTTATAAAGAATGGTAGATTTGAATTATCCCAGGAAAACGAACAGGGTACATACATATTGAAGCCAAAATTGAGTACATATCGCAACAGAGACTTTAGTCCGGCAAACGAAAACCTGACTATGCAGCTTGCAGAACAAGTTTACAATATCGAGACTGCTGCAAATGGGTTGTGCTTTTTCTCAAACGATGAGATGGCTTATGTCACAAAACGATTTGATGTTGCATCTAATGGCAGCAAATACAGGAAAGAAGATTTTGCATCTTTAGCAGGGTTGACATCTGAAAATGCCGGAAAGAACTATAAGTACGATGTTCTTAGTTATGAAGAAGCTTCGGAAATCATCAAAAAATATGTTCCTGCATGGAGAGTTGAAATATTAAAATTCTTCGGGATTATCGTTTTCAACTTCTTATTCTCAAATGGGGATGCTCACATAAAGAATTTCTCTTTACTTGAAACACCGGATGGGGACTTCAAGTTAGCTCCGGCCTATGATCTTATCAATACTAGAATTCATTTACCGGACGATTCAATATTTGCACTCGATAAAGGTTTGTTTAAAGGAGGAGATAAAACACTCTGTCCAATGGGGATGGTTACAGGAAAATCCTTCTTTGAGTTAGGGAGAAGAATAGGCTTACCGGAAAAGATGGTAAAAAGAGAATTAGAAAGACTCTCTGCTTCATACGAGAAGACTGAAATACTTATTGCAAATTCATTTCTGTCTGATGATCTGAAATCACAATACAAAACTATGTATTATATGCGGAGAGATTCGTATTTAAAAGCCTTTACGTGACACTAATCTTACTCTGCCAGAGGCTTTAGCAGATGTGTGATTTATGATAAATTCGTAATTCTTTGGTGAATAACCCGGATTATAGCTTTCATTTAATTTGCTAATATTTTTTAAAAGGTTTAATAATTGGTACACCCAGTGTACCTTCAGGTTCCTGAATATGCAATAGCGAAGCAATGGTAGGAACAATATCTTCGACGTATACCTCTTGGTTAGATTCACCTTCACAGATATGCCATCCATAAAATAACAACGGAACATGTGTGTCATAATCGTATGATGAGCTGTGCGTAGTGCCGGTTGAATTATCTTCTGAACCATAATTTGCGGTTAGTTCAAAAATAATATCTCCGGATAAAACAGGGTTAAATCCGTTGAGTATGAAATTAGACATCGATCGTTCAGGATATTTGCCTTTAAGCTTTTCTTTTGTGGTAATAGTAGCTATTTCAGGATACGTATCCAGCATATGAGTTACCAGATTTAAACAGAAAGAATGTATTTCGATCTTCTGCTTGTTAATTATGTCGTGATTTAGATAAATGTTGCCGTCGTGAATCTTTTCTATTAATCCCGAAACTCCATATTGTTTTTGACAAAAAGCATTTAATGTGCGCTCCATAGAATTGATGTCAATAAAACCCGTTGGCACATGGTTCGCTTTAAGATAGGCCGAATTGGGTTTAACTGCATGATCAGCCGTAAGAAAGAGCAAGTAATTGCCCTTGCCAGGATTTTTATCCAATTCGTCAACAATGCGTGACAATTGCTTATCCAGTTTGATGTAAGTGTCCATTATTTCCATTGAATTCGGACCATATGCATGACCGATATAATCGGTCGATGAATAGGAGACAGCAAGAAAATCTGTGTATTTTCCCTGACCGGTTTTCTCTTGTTTTATTAGATCGATAACAAAGTCTGTTAGCAGTTCGTTGCCAAATGGTGTATTTTTAATAAGTTCAAGTTTCTCGCTCATGTTGTGTTTGCCGAAAACGTGCGGAAAGGTAGTTTTTCCTTCATCGAACACATCTTTTTCACCGGGACCATCATCGGGCATTACAGTTTCGTATTCGCCTTGTGCCAGAGATAATGTCCAATCCGAACTCATAAGCTTTGCTGGGATTTGCTTTTCATTAAACTTGTTTACCCACTGTGGCAATTCCTTCATATAATAGGTTGATGTAACAAAGTTTCCAATAGCCCCATCATACCAGTAAGCAGCATCAGCCATATGTCCACCTGGAAGAATTGCCGCCCTGTCCTTAATCGAGACTGAAAAAACTCGCGACAAACCATTATTTGACATTTGCAATTGATCACCAATGGTAGATGTTTTCAGATTTTTTGGAGAC
>Ga0074193_1002384_pt1 | contig 17190 bp, 13 predicted proteins | sample EPASupsiteHSE605_FD_64523 | JGI IMG/M metagenome (GOLD analysis project Ga0074193, IMG submission 64523) | Bioremediated contaminated groundwater from EPA Superfund site, New Mexico - Sample HSE6-05 | ecosystem: Environmental > Aquatic > Deep subsurface > Groundwater > Contaminated ... | reverse complement strand
AGAGCTTGAGAAAATAAGAAAGATAGAACTACAAAATGGAGAAGTAATAGTTACAGAACTCACAAGGAAACAAAAAGAAATCATAGAAAAAATGAATTTATGCGCTTAAAAAGGCGGAAGTTAGGTTTCTATGGTGTAATTTCCTTTTCTGTGGCGTTATTACAGGTAAATTCTGAAAAATGACAATTCTAACTTCTTGAAATCAAAATGCATTTGAGCAAATCATCTAAAATCAAAAATCGCACAGCTCATTTCTTATATTTCTTCAATGACTTTATGTAAAAGCCGGCCGCCTTCGCGCCCTTTGAGAGCCCTGGGTTCAAAAAAGCAAAAATTAAAACGAGGTGCCGAAAAATTAGAAAATGGGCTTGTGAATGGTTGCTGGGAGAGTCAAATTAAAGTGAAAATGTTATCGGTTTCTTGCACCATCAGATCAGCAGATCCTCAATCCCTGCTCCACTCACAATCTCAATCGCCTCAGCCTCTTCTTCCGGCGTCAGGTATCGGTCAATTTCCGGATACTCCGCTGCCCGGTAGCATGGCCTGTACTGGAACATGAGGTTGAACCTGATTTGCGGGATATGTTTTGCGACCCATTCGGCAATCGGTCTTGTGCAGCACTCGAGGTGGCCCGGGAGGACGAGGTGGCGGAGGAGGACGTCGGCGGTTTTGTAGGCAAATTCGAAGTTGGGCTGCACGACTTCCAGGTAATTTTTTATTTTGGAATATTTCCGGGCGCATTCGTCGTTTCCGTATTTGAAGTCCCCCAGGTAGACATCCACGACTCCTTCTAGAATTTCTGCAATTTCAGGGGAGTGATACATATTCGAGTTCCAGACCACAGGCGTGTTTACGGACATTTCCCGGATTATTTTCAGGACGGTATGCGTGTGGGGGGTAGGAGTCACGAAATTTACGTTTTTGGCCCCGTGCATTCTTCTGAGGTCGATCAGCTTTGCAAGTTTTCTGGGCTCGATGCGGGTTCCGGCTTCAGGGCAGGTTGAGATGTCCCAGTTCTGGCAGTAAACGCAGGCAAAGGTACAGCCCGTAAAAAAGATCGTGTGAGAGGGCACAAGTTCGGGCTCTTCTCCCATATGCAGGAACTCGGAAGCATAATTGGAAAGGTCGGTAAGCCTGCAAAAGCCTTTTTCACCTGTTTTCCTGTTAACCTCACAGCGCCATCCGCAGCAGTGACATTTCTCCATCATCCTGTCCACGATTGCAACTTTAAGGTCGAGGAGGGATGGACTGGCTTTCGGGGTTTTCAGGAAGCTCTCGGTAAACAGTAGCAATCTGTCAGATGCATCTTTGTAGGCAAGAGCTTCCATAGATTCGATTTCAAGATTTTCGTGAAGCTTCCTATATTCTTCAATGCCTTTCTCATGGATTTCCCTGAGCTCTTCAAGCGGCATGTCTGGATCGAACAGAACCGGAATTTTCTCTGTTATCTTAAAGAGAGCAGGCATTTCATCTCTCTGCACCTTGAGGTAGCGTTTCAGGTACTTCGGGGCTGCCATATTAAAATATTCTCCTGCATGGGTTAAAGGTCTACGATGTTCCTTTGGAGCTTTACCTCCAGTCGTTACTCCTGACCTTTTTATCAGGTACCGCCATTGGGTCCTGTTATTGAGTTCCGTTATTGAATCCCATTGTTGAGTTCCATTATTGAATTCAATTAATTGAGTTCCGTTATTGAGTTTCATTATTGGGTTTTTATTGAATTCAATTATTGAGTTCCGTTATTGAGTTTCATTATTGGGTTTTTATTGAATTCCATCATTGAATTTCCATTATTAATTATGTCTAATTTCTACGTCTCCGAATTTCTAGTTTCCTAAATTTTACTCCTAATTTATAATTCTAATTTTTTAGTTTCCTGATTTTTGCTCCTGATTTTTACTCCTAATCTTTAAAAAGGGCTAAAATTAATAATACCTGGACATTTTAATATAGGGATTATAATATGGGATCAAGCCCGAGCGTTTGAACCGTACCTGCTGGATAGTTCAAGCAAATCGGACAGTTTTAGAGGGGATTTTCTGGTTACCGTTGACACATCGACAATCAGTCTCTGGGATTTAACGTCTCTTTTGCTCATATTTTTCTTTCTATACGCAGTAGTCTACCCGCAGTCGCACCTCAAAAGAATTCGGATGCAGCGTATTGCAAAACTGAAAGCTATGGAGAAAAGCCACGGCTGCAAAGTACTCACTATGATTCATAGGCGGGAAGCTGTTTCCTTTTTCGGGCTGCCTGCTTACCAGTTCATAGATGAAGAGGATGCCGAACAGATCCTGCGCTGGATAAGGCAATACAAAGATTACCCGCTTGAGCTAATCCTGCACACCCCTGGCGGGCAACTTCATGCCTGCATACAGATTGCCCGCGCTCTCAGGAAGCATCCCAAAAATACCAGGGTCATCATCCCTCATTATTCGATGTCAGGGGGTACGGTTATCGCCCTTGCCGCAAACGAAATCGTGATGGATAAAGATGCGGTTATAGGACCTATAGATCCTCAGATAGGCGATCTCTTGCGCGGGACTTATCCTGCTCCTTCCTGGATCTATGCCGCAGAAACAAAAAAAGAAAAAGCAGACGATACCACCCTTGTCATGAGCGACATCTCAAGAAAAGCCCTCAAACTTACCCGAAACGTTGCAAAAGAGCTTCTTGAAGGTAAAATACAGGCAGGCCCTAACGGGGAAAACAGGCTCGATGAAGTTGTAGAAAAACTGGTCAGTGGAGAGATGATCCACAGCACTCCCCTTTCCGCCAGCGAGGCAAAAGAGTTGGGGCTTTCCGTAAATACGGATTTTCCGGAGGATGTGCACGAGTTCATGAAGCTCTTCAAGCCTGTAAAGAGGAATGTGGAATACGTGGAATGAAATTTGACTTGCTAATTGAAAGTTTATCCCGTAACTCAAAATTTGGCTTTGTAGAAAAACTATCTAAATCAGCTGCAATAGGCTGAAAATAAATAAGTAAAGATTATCGCGCTTTTCCGCATCCGTTTGCTAGCGCGGGTCTGTAAAGTTTGTCTACTCTTTTATTTGTAAATAAGCTACTTAATAAATTTTTTGTAGTTGTCTGCCGTTTATAGTTTATGTTATTTTATGACTATCCCAAGTTGTATGTTTATGTTATCCGTTTCCTGGCGTTCGTCCTCGTCCTTATTTTCGGCGTTATTTGGCTTGCAGTAATCATGCCGTAAGGGGCGGTTAGTTGATCGGAAGCCTTGGGAAGAGCTACAATTTTCAAGAATTGGCCGGATCACATGCTTTCAAGAAGGCCACAAATTAACCATGATTTGATTTCATTTAGATAATTGGAGTACAAATAAGCTAGTTTTTCTACTAAAACTTCTTCTTGAGCTTCTAATGCCTTCGTATTAGTTTTTGCAGGTGTCGGGCATAATCTATGACTTTCTTTATCTGCCTGAATATTCGGAAGAAGTCACAAAGATCGGAGTTCTCAGCGTAAATATGAAGAAAAAAGTTGTGGGTTGGTATTATAAGAAGAAAAGGACTTATCGATTACAATCATATCTAGGACTTATGCACTTGAGGTACAAAATCAAGTACAATAGACGCTGTGATCTAAATTTGGATTTTAGACAGTTAAAGGCTTAGTGCTATTGATTTCTCAGTTCAACCGCGTAAGTCCTAATATCATTAAAATCATATCTCTTCTATAAACTCAAAACCTGTTAAAATTAAATATTCAACTTTTGGGGGATAAACGATGACAGAAATGACCGATCAGAAAAAACCTATGATTTGGAAAGAACTCGTACTTGGACTCACTGTAATCGAATCTCTTGAATATCACTCAATTCGTACAATACCTATCGTGACCGCGAGTGGTTCAGGAGAAGCTCTTTTTACAGAAAATCTCAGTAGACTTACTAAATTAGAAAATGGTGAAACTGTAAAGGGAGTTCTTCCGGTTCCATTCCCAACATATGAGGTAACTGGATCGATGCCAGCTGAAGGTGAGGAATTCAGTAATATTCTTCTCTTAGGATATGAGTATCCTGGGGTAAAATCCCCTGATTGGATGCAGGTTCTTAAGAGGGAGATAGAAAACCCAAGCAGATGTTTGTAAAATTAAAGTTCATGAATAAAAATTTGATAAACTTTTTACATTTTTTCGAATTGATTTTATTCCGTTTTGGGATACAGTGCGGATGTAGTGCCTCTGGGCTTTTCTCCCCAACAGATGTAATTCTTCCATGTAATTCTTCCATGTAATTTTCCCATGTAATTTTTCCATATGTTTTTTGGGTTTGGGAAGGTTAAACCTAATTTCAGATTTTAGCTATTGGGTTGTGAATGCTGTAAGGAGGCGTTATTTGGCAGTGGTGGTCCGGAATTTGTTATTTTACCTACTCTCGAATTAAGAGAATGAAATACTCCACCATTCAAAAGAAAACTTTACTAAGAGCTTTTCATGAAGTTGAATAGATTACAGTGAAGAGTAGGGATGCGGTGAAGAGTAGGGATGCGGTGAAGAGTAGAGAAAACATGTGACTCTCCTTAATGCCGGATGCTTCGGGTAAATTATAAACGAAATATAGGATCGCTTAGTACATTCTTTGCCATTCTTTCCTTTTCAAACTCTTTTTTTAATTATTATTGGTTTCTAATTTATATTTCTCTAGTTATTATATGTAAGTAATAATCTCTTTCTAATGCTCGGAGACTTTTATTAGTCTCTGGTGTTTTGATTGATGATGGCGACTGTCAGCGAAATAAATGCTAGAGAAAAGGGGGTAATTAAACATGGGCGAAGAACATTTAACAGGAACACATCCAATGATGCATGCTGAACCGATGTATGAGATTTGGGAACTTCTGACTGATGAACAGAAAAAGAAAGTTGCAGTAATAAAAATGGATATGAAAATACAGTGGATGGAAATGAAAATAAATGATATGGAAAAGATGATCGAATTAAAGAAAAAAGCCATAGAGAACATTAGAAAAGTCCAGGAAATGCTCAAACAATAAGAAGTAAGGAGCCGAGAGCTGTATAGCTTAAAAAGTATAGATAATTTTCAAAATTTTACGAGCTCTCGATTCCCGATTCTCGTTTTTCCATTCAGAGAGATCACCGTCAAACCTCTTATCCGCATATGATCAAAGAAAAAAGGAGTGAAAAAGAAATCAAATAAAAAATAATGAGAAAGAAATTCAGAGAGTAAAATTGTTTCCTTCTTCTTTTCTTACATTGAGATAGAATTCTCATTTTGCACAGTTCATAGCTTTCGTTGCATAGGTTCCCGGTACTTGCCCGTCACAAAAGGTACCAGCAATTCTCCAACAGTATCGACCTGCATTTTTCCCGAAATTTGTTCCGTCATGCTTTTCCTCAGTGGCTGCGGGGCAAACCCCGAATTCTTTGCATTTTTCCCCTTAAGGTTGTCTGCCACACTTCTCAAACTCCCAACAGTTTAATTTTGGCATAAAACAGCTCTCCTATCGTTTTATTGCTCATTTGTTGCCCATATACTATTTTATAAATGTTTGAATTATTATCTAAAAGTGTGTTACATATATATAAATATTAAATTGTTAAAAAGAAGAGTTTTTTTCTATTGCGGTATACATGGGTTTTAGTTTCCGGCAAAATGCTGTCAGTTAGGAGCCGGGAATATGTTGGTTCGGTTCGTCAGTACCGTCACTTGAAGATAGAGGGGGGTCACTATCAAAAAGAAGCTTTAAACCTGTGAAAAAGAAAGCTTTAAACCTGTGACCTCTGTCCAAATGACAATTTTCTGCCCAAATGACAACCTTTTTAATCGGTCACAAACGAAAGTTAAAATGAAAAAAGGAAGCGTGAATTTGAAGGGTGTTTATTCGGTCTTATTCCTTTTAATTTCTTCCAGTATTTTCTTCTGCGTTTCTGCAATCTCTTTTAGTGTTGTATTAATTTCTGTTATTATTTCTATCATGTTTTGTGTTGTGTTGACTTCTGGAATTTCCGTCGGGCATGTTTCCGTTTGCTCTAACTCTTCTTTTTGTAGGGTTCGCAGAACTTCTGTCAATACTCCAAAACCACAGTTCTTGCCGGCGTCTGCATTTGCTTTATCTTCATCATACATGATTCTAACAATGCCGCGAAGTATAAATAAATTATTTCCGGTGCGTTGTGACATCCGCCTCTATCCGGATCATGGTTAGTTCGGACTTTCTATTCTTTGAGTAATAGGAAATAACTCCACCGTACTTGTAAAAATTGCGCTACGAGTTTCTAATGGTTCAATAGTGTTTCTAATGGTTCAATAGTGTTTCTAATGGTTCAATAGTATTACTGCATGTGATGGGAGAAGCCCTGTGACTTGTGAAATCTGACCGGATATCTCGGAGTGAAGGACTTTTGAGATTCATAACCTACAATTAGAATGGAGAAAGAATGAAGAAAGAATGGAGAAACAAAAAATTTCACAAATGTCAAATAGGAGTACACATTTGAGCATAAAAAGAATAACTGTAGAAGTAAAATCTGAGGCGAGTATCTAGATGGAATATTAAAGAAGTAGGGGAATCGAGAGCTCTATAGACTAAAAAAAAGCATAAACCTTCAAAATTTTACGAGCCATCGGTTCAAGATTCTCGTTTTTCTTCTCATATGCTGTCCTTATTTTGAAATATTTACCGTGCCACAGTTACCTTACTCGATTTTAACATCCACTAATTTTTCAGGTGTCTGCTTATAAGGTACTGTGACTTTAAGTAAACCATTTGAATAGTTAGCAACTGCTTTTTCCGGTTCTACCGGGCAGCAAAAAGCATAGCTGTCCGTATACTCTACATCTTCTTTGGCGGCTCTTATATAGAAGCCATTGTCACTAATTTTGAAGGAGATATCCTTCTTTTCAACTCCCGGAAGAACCACTTCAACAGTTACATTCTCACATTTGTCATCTGGATAGATACAAACATTTGGTGATAACCTCAAAACGTCTGCCATAATATTTACCCCCAAATAACATTTACTAATTAGGATATTTATATTTTTGTTTTTATTCAAGTAATCTGTTAACGTTAAAACGACGATTGCAGTATTTTATTTATCTTCGTTTATGGCGGAGCCTATCCAAAACTCGATATTTACCTCTTTGAATCCCGTATTTAGAATCAACAATTGAGCTTCTGATTATGAAAATAATCCTGAAAAATATCCAGTTGGTATTATATAATATCAACGATATCTAATTGGTGGGGAAAAAAGTGTCAGGTGCGAGGATCTGACAAGGTTGATAGATTGAATAACTCAAATTAATTCGATTAACAGCAGTGTCAGACGACTAATTAATAATTACCATAATGACCAAAATGATTACCATGCTGACCATTGCAAAAGTTATTGAGAAACCAGGAAAGCTGTAAAGCCCGGAACCACGGTTGAAAGCCAGTTTCTGGGCCTTAAGGAGGAGTTGCTATGCATAAAGCTTCACCGAAAACATATATTACTTCTGGGCACAGTGCCTGCCCGGGCTGCTGTGACATTTTTGCCGCAAAATTCACACTCATGGGAGCAGGTCCCAACTGTATTATCATTAACCCAACTGGCTGTCTGGAAGTCACAACTACACCTGTCCCGAATTCCTCCTGGCAGGTTCCCTGGATCCACTCTCTCTTTGAAAATGGAGGGTCAGTGGCTTCAGGTATAGAAGCTGCCTTAAAAGCCCTTGGCAAAAAGAAAGACATCAAGGTTATAGTTCTCGCAGGCGATGGCGCTACCATGGATATAGGATTCGGGGCCATTTCAGGCGCGTTTGAGCGAGGCCATGACTTTACTTATGTCTGTATGGACAATGAAGCCTATATGAACACCGGAGTCCAGCGCAGCAGTGGAACTCCCTTCGATGCCAGCACCACTACAACTCCGGCAGGAAAATTCTCCTTCGGAAACCCGCTCCCCAAAAAGGATATGCCTGCTATTATGGCAGCTCATGGCTCTCCGTATGTGGCCACAACCTCAATAGGCTACCCAAGGGACATGATCCGTAAAGTCAAAAAAGCCACGGAAATCGTGGGTCCTACCTACATCCACTCTCACGCCCCCTGTACGACAGGCTGGGGCTTTGACACTTCAAAAACTCTGGAAATTGCAAAACTCGCAGTTGAAACCTGTCTCTGGCCAATGTATGAGATAGAGAACGGGGAAATTACGCAGGTTAGAAAGATCAAGGATCCCAGGCCGGTTGAGGAATACTTGAGAACTCAAAAACGCTTCAAACATCTCTTCATCATGGAGGGCGGTGAAGAAGAAATCAAGAAGATCCAGGCAATGGCGGACTGGAACATAAAACACTACGGACTTCAGTGAAAACTAAGGTTCTACTTTTTTGATTTTTTACTTTGGGGTTATCCTAAGTTAGTTTCTATTTTTGACGACCTTTGACGACCATTTTCTATCTTTGGTACTAATGGAATCATAAAGTCCACCTCAAATTACGTAAGTCCACATTTTTGTCTTTTAAGTGGTCTCTAGAAACTTACGATTTGTGTGATTCGCTATGTGTGTGGGTCAGTCACTTTCTGATTTTTTTAATTTTTGCCTCTTCTTCACTCAGCCCTGTCCAGATAACCTTATACCCAAGCTGTTCGAGCACAGGGTAATAGAGGCTTCTGTCAAGCTCAAAACCCTCAAAGATTTTTACTGCATCTGCATATGTTTTCACTGCCCCGGGTTTTTCAAGCTCTGAGTCTATTTTTTCAAGCAGCTGCCTATGGATGACATAGTTTTCAAGGAGCACATAATTCCCGGATTCCCCGGATTTCGCAAGTCTGTCTGCAATCACTTCTTTTAAGGCATCGAGCAGAACTCCTTTTTCAGCTGCTATTTCCGCAAGGCTGATCAGTTCCCCTGAAAGCGAGATTTCCATCTCCTGCAGCGTTGACTTCTCCTCGCTAAGTCTCTTTTCCTCGTATTTTCTAAGCACTTTCATGACTTCGTTTGCCGGAATCTTTTTGTCAAAGAAAATTACTTCCTGGGCAGGGAAGTCTTTTTCAGAGCATTTCAACTTTCTGTCAATCAGAAGAATAAGAGGTTCTTTCACTTCCTTAAGTTTCTTAACCTTCTTTTCAAGGTATTCCGGAGTCCAGAAGCCTACAATTTCCAGATATACCTTCAAACTATTCCTCTGCAGAGAAAAATCCGGCACAAAAGCATGTTTTCCGGCTTTGAGAATTGTAGGCTCCCTTTTTACCTTCCAGCTCCCTAAACTGAGGCTGCCGAAGATCTGTTCAAGCGTGCTATCATAGGCTGCTTCTTCGGCGGCTATTTCCTGAGTTTCGGCTTCCTCTTCCGCAAATCCTGTTTCGGCTTTTTTTCCTGCTTCGTACCTTTCCTTTGCTTCTTCAAGTTGAAGGCCTGAAAAGAGGGCTTCTGAATATCGAATTGCTTCGGGTGAGGGTTTGAAAGCCTCTTCCGAGTCGTCAAGGGTAAATTCGAGAATGCGTTTTCCCTGAAAACCTTTGTGAAGAATGCCTGCCCTCAATCTCCAGCCTTTTGATCGCAGGAGAGTCGGGAAGAGTTTTGCAAAGGAGTTCCCGTACCGTTCCGACATCCTGAAAAGGGAAGCTGGCCCGTCAAGATGGAGGCGGACACCTTTTAGTTCCTCAGGCTCTCCTTTTTCATCTTTTTTCCTCCACTTTTCCTCTTTTCTACCTTCTTTTTTCTCGCCTGCTTCTTTTTTGCCTGTAGTCTCTTCAGTGTCTTCCAGGGAGTACATAAGTCCCGAACGAAGGATCTTCCAGAGTATCTTCTGAAAATCGCCCTTTATCCAGATGTCCAGATCAACTGCGCGGAAGAGTAGGGTCTGGGTCAGGGAAATGTTATACTGTTTGAGAAGTTCTGCAGGCGAAAGGGGAAGGAAGCTTTTCAGGACCTGATTTTCCTCAAGGTCAGCCCAGAGGGCCTTTTCAAGTTCCTGCACAGAAATTGAAAATTTGCTTGCCGCTTTCTGCATCACCTCTTTTTTTTCGGCAGGAGAAAGAACCATTCCTCCGCAGGCTTCAAAGACCGCTTCCCTCGCCAGAGAGGAGTCGACAGCTGTATCCGTTTCGATCACAGCCCGCCTCCCAAGCAGCTGGGAAAGGCCTCTGATGAAGCGGTAATTCATTTCTTCATAGCCTTCAAGTTCTTCCAGAAGGGCTCCGTAAGTTTTTCCAATATGCTGCTCGAAGATTTCTATCAGGAGCCTTGCAAGTTCCAGATTTTCGGAATCAAAGACTGCGTATTCGGGCTTTATATTTCCTCCGGAAATGCGGGTTACAAGAAGGTCAGATGTGAGCAGAAGAACCACCTCCGGGACTTTCAGAGTTTTGATTTCCTTTCGGCTGCTTTTCTTTGTCCACAAGCTTTTTTTCTTTCACCTGACTTTCTCTGTCTGCAAACTTTTTTCCTTTTACCTGACTTTCTCTGTCTGCAAACTTTTTTCCTTTTACCTGACTTTCTTTGTCTGCAAACTTTTTTCTATCAACCTGACTTTCATTGACCTGACTTTCATTTTCTTTCTTTTCAGGTTTTTTTCGGGCTGAAACAGCTTCTTTTCTTCTCCTTGCAGTTCCGGTTTCTGTTGTCTCTTCGGCTATGATTTCGTAGAGCACGGCTTCTTTTCCTTCTTTTTTCCTGAGGATTCTGCCGAGGCGCTGGATATATGCCCGCTTGCTGCCTGTCCCGCTTGCTATGATCCCTATATTTGCTTCAGGGACATCGATGCCTTCGTCAAGTACCTTTGAGGTTACCACAGCCCTGTAAGTTCCTGTCCTGAACTTCTCGAGAATCGAATTCCTTTCTTTTGCAGGCGTCCTGTAGGTAATTGCAGGGATGAGGAACTCCCTGGAAATCCTGTGGACAAGGCGGTTATGTTCCGTGAAAATAAAGATCCTGTCTTTTTTGTGGGTTTCCAGAATCTCTTTTAGTTTTTCAAGTTTTGAGTCGCTGTTAAAAGCAAGGTCTCTTGCCGCATTTCTTGCAAGGAGGGCTTTTCGGGCTTCGGGATCTCTCCCGCTTTTCATAACCAGTTTCCGGAAGTCCTGCGGGCCTTTCATTACTATCCCGGTCTTCCTGAGGTAATTAAGAAACACGGAATAGTGCTTTTCATACTCTTTCCGTTCTTCGTCCGTGAGTGCAACAGATATCCGTTGAATCCTGTAAGGGGCAAGGTGCCCGCCTGCAAGTTCCGAGACCTGCTTTTCATATACCTTCCCCCCGACAAGCCTGTTCAATTCCGAGTGCAGCTCGTCTTCCCTTTCATATGTGGCTGTTAGCCCAAGCCTGTAAGGGGCTGCGGAAAATTCGGCAATGCTTCTGTACCCGGCTGCAGGCAGGTGGTGAACTTCATCAAAAACGAGGAGACCGAATCTGTTCCCAAGAGTTTCGGCATGAATATAGGCAGAGTCATATGTGGAAACCGTTATCGGAAGAATTTTCTTTTCTCCTCCCCCAAGCTTTCCGATTTCCATGGTAAAGGCTTCTTCAAGCTGCTTTTTCCATTGTTCGAGCAGATCAAGGGTCGGGACAATCACAAGGGCAGGGGTATTGCACCCTGCAATTGCCCTAATTCCAACAAGGGTCTTTCCGCTTCCTGTCGGCAGGACAAGCACTCCCCATTTATCATTCTCACCCCAGGAGACAAGAGCTTCTGCCTGGTAGTCTCTTAGCTTGAGTCTTTGTCCTGATGCCTCATATGCTGCTGCAAGGTCCGGACAGGGAAGGAGGTCAAGCACATCGTCTTCAAACTGAATTTTGGAATTCTTCAGGTAGTTAACTATGTCCCTGTAATACATGGCAAGAGCCCTGAAGCTTCCGCTCCTTTCGTCCCAAACCGCATTGGGAACTCTTACATTGCCCTGTATAAGCAGAGTTCCCTGCTTGAAGCTGATTTTGATCATTGTTATTAAGAATCTGGACATTATATATAATAGTTCAGTTACCCGAGTTGCGCTTCCCGAGTTGCGATTCGGCACCCGAGTTCCGCTTCGGGAGCACGGGGTCCTTTTCGCTCGCTCCGCTCGCTCAAGAGGACTAACTTTTGGCGAAGATACATAACTTATTTTTTATTTTTCGGCAGCAGTCTTCTCTAACTTAGTGAGCTTAATTGAACCGGGGCAACATCATTAGCGCCTTTAACGGAGCTTGTCACGCACGCAGTGCGGCTTTATCATAATGTCAGATAAAAATAGAAAAAAGATGTGCTAGTGTTTGTTTTTAAAGATAGAAAATCCATTGCGTCCTATCTGTAAAAAGTCTTTTATTCTTTTTTACTTTTTCGGAAAGGCCCGAGCGTTCGCTCGGTGGAAAAACAGGTTATGGACGATGAATATGTTACCAGGGTAAGTTTCATAACTTATTTTTTATTTTTCGTAGGCATCCCCTTCTAACAAACTCTTTACAACTCCCATTTAAGCAAAGCGGCAGTTTGACTCGCAGTCATCTGAATCTGTTTTTTGCAGGCATTTTTCAGGGGCTTTTTATTGAATCTATTTGAAAAGGGCATGTAACGGAGAAAACCACAAATTTCTTTTGCTTCAATCCGGTTTTGCCGCCAGATCATACTTTTCATTTTATTTCCTTCTGCTGTCAGCAAAATTTCCCGTTGGCTGAAGTGAGATATAATTTGACGATTACTTAGCTTCTCTCCTTGATGAGAAGGAGTTTTCGAAAACATGAGTCTCTATCAAACCAAGGTCTGCACCTTTGAATAAATAAATCGAGTTTTATAATAGAGAAATTGATTTTAGGAAACAAGATTCCTATGCTTCTATCTTTAACAAGACTGATCTTACTGATAACAGAGTTAGTACTGTAACGGAGACGAGGACGAAAATAAGTTCACTCGATGTTCTGGAAAAAGTGCAATTCATGGTTACACGTACATATCCCGTTATTATTCTTTTATCGGCGTTTTGAGCCTTAATAGATTAAAAATTAGGTAGAACATGCCTCTCACTGACGCACAAGAGCTGTTTTCATTATTCTTTGCAGTTTATTTCACTTTGATAATAGACCGCTCCCATCAGACATATAAACCGTGGGACACATACAACGCCTGGAAAGGAAGATCTCACAACATTAAGCGTTTGCTGGCAGGCTGGATCATTTTATTCGCTATACCACTCTTGCATTTTGGAGTTTTGTTTGTCCTTCTTGGGTCATTTAATGTTAGATTTGATATGACGATTAGCGGCATTTCAAGTGTTGTCTTAATCGGCCTCGGTTCATTTTTCGAATTTGGTTATTTCAGAATATACGAATCTTTTTTGCATAGATATCCAGAATTTTTCTTCGCAGACGAAGAACGGATACAAATAGAACTTTCAGGCAAAATTCTTCCGGATTTTTGGGCTCATTTTATACCCGGAATTTTATATGTGCTGCTATCTACTTTGATGATGCTAATAGCGATTTATTGTTAAGAACATAGTTTCTGATTAAAAATGTATGCGTGTGGGAATCTTTCCCGCACGTTTTCTTACCTCTTCGATATCCAGAAACTCAGTCTTCAGCTTTCTGGCCTTATACTGAGATCAGGCTGCATAGTACCTCCCCGTCTTGAACATACTCAAGGGAGATGCTAAATGACGGCCGGTCAATACCTGGTTTTAACCACAGGAGTCACCCCAATATCAAGATACTGGTCTTTCTCAGTGCTGTACTCCGGCCAGGTTACATTGATCCCTCCGTTGGGGTTTCCAGTCTTGGCAAACCTGACCCAGAGGTCCATCATATCATCCGAGACCTTGCTGCTGGTGGGATCCGGATTCCAATAGCTGGGCCGGAACACAAAGTAGAGTTCGCTGGTATGGTATGCACCATTAGGCTGCCCGGGCAGGACATATGTGAACTTATACAGGTACGTGCTCCGATTGAGATCGGCCATGGATCCGGCAACAAACTTTGCTGCCGAAGCAAAGTCGATATCTGTCGTGATCCTCTCCATCTGGTGCTGGACTTCTTCCTTTGTACTTGCCGGGTACCTGGCTAGAATTTGGCTGGCGTTTTCCCCAAAGCTGTCCCTTATGAACTGCTCGTACTGAGGAACGGTCATGTTTGTGTTCGCAGCCAGTAAGGTGCCTTCATCGGTGTTGGTCCCTATGATGAGGGGGACCGGATTCTGCCGCCCTTGCCTGAAGATTTCTTCAGGGGCTTCTATGATCAGCCATTCATCAATGGTGGGCTTGAAGCCGACGTTGTGGAAACCCCAGAATGTGGAATCCCATATATATGGTGTTTCATTGGCCAGATCAAAAGCACTTCTATTGCGCATCTGTCGAATTGCGTCCTGCCCTGAATATCCGAGGCTTTCGGCAAATTTCAGGCCGTACTCTTCTGCTTCAGCTTTTGTATTGTAAGCAGGCAACATCGGTCCTTTCTTCCAGATGGGGCCGCTTTCGACGATGGCCTGGCTGTAGAGCCCCCTGCTCTGCGGGGTAGCGAGTTGAGCGAGGATACTGGCCCCTCCTGCCGACTCCCCGAAGACCGTAACGTGGGCAGGGTCTCCTCCGAAGGCTGCTATGTTGTTCTGGACCCACCTCAGGGCTGCCTCCTGATCAAGGAGTGCGTAGTTGCCTGAGGTATTGTGAGGTGACTCTTTTGACAGTTGGGGATGAGCCATGAATCCAAGGACACCAATCCGGTAATTAAGTGTGACAACGACGACGCCTTTCTTTGCAAGGGCACTTCCGTTATAGAGCGGAAGAGAGCTTGATCCCCGCACGTATGCCCCGCCGTAGATGAAGACCATTACCGGCAGTTTTTCTTTCGAATCCACAACCGGCGTCCAGACGTTCAGGTACAGGCAGTCCTCACTCATGTTCCCGGGGGACCATTCAGGTCCAAAGTCGGGTGCGACAGCCTGTGGACAGGACGGGCCGAACTTATCCGCCTTCCGAATTCCTTCCCAGGGTTTTACAGCCTCAGGAGGTCTCCACCTCAAATCACCTGTCGGGGGAGCCGCATATGGAATTCCAAGATATGCCCGGATTCCGCTCTCATTTATCCCTGAAATACATCCGCCTTCCGTCTTTACAATGCCGATCTCTGATCCGTTCTGTGTATTTTCAGCCATGACTCCTCCGGTCATGAGATATAATCCGACAAATACCGCACAAACAAGTAATCTACATTTAAGTAATCTGCATTTACTCATTTCTTTTGTTATAATCTTTCTACATTCTTTACCCACGCGGAGATCAATTTTAGAAACAGGTGATGTGAAGCCTTTCGGCCCCCACCAGCGCTTCACGCGTTTGGGATCAGTCCACGCCTTAAATACGAGCTCTCGTGGCGCGTCGAAAGTTCGTGTGATGACAAGCTCCCGCTCCCCAGTATTCTGATTCTTTTTTGTCATTTATTGCTACCTCTTTTGTATCATGACAATAGTGAAGCAGAACAACGCCCTGAGTTTAATGTAAGACTTATGCAGTTGAGGCACAAAATCAAGTACAATAAACACTGTGGTTTATATGTAAGACATTTCGAGGTTTAATGCTATTGATTTTTCAGTTCAACTGCGTAAGTCTTCCAATATTTTGTCTTCATAAGTTTCAGTTAAGCGTACCAATCCCATTTATGAATCCAGGCTTTCTGCTCCCCAAAACAATATTCCCAAAATAATATCTTCAAAATAATATCATCTAACTAATATCTCTAAAATATTATATATATTCTTATAATTAATTAACGTTTGTAATTTATTAACGTTTATCGCTCTCGGCCTTGGCTGCTGTTGCCTTATACTCGCTTCCCAGCCACCAAAAAGGTAATTCCTCCATTTATTTATCCACCTGAGCCGGATTTTCAGGGGTGTTTGCTGATGGAAAGCACCTTGTCTTTTCTTGACACCCCACTGTTGAGCATAGCAGCCTTAGGCCGCTGAGCGGGCATACCTATATCGAGCTAATGTCTTGGGACCCCATAAGAATGTGACTATTGCAGCCGTGACTGCCATGATAATAAACGTAATGACAGGGTCGTAATATGAACCGTAAATGGGAAACAAAACTAATTCACTAACGTTTCCCATAGCATGAAATGCGATCGCTGCGAACATACTTTTTCCAGTGTTGTTGTAGAGACAGACAATAAGAACTCGAAGCACAACCGTAGTCGCAAATTGCCCTGCCACCCAGATTGGAGTGTAGTGAGCTTGAACAAACGACGTCACATGCCATATCGCCCACATTATCCCCAAAATGATGCTGGCTTCAAATGCATTCCACCGATTCTGCAATGGGTCAGTGGCATATCCCGTCCAGCCTATCTCCTCACCTATCGCACCGATGAAAAAAACCACGAAAAATACCGGCAACATCAAAACTGGAAATTGGAAGTTAGGAATCGATACCCCCATTAATTTCATCAATCCATATTCCAAGACCATTATGCCAGGCATCAAGAAAAAGATAGGTACATACCAGATCTTCCCTTTGATCCTCTTAAAATCAAAGGATCTTTTCAATAGTTGCTTTACGCCATCCAATCCATTTTCCCTGTAAACAAGGATCAAAGCCGCGATCATCGGGCAAATGAGCACAAGCGAACCCACAGGAAGATTAAACGGAAGCGGAAGTTTTTGTTCGGCCATAGCGCCCATCAGCCAGAATGGAGCAGAGATAACGAAAACCAACAAGAAGAATTTTAGAGGTGACTTTTCAAATGATACACCGGTGTTCATGGCTTGTAGTCTCCTAGACGGCTTAACTTAGCTTTGATTGGATAAGAAGTTGCCTTTTGCGCTGCATTGCGTGAATGAGTATTCAGACGCCTATTTTGCCTCGTCCCCTCGTCATAGATATTAATCATAACATGAAGAGATGTCAATTCGAACGGGGAAAAACGGGAAGGAAGCCATGAAGCCGCAGAGAAGCTCGAAAGCAGTGTAAATCGCATAGGGATCTCCCCTTAGGGGAGAAAGTGGTCATGAAAAATATTCGCCGATGGTCTCGGCAGCCATGGAGATGAATGTTGAGTTGAATATTCAACCTTTGTAAAAAATACTTTGTAGCCCAGTGAACTGTCTATTATTTCATATTTTTTAAATTTTGGGTCGTGTCCCCAAATCATTGAACAGGAACTCTAAACGTTAATAATTCCTTTAAACTCCATATGTGATCAGTTATTCCTTCTGCCATTGCTGGAGTTCTTTGGAACCATTTTCTATTTCCAGAGTCT